>PJQF01000325.1_pt1 | contig 15589 bp, 16 predicted proteins | sample 1503741 | NCBI WGS metagenome assembly PJQF01 (sample SAMN07775949, study PRJNA414020) | Biofilm metagenome, whole genome shotgun sequencing project. | isolation source: biomolecule (vanillin) treated reverse osmosis membrane biofilm | place: India: Nagpur | collected 2017-03-21 | reverse complement strand
TTTTTAAGATAAAACTTGCGCGTATATGTAAAGTTGATCTAACCCAATTTCAGCCTTATTTCCCTTACTACCAAAAAGTCTGCTCATAAGAGAATATCACTGTAACAAAACCATGTGGAATGTTACTGCGCTTTTTTGAACGACCGAATGCGCCTTGTTCAAAATTCATTTTTTATAAGTCGAACGTTTGCCCGACCTGTGTAATCCGAAAAGGTCGGAAATCAAAAAAGCATACTGTTTAATCAAAGCTCTGAATCAAGAGAAAATCCCATCAAAATCATTCAAAAAGCTCCTACTTAAGAGAAATTCGCACTGAAATCACTCGAAAAGCTCTTGTTAGGAAAAATTTGCATCAAAATCATTCGAAAAGCTCCGAAGCGAGAAGAATTTGTATTAAAATCATTCAAAAAGCTCTGAATTACGACCACCTTGGTCTAAAATCACCCGAAAAGGTCTGATTTAGGACCACCACAGTCTGAAATCACCTGAAAAGGTCTGAATTAGAACCACCGTAGTCTGAAATCATTCAAAAAGCTCTGAATTAGGACTACCATAGACTGAAATCATCCGAAAAGGTCTGAATTAGGACATACATGGTTGTTTTTACGACCTTTTTGCTGCTCAATTGACTTTAACTATCTCAGGCGAAACGAATTGGGCTTACTCCCATCGGTTTCAATTACGCCTAGAATTCAATACTTTGGTGCCCCTTTTCAACAACTTATCAGCGTATGGCCGATACCCCCGATTCGTATAGAATGATCAGTAAACTGCAATTTCACTACTGGTTTAGCGATAAATCGCACACGATGGACGCGCTCGTACACAACAAATGCGAACGCGAACTGCTCGAACTAACCAAAGTTGTGGCCAAAATTTGCGGGGTTTCGATCAAAATGGAGACGGAACCTTCCGGCAAAGGTGGATTGAAAAGCTGGCTAACCGTTTCGGCTAAGTCGCCTAAAAAGACTCCGGCCCTGAAAATAGCGCTGGTCAATTCTTTCGTAGCCGCCAGCATGGCTACACCCAACGCCACCTCGGTTCAGGCCATCCTCGAGTCGTTGGCCAACAAATTATTTGCCGATAAAGAAGTGGACGATGCGCAACGGGCGCAACTTCAACACGAAATCAATCAACTGAAAGAACAGGCATCGGCTTTGATACCACTGATCGATCAAAACACGATCATCAAAAAAAGAAGGTCGAACTTCTACGATTTGCTCCGCAGGTATCAAAAAGTGAAAAGCATTTCGGTAACGCTTACCGATGATTCTAAAAAGCCCGTGACCGAAGAACAACTCATCGCGCGCGAAGGGTTTACACAGTACTTGATCACCGGCAACACCTCTGCCACACAAGTGATCGAACAAGCGCAAATCGAAATCATTTCGCCCGTGCTTATGAAAGGCAATCACAAATGGAAAGGGATGTACAATGGTGCGGCCATTTCGTTTGTCATGAAGTCGGAGGATTTTATGGGATTGGTGCAATCCGGTAAAGTGGAATTCAAGAGCGGCTCAATGATTACCTGCACCTTGCAGATTGAAAAGAAAATCAACGGTGCGGGTGTGGAGCGCATCATCGGCTACAATATCTTAGGTGTAGGCAGCTACTCCGAAAACGGAAAAACCATCGAAACGCCCGAGGGCAAACAGAAGCAAAAGCAAAACGTCATCAGCAAACGCCAGTTGGATTTGTTCGGATAATCAAATCACGCTTCGGGCTTCATCTCCTGCCACAGTTTTTCAAATTCCTCCTGAAATGATTGGATCACACCGGGTTCGCGTGTCACTAAAATATTTTCTTGATTAAAGCGAGCCGCACTGCGTGTCCAGTTGTAGCTGCCGGTAATCACTGCGCGATTATCAACAATCATAAACTTATGATGCATGTGATTGGGTGTAGCATCCATGCGTGTGGGGATGCCTGCACGTTTCAATTGCTGGACGTCTGAGCCGAGATCCAACGATTTATCATTATCGGTAATCAACTGAATTTTCACACCGCGCTGATGAGCCGTCAACAAACTCTTGGTGATGCGATCATCGCTGATGGTAAACACGCACACGTGTAAACTCGTGGTGGCTTGCTCGATGTTGCGAACGATCGCATAGCCACATGTTTCTCCCGGACTGAAATACACTTCGGAGTGAGTCGAAGAAGAAATTATTAAAGCGCTTACGCCTGCTTTCAGCCATTCGAGAATAAAAGCCTGATTTGTAGCGTTGATCTTTTCATTTGCCAAAGCAAACAACTGGCTTCGCAAAAAAGCTAGTTGCTGTTCATCGGGCGCCAATTCTTCTACCAGCGCACGAAGTGAACGCTTTTCATTTTTTGAAAACACTTCGTCTGCAATGCTCTCGCGCAGGTAGGCTATAATTTTTTCCATTGCCCGAAGCTAACAACCCATCGACTCAAAGCAAAGCGAACGATTAGAAAATTGGTAATCAAAGTCCTGATTACAATCCTTTCAGAGGAATTTCCAGTAAGCACTGAAACTCTCTGGCAAAATCCACTGACACGCGTGCGTGGACTGCGCCTTGACGGTCGAGGAAACGTTGCTTGCCATTGATAGCAAATACGCCTTCATGCCAAATGTTCGCGTGAATGTATAGCCCTTGCGTTCCATCGCATAAAAAACAAACAAAATGCTCCGGGCGAATGTCATCTCCGGGCAAAGCTACCGGCACCAAGAACGGTCGCTGATCAATTGGGAAAAATAGCTGTCCGCCATCGGGATGATAATTGGCATGCCAGAGTAAAATTCGTTCCGGGTCTCCCTCCTGCTTTTCTGTTGCGGTAGTGGGTTCGTCACTGTATCCTAAAATATATTTACCGCCCACTGCTTCATTGCTGCCATAGAGTAATTGACCTTTCCACTCGCTGGAGAAAATTCCTTCTTTGGTACCTCCTTCATCTCCGCTGTCGGTATCCACCGGACGCCACCCTTGGGCAGGCCATCTTGTGATTTCAATTTTGAAAGTAGAAGGATCATCGACCAGGCAACCATATTCTTTGACGGAATCGGGGGTTGCTTCAATGATGGGAATCGTGACACGTGATAAGCCCGCAGGCAAACCCGGATTGAGATAGTCAGGAGGTGTATTCATACCACAAGTGTAATGGGCAGATATGAATTGGAAGTAACGGCAATATGAAGTTTTGAGATTTCTTACACGTGCGAGAAATCAAAACACCATCGTCTTCAAAAAACTTCCACCGAAATTTTTTATTCGATCAAGCGGGCTGTTTCCTTTCCGCAGTAATTCGAGGCCTCCCTCTTGGCGTGAAACCGCATGTCCCAATTGTGCCATGATGAACTGAATCATAAAGGTAGAAGCAGATTTAGCCGTTGCCTCAGTCATATTCAGCTTAGTCACCATTTTGGTTTTATACTCTTCCACCATTTGCTGAACCAAAGTACTCTCCTCAAAAGGCTTACCACTCAAAAAGAGATTGGCCAACTCAGGTAGTGTCGCCTTCACCGAAATGGTATCCGATACCACACGCTGTGCCAGGTCTACGGCATTTTTTGTTTTAGCAGGAGAAACGCCTAAAATAACCAGCTTACTCTCCAACTCTTCGCGCAACGATTTGATTATTTTCTCGATCATGTCCCGAATATAGCGGGCTTCGTAGGTAGGCAGGGGATTTATTCGATTAACAAAAGGAGTTCCACGATTAACTCAAACCTATGCCCGACAAATAATTAGTCCCAATCTTGTGGGAGTTGCTTATGGCCGGTAAAGAAAATGCGGATCAGCCGCTCGACCGGAAGGAGTAGTAGAGCTAAAATGAGATTGAGTGCAGTGCGATATATAGGCGCTTGCCCCAGATACGAAGAAGTAAAGGGATCGATCCAATTTTGGAGAAACTCGAACACTATAAACAAACAGACAAACACCATGATGCGCAAAACCGACAAACGGGTGCGATCGCTGCGGCTTACGAAATACGTAACGCCAAATAAAATACAAATCGCGACTACCTGCACCAGATAAAACCAGGCTTGTTGCCAATAAGGCTTACGAATAGTAAATGAATATTCTAAAATCGGGTCGCTCCAATTTTGCGGGTCGTTGCTGGCCTGCACCATCAAGGTGTAATTGCCGGGATTGATTGAAGTATAGGTAATTGAATTCTGTGTGATCGGTGGCGCCCACTCCTGCTCAATCTCTTTCACGCGGTAGCGGTAAAAAACAGTTCCGGTATAATTCAGATTCACGGCACTGAAATCGAAGGTTAAGTGATTCTGATCAAACTGCAATTCCACCGGAGGAAAAGTTCCATTGGCTGATTGGATTTGTGAAGGCTCTGCATGAATCGACTTATTAAAAAACAACCGGATGGCAGTAAGTTGCGGCACCAGCGTTACATCTTCTAGTTTCTTTGAATCGTGAAAGAGAGTGACCCCCGTTTCATTTAAAAACAAAATCTGCTGATGAGCGCCCGGCACCATATTGGACGCGTACGTCTCGCTGTTCAGCAAACCATCAGTCGCGGTGAAAGCACGGCTTTTGTTCGTTTGGATATTGTAATAAGTAATGCCATTGCGATAGCTCAACCAAAGTCCTTCTTCATCAGCCATCACTCCTTTAATATAGCCTGCCTGTTGCGTAGACGAAACCACTACATGCTGAAATGAATCTTTTTCGTAACGGAATAATCCTTGTCCATCGGTGGCAATCCAAATGACTCCATGTGGATCTTGGGTGATGTCGTTGACATCGCGACTCGGAAAAATACTTTGTTGTGAATAAAGTTTCCAGTTTCCATTTTTATCTACGCTGGCCAAGCCTGCACCCTGACTGCCAAACCACACGCGTTGTTGTGCATCGGCATGAATGGCAAAAATATCATTGTGCATAAAACCGGTAGTGGTAGAGAAGTGCTGCACCACTTTTCCATTTGCATCTAATTCATACACCCCATTGCCAATTGCTGAAATCCACACCGATTCGCTGGAAGCTTTCTGGAAGAAACGCGCACGCACTGGCATGCCATCTTCTCCGGCTAGTTTTATAGGAGTAAACGTTTGTTGATTCCATTTGTAAATTCCTTGTGCGGTGCCAATCCAATACGACTGATCATTCAATGCAAAAACACTGAGCACCTCTTTCTTACTAAATTGTGGTTCGCGCTCGACATGCTGAATGCCGGAAGCCTCCACCCAAAGTTTTAACAAACCTGCATCCGTAGCAACCCAATAACCAAATGAGGTAGCTGCGGCTCCATGCACATGTGTCACTCCCCACGAAGCAAGATCCAAATACGAAAAACGATTCGGTTCTATTTTATGAATTCCCTTGCCTAAAGTTCCTACCCATGTCGATCCATACTGATCGTGATAAAGTTTGTTGACCGAGTGTAAATTGATTTGCGATTCAAAATTCTGCAGCAACTTTACTTCTGCATTGGAAATCGTAAATGTATAAATGCTGTGCGAACTGGTGCCCACCCACAGTTCATCGGGAGTTGGAAGCAATAGTGATGAAATGCGTTTGCCGGAAAGAAGTGGCAGCGAATAGGTTTTTTCTATCTGTACGGAATTACCCAGCTTCAGCCGATACATTTCTCCGTCCGCTGTTCCGGCCAGACAATGCACCGAGTCTGTTCCTTGTTGCGCGATAGCCGTTACTTCCATGGTGCTAAGCGCTTCAGCAGCGTTCACAAAAAGTAATTTGGAATTATTGATTTCAAAAAGATAAAACCCTTCGCTGGTACCCATCCACACATTTGATCCGACCACCAATGCCTGATAAACGATTTTACCCCGCAACTCTCCGGGAAATTGAATAACCGCACCTTTCAATTCCGCATTCAGCATGATCATGCCCTTCGACTTGCTGAAGCACCACACGTTTCCATTCGCATCTTCATCGATCGAAACGATTTCACTGTTGAGTGAATCGCCAAAGACTTTTTGAAAATAAACACCATTGAAGATGCTGATGCTTCCCTGATAGTGCCCCAACACCAATTGCTTGTTGCGCGTGAGGTAGGAAGCGGTAATAAAATTGTCGGCCAATCCATCCGACTGATAGAAATTCTTCAGCTCATGTCCATCGTAGCGCGACACCCCCGCACCTGTGCTGATCCACAAAAAGCCGCGGTGATCTTGCCGGATATCGTACACAAAATTCTGTGCCAGCCCTTGCTCTTCGGTAAAACTGTGAATGCGTACATCGGACTGCGCGTGTAAAATAAAGGAAGCCAATAGAAAAGTCAGTAACAACAAACTCTTCTCTATTCGCACTGCTCCGTAAGGCATAAGGCGTCTCGCTCTGATTATTTCTTGACAGTCGGCTTGATCGTCAACTTCAAATCGTATTTGTACTTGGGCGGGCCGCCAATGGGAATGGCGAAGAAAGGAATTGCCTCGTCATATTGGTTGGTGATAAACAAACTCATCGCGTTCTCGCCTTCTTTGGTTTTCTGAATTTGGATATCGAGAGTCGTGTTCTTTTCGGCATCTGCCATCTGGTGTTTGCTCTTCGCCCACGCATCGTCTCCGGAAACTAATCCGAGGTGACGATTTTTAGCTACGGAGTAAATCATCAGATTTCCCTCGCTGTCAAAATCAAAATTGTTTTGGGTGATCGATACCACCGACTTATCGATGAAGGGATAGATGTGAGAAATTCCTTTCGCCTTCGGCAATTTAAAAGTGTATTCGTATGCAAAGGCATTCGCTCCTTCAATCGCACGATTGCTGTTGGCCAATTCGCTTAAAAAGCAACGGTATTGATTTCCGTCATCGCCTTGTAATCCTTCGATGATTACTTTGAATACATATCCATCCATTTCGTTGGACTCCTCTCCTTGCAGCGGATTGAACGGTCCGAAGGAATACCAGTTGGCATCGGTCTTGGAATCCGAGCCAAAGACTTTCGAAGCCAACAAATTACCACTGTCGAAGCGGCCGCTGGGATTTACTTTTTGTGCGTCTTTGTTAGAGAATGCTTCTTTCCCTCCGTAAATGCTAAAGCGGGTTTGTGTATTCGTTCCTCCGTGCAGTTCATCGTGTGTGCCACCTGTCTCCGGATCATATACCCGAATGTAAATGGGGTTCTTGTAAGAGCGCGGTATGCTAAAGAATAAAATCTGCACATGATCGTCATCGCCTAATGAAAGCGGAGCTTGCGCACCATATGTAATCAGGTAATCGAGATTTTCAATTTCATTAGGCACACGTTGCGCATTCACCAGCACCGGTACCAAAAGAAGAATAAGAGCGGCTAACTTTCTCATGGCTTGGGTTGGATAAAAATTCCGATCAATGTACAACCGATAAACACTTGGTTGGAGGCGTTCACACCATTCACTCCCACTTCGACTATATGGGTTCCTTCTTTGAGTGACGAAATCCGAATCATCTCACCACAAAAATACTGGTCTTCAATCTTCCAGAAGATTTCTTTCACTTTAATGCCGGGCATCAGTCCGGGATCAAAACGAATAAAAGGACTCGGACCTTTCAGTGTATCGGTTTTGTAGTCAATGGGTGGCAACAACGTAATCTCCGTAGATAATTCATTTTTGATAACCAAGTTCGTTACCGGATCAAGTAAGTCGAGGGTAATTTGATATGTGCCAAAGTGCTCGTAACAATATTCCGTGAGGTATCCTTGTTTGGTTACGCCATCTCCAAAATTCCACGCGTAGATAAACTCTTTGCCGTCTTTATCTAACGAATGACTAATATCCAGTTGAATGCATTTGCCTCCACGTAAAGAAGGTTCACATCCCTGATTTTGCTGAAAGAATTTCTCGGCATGACAAGGCGGATCGGTCTGTGCGAATCCACTCCACGATGCACATGCAAGTATCATGATGAACAGTAGACTTTTCATTTCTGTAACATCGGGTTAAAACTAAACTCGGCTCTGCGATTCAGTTGGTGTGTTTGTTCATCGCAATCTTTTTCGTTGAGGCAATCTTTCACCAACTCTTCTTCTCCCGAAACTTTAATGGCTAACAACTTAGCATCTACTCCGGCATCGGTTAAGTATTTTTTGATCGCATCGCCTCTGCGCGTAGCTAATTGTTTATTGTATTGACTGGTGCCCCGGCTGTCCGTGTGAACCGTAACGGTCACTTGACCCAGCGAGTACGTCATCATCAGTTCCGCGAGCTTATCTAACTCCGCGCTGGCATCGTTGCGAATCAAAACACTGTTGTAATCGAAATAGATAATGCGGATAAATTGAAATTGCACTACGCGGTAACCCAACGCATTGAATTGCGGCTTCACGATTGCCTCAAAGCTATCCGATCGATAGCCAGAAGGTAATTTGATACGCAAGCCCAGGGTTTTATTTTCCAATGCGGTGTCGCCCAAATGTGCGAAACTAAAGAGTTTACCATCGCGCTCCGCTAAAAACTGTGGCAAACCGCCCCTGCGCTCGATGGCTGTAATAGCTACCACTGAATTAGAAGATTGTGCTAGCGACTGAAGCGCTATTACCAATAAGAAACTATTGAGGTAAGCGATTTTCAATGGTGGGGAATAATTAAATCTGCTCTAAGATAGCATCATTCCGTCAATTTCATTTTATCTAATCAGAAAAATTATGCTTCAGTTTGATTGTCCATGTCGATCAACTTACTATTTACTTTGCGTACCACCTCATCCAATGCCTGTGTCTCTGAAATCAAGATATCCGACATATCTTTTACTTCTTCCATCGTCTTGCTGAATTTGAGTACGTATGCCATTCCCCAGATTCGCGACAATACAGATCGAACCTGATGTGAATTATAATGACGCAGCGCATCGATTTGCTTTTTATTGCGCAGCGACTCTTCATGAGCCGTGTCCAGCATTTTCTGTAAATACTGATTTTTGCGGGTTAGCTCAGCCACCTGATCCATTAGTTCCATTTCCGTGATGTGGAGCTCTAACTTTTCGATCGGGTTTTTGCGCTTGGTCATGGTCAGCATGGGGTAGTGGTTAAATGATGACTCAAAAGTAAAGCACCACGACAGGCGAATTTGAAAAGTTAGATTAACGTAAGCCTGAACTGGATGAGCAATGGTTTTTGCCCGACTAAAAAAACCGAGAATTGGCCAATTATAGCGTGCTGATGCGTTTCATGAGCGCTTCGCGGAAGGAAGTGCCGATGGGGATGATCTTCTTATCGATCTGCAGATTCGTCTGTTCGATGTTCTGAATCTTATTTAGATTAACTATAAACTGGCGGTGCACACGAATGAATTGGGCAGACGGCAGCTTATCTTCTACTGCCTTGAGGGTACTATATATTGTGTAGACTTTCTTTTCCGTATTCACTTTGACATAATCGCCAAAAGACTCCACCCAGGTGATATCATGGAGCGACACATTGGTGAGCATGGAATCGGCTTTGATAAAGATGTGGTCGGCTGGTGCTGCCGTGACTTCCATCTTTTCTTTCACCTTCATCACCGCCTTCAAAAACTTGGCATATTCCTGCACCGGCTTCAATAAGTAAGCCGTAATCGAGTAATCAAATGCATCTACGGCATACTGAGCTTTGCTGGAAATCACGATTACCTGCGGTTGTTGGGTAAGTGTTTGCAGCATCTCCAAACCCGTCATGCCCGGCATTTCCATATCCAGAAAGATCAGATCGGTGGTGTTGGATGATAACCATTGTACGGCCTTCACCGGATCGGAAAACGATTGTTGCAATTCTAAAAAGCCGGCACGTTCTACGAGTCCTTCAATCACCTCGCGTGAGAGCGCATCGTCTTCTACAATGATACATCGGATAAGAGAATCCATACCTGATTTTTGTCAACGCTAAAATTAACTTATTTTAGCCATTCCTATATGAAAATCGTTTTTCCCCACCGCATTCTTTCAACCGGATTGCTCATTCTTTTGATGCAGCCATTGTTCGCGCAAAATAGTACCCGCATTTTTGATCTGAAGAAAAAACTGAAGACTTCAAAAGGTGTAGAGAAGGCCGCATTGCTCAATCAGATTGGATTTGAATTCCGAACATCACATCCGGATAGTACAATTTATTATTGTAGACAAGCCCTGAATATCAGTCGCCATGAGAACTTGGTTGTAGCTATGGCCGAATCCTACAACTTCATGGGGTTGGCCGATCTTTACAAAGGTTCTGCCAAAGAAGCGCTTACAAAATACGACAGTGCGTTTCAGTTGGCCGAATCTGTTTCAGATACTGTGCAAATGGCACATGCCTACAACAACACCGGGCGGTTGTTTTTTGAGTGGGCCGATCTCGCGAAAGCGTATGAAAACTTCTCGAAGGCGCGACTATACTTTGAAAGTGCTCAAGACACAGCCGGGATGGCGTACGCCTATCGCAGTTTGTCGGATCTCTTTAAATCGCAGCACGATTATGAAAATGCCTTGGCAATGGCGCGTAAAGCACTGGCACTGCGACAAGCAACCGGAGAACCATACGGTATTATCACCGCCAAAAATCAAATTGGCTCTTTGTATGAAATAACAGGCGACTTCACCCAAGCTGAATCGTTGTTGCGGGAAGCAGAAGAGATGGCCAGCAATCTGGAAGATGAAGCGCTGCTCGCAGAGATTAAGTTGGCACTCGGTCAATTGTATTTACACACGGGCAGTCTGACGAAAGCGCTGAGTGAAGGATTTCGTGCGGAGAATATTGTAAAGCGTCTTTCGAGTACCCGATTGGTGGGTAGATCGAATCTGTTGCTAGGTGAAATTCTGTTGAAGCAAAAACAATTGAAGGAAGCATTGCCTTTTTTACTGGCTGCTGAAAACGACTCTAAGAAGTATAAACAACTCGAACTGCAGACGGAAGCCACCTTCTATCTGGCGCAGTTGTATGGATTGCAAGGCGCCAATGCCAAAGCGCTCGTGTATCAAAATCATTACAAACAACTCAACGACTCATTGAAGAACAGCGAACTGGCATTGCAAGCGGAGAAATTTAATTTTCAATTGGAGATTGAGCGCAACCAACAAGAGAATGAATTACTGAAAGCCATCGAACAAAAGAATCAGGCTACTATTCGCTTTCAACGATATCTTAATTTGGGTGCGCTGTTGATTCTATTGATTGTGGGAACCTTCAGTTATTTTTTATGGAGAAGCGCTAAAGCACGCCAACTGATTAATCAAAAGTTAAAAGTTCAGAATCACAAACTGCGCGAGTTGAATGAAGAGAAGGATTCGCTCATGGGCGTAGTGGCCCATGATTTAAAAACTCCGCTCACGAATATCAAAAGCATTTCAGATTTATTGCCAGCAGTGGCCACGCTCAGCAAGAAACAAGAAGATTTTGTGGGATTGATTCAAAAATCAACTGCTGCTGGTCTTAGTTTAATTGATGAATTGCTGGATATACATACGCTGGAAAACACATTATCCCCGAATTTGTCCACGGTATCACTGCATACGTTGTTGCAGAAAAAAGTAGAGTCGTTTCAATCGGCTGCTGATTTAAAATCTATCCGACTCATCCGTGATTTACAACCTGCTGAACTAAAAACCGATGCCGATTGGTTGGGGCGCTCGTTGGATAATTTAATCTCGAATGCGATTAAATTCTCTCCGCGCCAAGCAACCGTCACTTTACGTTCGGGCGTTACAGAAAACGAAGCGTGGATTTCCATCAAAGACGAAGGACCCGGCTTTACGGAAGAAGACAAAAGCAAAGTATTTCAAAAGTTTAAAAAACTGAGTGCACGTCCTACGGGTGGAGAATCTTCGAATGGGTTGGGATTGTCCATTGTGAAAACGTTGGTGGAGCGGATGAAAGGTACCATCGTACTTCTCTCCGATCCCGGCAAGGGAAGTGAGTTTATTATTCGGTTGCCGATGAAGTAAGCAGATTTTTTCTATTATTATAATTTAATCCAGAAGTAACAGATCAATGAGTAGTTTATCCCCTTTCTTCCATTTGATCCAGCCTTCGCCACAGTCTGTATGGGGTGCTTCATGAGGTAATTTATCTGACTTTGAAAACTTAATACGCGCCCAATTCTCTCCCCCTGTTTCCAATACTTCCAGAATCAACAAGCGATCTACCGGCAATTGATTCGTAACCAATATTACTTCGGAAGTGTCAACCGGTTTTGATCGGATTGGATTCGTTGGAATGTTAAATCGCTCAATAGTTGTATTGATTAAAAGTGCTTCCCATGTTTTAAAGTATAGATCGCTGTTGGTTTTTAGAAATGCTTGTTGTTGATCATTGATTAATATCCTGTAATAATCTTTTGTCTTTTCAAGGCATACAAAATAGCAAAGACCGTAATCCGGTTTAAAGTAAAAGGGTTGAATCATTCTACTATCGCCATGCAGTTTAAAATCTTCTAATTTGAGAGCGAGTCTTTTGTCTTTGAAAACAGTGACTGATTTAGATTGATCATATGTGTCTGCAATGGCTACTATACCTATTCCTGTATGAACAGGATTTCGACCTTGACCGTTGGATGAAATTGAAATTAAAATAAAGATTACAGAAAGTACTCCTACCATCGTCTTCGTCTTTCGGAGACCGTAGATCACAAAAGCTATTCCTACAACTATAAAAGGAATACTTAGGATTTGTCCCATATCCAGCACTAGTTGTTCTTCGAATGCCACCTGACGCTCTTTCAGAAACTCGATGAAGAAACGCGCTGTGAAGATCAGCGAAGTCGTTAATCCGAAGAAGAATCCATGGCGCAGGTGTGCTCGTCTGGTTTTGTATAAGTAGATTAGTAAAATGAAAATCAGCAAATAGCAGATCGCTTCATACAACTGTGCGGGATGTCTTGGGAGTTGGTCTTCGCGCTCGAAAACAAATGCCCACGGAACGTTGGTAGGGTATCCGATGATTTCGGAATTCATCAAATTGCCAAGACGAATGCAAATGCCACCAATCGGTGCTACAATTGCAATGAGATCTAATGTATTTAATATAGGTTCTTTGGTTGCTCGCGAATACAGTATGAGTGCCAGAATTAATCCCGCTACTCCTCCGTGACTCGCTAATCCCAGATAGCCGGTGAATTGATAGCTGCCATCTTCGGCAAACTGAATGGGCAATAGCATTTCCAGCGGGTGACTGAAATAATATTCCGGATCATAAAACAAACAATGCCCGAGGCGAGCGCCTACGAATATTCCGACTAATCCATAGATCGTGAGGGTGTCCAGTTTATCGAGTTCGATACCTTCCTTTCGGAAGATCCATCGGAGAATGGCGGCACTCAAAAAGATTCCTCCCGCAAACAATACTCCATAATAGCGGAGTGAGAAACCGAATAGATTGAATAATTCAGGGTCGATGTTCCAATGAATGAAATTGATGTTCATGTTTCTCTTTTGTGAAGTGATTCTCTCATCTATAAGTGATGGAAAATCAAAATCCTTACGATCAGTCGCATTTATTTTTGATCGGAAGAATCGTGCCGAAAGGAAGATCCTTGCTTTCTGTGATCATTCTCACTTAACCGCATAAATGTACCCCATTCCTTTCTCTCCGGTTTTTAATTCATAGGGCGTGAGCATGCGATGATAATCTGCGCCTTCAAAGTCGTCCAGGCGTTGCCAGTTTGTTGCTAATTCATTTGAGATCAGCACATAGACCGGAATTTCTATTTGTTATTCTAAACCGGCAGGCACATACCCGGCATGGCCTGTTTGCGCACCCCAACCCTTATTGACCAATTTACCTCTGACTATTCCTTTGTGCCAGGTTCCCCGGATATGCTCGACTACGGAATGGTTTTGTTTATTAGGCGCAAGCGTTCCATAGTCAATCAAAGCGCTTTCTGGAGCAGGTGATGGATTGATCACGGTGTTCATGATTCAAATTAATAAGATAATCAGAATTCAACCATATATAGATTATCAAATGTTGTCACCTGCCAAGTATAAATCATCTTGATCGTTTGAGTGATAGTTGTTGACCATACGGTGCTGTTATAACAACTGTATCTTTTAGCTGGCTTACATTCATCTTTATTGCCAGCTGTGCCATTTCGCTATCTATATAAACCGATTGCTTACCGCTATTTATCGTATAGAAGTTACCTATATTAAAGCCGTGACTCCGTTTCCATTGTTTACCTTCTTTATAACATTGAAAATTGACTAACAACTCCACTGTATCTGCCAGGAACGCAAGCGAATCCATATCCATTTTCTTCGATTTCCAATATGTTTTCTTTTCCGTCCAGGCAGATGTGGGTAAAAGATCGAACGTGTCCTTAAAATGATTTACCCGAATCGTATCCGGATGCATGATGAATAGCGTGTCGATAAACAGATTCTTTTTTATTGAATGTTCTATACTTAGACTTGGGTGGTCCATCTCCAATATTCCACCCATACGTTTATAGGTAAATGCAATAGGTAATACAAAAATTATCAGTATGGATAATCCTACCAATAAAAGAATCAATCGAAGTCTAAAATCTGTCATTCTCTCACCTCTTCGTCATCCTTAACACGTCAATATAAAATTGTTTGATCTGATACGGATACTTTTCATACACTGCGTTGTCTTCATTGATGGTGTATCCTTTTTTAAAATCCTGTTCGCAGGCGGTGAGCATCTGTTCTGCGCGATCCATCTCTCCCATCCGAAATAATGATAAGGCCAGATAATACTTCGCATCTGCGAAGGACGAATAAGTTTCTATCGCCCGCTCAAAATACCGGATGGCCTCCGTGTGTCTGTTTAATTCTTGCAAGGCAATGCCCGCGTAAAACAATTCCAGGTAGTGTATCCAGTTTTCGCCATGGGTTGTTTGGGTGTAGGCGATGCTCTTTTCCAAGTCATCAAGCGCTTGTGCGAATTCCCCTAATTGCAAATGACACAATCCCAGGTAAAAATCATACGAATGATCCATCACCACGCCATGTTCGCCTTTCATTTTCTTGGCTGTCTGAAAGTCGTTGATGGCTTCCTGATAGGTCTTTGCGAAAATACACTTTATAAAAGCCCTGTAGTCGATGTGTGCTGCCGGGTCGAGCTCAACTGCTTTGTCCAGCGACTTCATTCCTAATTCATACTTGCCCAGTTTAAAATAAGGCATGGATTTTTGTTGATACAAGTACGCCATCTTGGAGTTGCATGCTATGGCGGAGTCTATGAATAGTTGATACTCCGGAGAAAAGTACCTCACTCTCCACGCGCCATTCTCCAAATACCGTTTGATGATCTGGTCGTCTGTTAGCGACTGCTTCTGTTCCTCTTTCTTTTTCTGTCCGGAAGTAGAACAGGCCGTCAGCACGAATAATAAATACAAAAAGTATCTCATGCAGTGGTGGTGGACGGATGATGAATGGTTGCTATGAAAATAATCATGAAGGCAGACATGAAATTAAACAGGAAACCGAAGATAGTACTTCTAAATGATTCTAACTGCATCGATCTGCCCATCTCGTGCACTGAGATTTAATAGTGAGGTAACAATTCTATCATTTGATTGTCCTTCCATGAAGGAAGCAACTCCAACCACACACCCATTCTGCACTAATCCGCTCTTAACAGCATCTGTGTAATTGCCTGTCATTATCCTCACTTATTTCTTGTAGTTGCTGCTTTTTACTCAAGGTCTTCTCCATACTCAAACATTATCCCATGAAATTAAAAACAGT
>PJQF01000324.1_pt1 | contig 15864 bp, 14 predicted proteins | sample 1503741 | NCBI WGS metagenome assembly PJQF01 (sample SAMN07775949, study PRJNA414020) | Biofilm metagenome, whole genome shotgun sequencing project. | isolation source: biomolecule (vanillin) treated reverse osmosis membrane biofilm | place: India: Nagpur | collected 2017-03-21 | reverse complement strand
TCTGGCGGGCACTCCACCGGCTCGCGCGGGCTGAAAGCTGCGCAGTAGCGGGGTTAGGTGCCTTTTTCAAGACCTCAGCGGCCGGGCGTGAGCCTGGCGGAAAGGCCGGAGTATAACAGAGCAATCACGGCGCGCTGCTTTCCTGCTGCTCAACGGTGTGTTCAGAGGCCGTATTGGCTTGGATTTCGCCATATTTGGCGCTCAAGGCCGCGTAGGCGGGTTCTTGCTTGAACCGCTTGAGCTCGGCGGCAAAGCGTTGCACCAGCAGGTCCATGCCCGCGCCACGGCGTACGGCGAGAAATTGTTGCTGGCGGCTGACCACGAAGGGCGCCTGGCTGACGTTGCCTTCCAGGCCCATGGCCTTGATCACATGCTGGCCCACGCGGCGATCGGTGATCACCAGGTCGATACGGCCCAATGACAGCTTGCCGAAGTTGGCCTCGTGGCTGGGGGCCGGCTCACGGTTGAACAGGGTGGATTCGCTGAATGCGTTGCCATAGAGGTAGCCCGGCGAAATACCAACGGTCAGCCCCTGCAGGTCATCGACGCGTTCGGCGGGGTGGGGGCGCGCATTGGCGTAGAACAGCACGAACTCGACTTCCGACAGCGGCTCACTGGGATAAAGCAGCTGGGCGTCGCGGTCATGGCTGTGGAAAATATCCAGCGCCCCGTCGGCGTGGCCCTGGTCGAGCATGGCCAGGCAGCGTTTCCACGGCAGGAATTGCCACTCCACATCGACGCCCAGGCGCTGGAACACAATCACCGTGGTTTCATAGTCCAGGCCGCGCATGCTGCCGTTTTCTTCGTAGACATAAGGCGCCCAGGGCTCAGTGACAATGCGTAGTTTCTCGCCGTAGGCGGTGAGGCTCAGGCAAGTCAAAAGCGCAGCGGTCAACAACTTGAGAATGACGGGCATGCCCTGAGGTTACGATGCTCCTTGGTTAAAGAGAAGCTCTGGCACAAGCATTCGCGGGCAAGTTGATGTAGCGCAGTTAAAACAAAAAGGCCCTCGTCAATGCGAGGGCCTTTCGTTTTACCTGCACCGCAAGCGGGCACGCCTCAGCGTGGCAGCTTGAGGTTGTTCCAGATGGCCAGGCTAGGCTCAGCCTGGTTCAGGGTGTAGAAGTGCAGCCCTGGTGCGCCACCTTGCAGCAATTGTTCACACATCTCGCTGATCACCTGCTCGCCGAATGCCTGAATGCTTTTGACGTCGTCGCCATAGGCTTCCAGTTGCTTGCGCACCCAGCGTGGGATCTCCGCGCCGCAAGCGTCAGAGAAGCGCGCCAGCTTGCTGTAGTTGGTGATCGGCATGATGCCCGGCACGATCGGGATGTTGACACCCATGGCCCGTACACGCTCGACAAAGTAGAAGTAGCTGTCGGCGTTGAAGAAGTACTGGGTGATCGCACTGTCGGCGCCGGCGTTGGCCTTGCGCACGAAGTTCTGCAGGTCGTCTTCGAAATTGCGCGCCTGAGGGTGCATCTCCGGGTAAGCCGCCACTTCGATGTGGAAGTGATCGCCGCTTTCTTCACGGATGAAGCTCACCAGGTCATTGGCGTAGCGCAGCTCGCCGCTGGCCATGCCCATGCCGGACGGCAGGTCGCCACGCAGGGCGACGATGCGCTGGATGCCGGCTTGTTGGTACTTCGTCAGCAGGCCGCGCAGGTCGGCCTTGCTGTCGCCCACGCACGACAAGTGCGGAGCGGCGGGAACTTTGACTTCGCTTTCGAGCTGCAACACGGTGTTGATCGTGCGGTCACGGGTCGAACCGCCCGCGCCGTAGGTGCAGGAGAAGAAGTCGGGGTTGTAGCTGGCCAACTGTTTGGCAGTCGCCATCAGTTTTTCATGCCCAGCATCGGTCTTGGTCGGAAAGAACTCGAAGCTGTAGCGACGGTCTTGGGACATGGTCGTACCTATGGAAACTCATCAAGCCAGAAGATGTACACCGTCAATGTGGGAGCGGGCTTGCTCGCGAATGCGCTGGGTCAGTCAATCTATTTTGTGACTGGCCCACCGCTTTCGCGAGCAAGCCCGCTCCTACAAAAGCCCGCTCTCGCAGAGAGAGCAGGCAGCAGGCATATCAGTAGCGGTAAGCGTGCGGCTTGAACGGGCCTTCGACCGTCACGCCGATGTAGTCGGCCTGGGTCTTGGTCAGTTGAGTCACAACGCCGCCGAAGCCACGGACCATTTCCAGGGCCACTTCTTCGTCGAGTTTCTTCGGCAGCACTTCCACAGTCAGGCGCTCGGCTTTCTGGGCTGGCGACAGGTCGGCGTACTTCTGGCCGAACAGGAAGATCTGCGCCAGTACCTGGTTGGCGAACGAGCCGTCCATGATGCGGCTTGGGTGGCCGGTGGCGTTGCCCAGGTTAACCAAGCGGCCTTCGGCCAGCAGGATCAGGTAGTCGTCGTTCTGTGGGTCGAAATCGCCAGCACCGGTGCGGTGAACCTTGTGCACCTGTGGCTTCACTTCTTCCCATGCCCAGTTCTTGCGCATGAAAGCGGTGTCGATTTCGTTGTCGAAGTGACCGATGTTGCAGACAACGGCACGCTTTTTCAGGGCTTTGAGCATGTTCGCGTCGCAAACATTCACGTTACCGGTGGTGGTCACGATCAGGTCGATCTTGCCCAGCAGGGCTTTGTCGATGCTCGCTTCGGTGCCGTCATTGACGCCGTCGATGAACGGCGAAACCACTTCGAAACCGTCCATGCAGGCTTGCATGGCGCAGATCGGGTCAACTTCGGAGACCTTGACGATCATGCCTTCCTGGCGCAGGGACTGGGACGAACCCTTGCCCACGTCACCGTAGCCGATCACCAGGGCTTGCTTGCCCGACAGCAGGTGGTCGGTACCACGCTTGATGGCATCGTTCAGGCTGTGACGGCAGCCGTACTTGTTGTCGTTCTTGCTCTTGGTCACCGAGTCGTTGACGTTGATGGCCGGGATTTTCAGCTCGCCCTTGGCCAGCATGTCCAGCAGACGGTGCACGCCGGTGGTGGTTTCTTCGGTCACGCCGTGGACGCGGTCGAGGATCTGCGGGTATTTCTTGTGCAGCAGCTCGGTCAGGTCGCCGCCGTCGTCGAGGATCATGTTGGCGTCCCATGGCTTGCCATCCTTGAGGATGGTTTGCTCCAGGCACCACTCGTACTCTTCTTCGGTCTCGCCTTTCCAGGCATACACCGCGATGCCGGCAGCAGCGATAGCAGCAGCGGCCTGGTCTTGAGTCGAGAAAATGTTGCAGGACGACCAACGTACTTCGGCACCCAGGGCAACCAGGGTTTCGATCAGCACGGCAGTCTGGATGGTCATGTGGATGCAGCCGAGGATCTTCGCGCCTTTGAGCGGCTGCTCAGCGGCGTACTTGCGGCGCAGACCCATCAGGGCAGGCATTTCGGATTCGGCGATAAAGGTTTCGCGACGGCCCCAGGCAGCGAGGGACATATCGGCGACTTTGTAGTCGGTAAAACCTGCAGGCGAGATTACAGCGCTCATGAAGAGCCTCCATTCGTAGTGTGCGAATGGGCGCCGTTGTGCGTTTAGTATCAGGCCAGGTGAACCAGGCCCGACAACGCCCCATCCGAGCCTGACAGGTCTAGCCTGCTGCAGCGCCCCTCGGACAGGTGGCGGGAGAACGGTATCAATTGAAGATGACCGTTTTGAAGCGCTGCGATTATAGCTGTGTGCGCCAGACTTCCCAAGCCTTTCTGTCGGCCATATGAAGATCGCGCATGGGGTTGATAGGCAATGGCTCATAGAGGTTGGGCCTGGGCTCTGCCATGATGTTGCCCATCATTCGGCAAGACGCTTTGGAGTGACCATGAACTTCCACACCCGCAAATGGGTAAAACCCGAAGACCTCAACCCCAACGGTACCCTGTTCGGTGGCAGCCTGCTGCGCTGGATCGACGAAGAGGCGGCCATCTACGCCATTGTCCAGTTGGGCAACCAGCGCGTGGTAACCAAGTACATCTCCGAAATCAACTTCGTCAGCGCCTCACGCCAGGGCGACATCATCGAACTGGGCATCACCGCCACCGAGTTCGGCCGCACCTCCATCACCCTGACCTGTGAAGTGCGTAACAAGATCACCCGCAAAAGCATCCTGACCGTGGAAAAAATGGTCTTCGTCAACCTCGGTGAAGACGGTTTACCGGCGCCGCACGGGCGTACCGAGATCAAGTACGTGAAGGATCAGTTCCAGGAAGACGGCATTAGCGAATAACCCCGCGCCGGTTTGATTCTTTACGGGATTATTCCAGACGGATCTTTTTGGGGCTCTCTCGTCACTCAGGACTACAATCTGTAGAGATAGCCCTGTATGAAAGTTTCCGGTTCGGCTGCACCGATTCAACCCCCATTGCCTCAAAACATCGGTCAGGAGGTGAAAACGCCGCTGGTAAAAGGTGTGGGCGAGCGCAATCTGAGCGTGTATCGCCATAGCGATGGACGGGTGGAGGTGATGCTGTCGCCGCCTCCGCCCACCCATCTGGTGCTCAGCGGCGGTGGCGCCAAGGGCATCGCCTTTCCAGGGCTGGTGCAGGCGCTTGAAGAAGCCAAACAGCTGCAAGGCATTAAGGTAATTTCCGGCTCTTCGGCGGGTGCTATTTCCGCAACGTTGCTTGCCAGTGGTATGGACGCCAACGCATTCGGCGCGCTGTCGAACAGTATTGACTTGCCTGGCTTGCTCAATAGCAAAGACCCATTGATCGCCAAGCTGCAAACGCTCAGCTCAGAGCTTGGCACGCTCGCCGGACGACTGCCCGGCCCCGCCGGCAATATTTCCCAGCTGCTGCTGACTATGCTGCCGCGCCTGCAAACCAAGGCGCAGCCCTTGGAAGAGATGATGCGCAACGCGTCGCGCAAGTCGATTCTTGCCCATATCGCGGGCATGCCCCGGGCCACCCGACCCGCCGACGTCATGAAAATCGCCGACCGGCTCAGCGCGGGAGGTGCGCCGACGTTTCGCGACCTTGAGGTGCTCAGCCGTCACGTCCCGGCGATCAAGCAACTCAACATCACCGGTACGGGCATGTTCGATGGGCGACCGCAGTTGGTGGTGTTCAACGCCAGCCTGACCCCGGATATGGACATCGCCCACGCAGCCCATATCTCCGGTTCGCTGCCGGGGCTGTTCAAGAGCCCGGCCGAGCAAGGCCATGGGTTCCAGGCGGCGGCCGAAGTCACGGCCTTTCAGGACGGTGGTCTGCTCGTCAACACCCCGGCTCCCGGCGTCATTGAGCGATCGTTCCAAGAGAGCCCGTTGGGCAAGGACGAATCGCTGGTCGTCAAATTCGAGCCCGAAAAGGCGACAGCGGCGCAAACAAGCGGCGGCTTTTCCAGTCATCTTGGCGACGTCTTTACCGGTACGCCACACGCGGCGGCCGATGCCTTCCAAGAGGAGCGGCTTAAAGGGTATGCCGATCAGACCGTTACCTTGCCGCTGAACACGGACAAAGGCGACTTTCGCGGCCTGTTCAATGGCACCGTCAACTTCACCATGACCCCCGAGCAGAAACAGCGCCTTCAGGCCCTGGCTCGTCAAACGGTGGCGGGGCACCTGGAAAAACGTGCACTAGTGCGTGAGCCGCATTCGTTTGCCTCTTTGGAAGATGCCGTGTTGGCGATGGACGATAAAATGCTGGCCAGCGTGCAGGATCAACTGCAGAAGGACCCGGCCGGCGCTGCGGCAGTGTTGTTTCGAAAGAGCGCGCAGCAGGCGCTGCAAGCGTTGGACAGTGCGATCACGCAAGCCAATCAAGCCCGTACGTCTCTGGTGTTCACGCCAGCGGTGACTTCGGCGCTGCGTAATCTGGATGCGCTAGCGCGTCGGCCCGAGCATATCGAGTGGTTGGGGCGGCGCCTTAACGCTGCGGGCCAGCGCAATTTTCAGCAACTGCTGCAAGTGGCGGCTAAACAGAAATCGGGAAGTGCCTCACCGTTGTCCAAGGTCATGGCCAGTGGCGTAGCCCACATGCACCGGCGCGATATTGCGGTGAAGGCTGAAAACTTTACCCGAGAGGTCATTTACCCATCGCTGTACCGTCCCGGCCAGCCGGCCGCCAATGTCGAACTGTTGAACCGTGCGGTGCGTGACCTGGCTGACGCAACGACGCCGGCGCAGTTCAATAGTGTGCTCAACGGCATAATCAAGTACTACAAAGCCCGCAATAAGCCTTGGAGTACACCGCACAGTTCAACCACGGTAGAGATGGCCAAAGCCTGGCGCATACCGGTTTTGTTGCCTGGCCACTGAACAGCCACTGCCGCGGCGTGTCGTAGCTAAAAGCACTCCTCGGACTCGGTACATCATGGCCACTCAAGCAGACGGTAAAACCCCCAACCTGTCGCAAGAAGAACAGCACGACGTCGACAAGAACCAGCCGCCCCGCGCGGCGGTTCTGCATGAAATCATCCGTACCCAGGGCGATCAGGAGCTGGAGCGCACCGTCGCCGCGTTGTGGTGGTCGGCACTGGCTGCCGGGCTGACCATGGGCCTGTCGTTGATGGGCATGGGCCTGCTCAACTCACGGCTGCCGGACGGTGAAGGGTTCAAGGTCATTGCCAGCTTCGGTTACTGCGCGGGTTTCCTGGCGGTGATCCTGGCGCGCCAGCAACTGTTCACCGAAAACACCCTGACCGCCGTGCTACCCGTGATGAGCAAACCGACGCTGGCCAATACCGGGCGCCTGTTGCGGCTGTGGACCGTGGTGCTGGTGGGCAACCTGTGCGGCACCTTGCTGGTGGCGTATGTGATGCTGCACCTGCCGATTTTCGACACCAAGACCGACATGGCCTTCCTTGAGATAGGCCGCAAAGTCATGGAAAACGACCCTGGCCAGATGTTTGCCAAAGGCATTATTTCCGGCTGGATGATCGCCACCATGGTCTGGATGATCCCGTCCATGGAAAGCGCGAAGATGTTCATCATCATCCTGATCACCTACCTGATGGCGCTGGGGGATTTCACCCACATCGTCGTCGGCTCGGCAGAAGTGTCGTACCTGGTGTTTGCCGGTGAACTGCCGTGGAAAGACTTCTGGCTGGTGTTTGCCGGGCCGACGCTGGCGGGCAACATCATCGGCGGCAGTTTTATCTTTGCGCTGATCAGCCATGCGCAGATTCGCAGCGAAAGCAGTTTGCCGGGCAAAGCGGCTGCGGACCCGAGGCATCCGCAGCAGATCAACAAGGGTCAGTGAGGCTCAGGCGTGGCCTGGGGTTCGTCCCGGGTCACACGTTTGACCAGCTTGCCGATGCTCAACCCCTGCAACAGGATCGACGACAGCACCACGATGTAGGTGATGCTCAGCAACAGGTCGCGTTCCGGGCCCAGCGGCAGGGCCAGGGCCAGTGCCACCGAAACCCCGCCACGCAAGCCACCCCACGTCAGAATACGGATGGTGCCGCGTGGGACTGTGCGCCAGCGGCGCAGCAACAGAATCGCCGGGGCCACGGTCAGCAGGCGTGACAGCAGGATCGCTACGGCGAGCAAGCTGGCCGCGAACACGTGCAGCCAGTTGAACGGCAACAGCAGCAGCTCCATGCCGATCAGCGCAAACAGCAGGGCATTGAGCATGTCATCGAGCAGTTCCCAGAAACCATCCAGGTAGCGCCGGGTCATGTCGTTCATCGCCAGTTTGCGGCCCAGGTTGCCGATGATCAGCCCGGCCACCACCATCGCGATCGGCGCGGAAACGTGCAGCTCGCTCGCCATCGCCGAGCCGCCAATCACCAGGGCCAGCGTCAGCATCACTTCGATCTGGTGCTGCTCGATGCTCTTGATCATCAGGTACACCAGGTAACCGATGAGCCCGCCAAATACCACGCCGCCAATGGCTTCATGGGCAAACAGCATGGCGGTGGCGCCGACGGTTGGCGTTTCGCCCAACTGTGCGATGCCAAGCAGCACGGTAAAGACCACGACGGCCGTACCGTCGTTGAACAGCGACTCGCCGACGATGGTGGTTTTCAGGGGTTTCGATGCGTTCGCGGTTCGCAGCACACCCAACACTGCAATCGGGTCGGTAGGGGAGATCAATGCGCCGAACAACAGGCAGTAAAGGAAGCTCACGTGCCAGCCAAACAAGGCAAAGATGTAGTACGCCAGGCTGCCAATCACCCCGGTGGCGATGAGTACGCCGAAGGTTGCGAGTAAGCCGATGGGCCAGCGATAACTGCGCAGGTCATTCAGGTTGACGTGCAATGCGCCGGCGAACAGCAGGAATGACAGCATCCAGTTCATCAATAGATCGCCGAAGTCGATCTGGCCGATCAATTGCTGGATCCGCGTTTCCAGGCCGGGGTAGCCGATAACGCTCAGGCCTTGCAGGATCAGGGAGAACAACAGGGCCGTGACCATCACGCCGATGGTGGGCGGCAGGCCGATAAAACGGAAGTTCACATAGGTGAGCAGGGTGGTGAGGCAGATGAAGGCGGCGACAAGTTCAAGCATCCGGAGTCCTTGGAAGAGGGTGAGCGATTATTAATGGGGGGATGGACCGCAGTCGTGGCGGGATGTTGCAAATCACGCAGCAAAAGACGATAGAACCTTTCGGTGCGGCACGGCTCATAGCGGTTAAGTGCGGCTGCGCATTTTTAGTGCTAAAACTCTAACCGCTGACTAAAACGACAAAAGGAATCTGTGATGACAGTGGCATTCTGGTGTGTGTTGGTTGCAATTTTTCTGCCTTACCTGTGCACGGGTCTGGCCAAGTTCAGCGGTGGCAAGTTCGGGCCGCGCCAGAACCATGACCCGCGGGCTTTTCTGGACACGCTCGAAGGGTTCGCCAAACGCGCCCACAGCGCGCAGCTCAACAGCTTTGAAGTGACGCCTGCGTTTGCGGCGGCGGTGATCATTGCGCACCTGGCCGGTACGGCGTCGCTGGTGACCATTAATGTGCTGGCAGTGTTGTTTATCACCAGCCGCCTGCTGTACATCATTTGCTACCTGGCGGACTGGGCGATGCTGCGTTCGTTGGTGTGGTTTGTGGGCATGGCGCTGATTGCGAGTTTCTTTTTTGTCTCGATCTAAAGGCTGACGCGATTTCAATGTGGGAGCGGGCTTGCTCGCGAAGGCGGCGGGCCAGTCATCAGTTGTGCTGGCTGATACACCGCCTTCGCGAGCAAGCCCGCTCCCACATTCGATCTTCAGTGGTCTTCAGGTCCCGGCGGGTGCGTCCGGCACCTGCGGCAACGCTGCACCCTTGGGCCACAACATCCAGATCTGCCCCTGCTGCTTCATGTTGCCGGCCAATTCACCCGCTGCATCACCTGTGCCCCAGAACAAGTCCGCGCGCACTTCGCCGGTGATGGCGCCGCCCGTGTCCTGTGCGGCGACGGGGCGGGCGATGGGTGAACCATCGGGTTGGGTGGTCGACAGCCACAGCAGGCTGCCCAGCGGAATCACCTTGCGATCCACGGCCACGCTGTAGCCCGCCGTCAGCGGCACATTCAGCGAACCACGCGGGCCTTCATTGCTGTCCGGGCGGGCGCTGAAAAACACGTAGCTGGGGTTGCTCGCCAACAGTTCCGGGATTCGTTGCGGGTGCGCCTTGGCCCAGGCGCTGATAGCACCCATGGTCACGTCTTCTTTTTTCAGCTCGCCTTGCTCCACCAGCCAGCGGCCGATCGGTCGGTAAGGGTAGCCGTTCTGGTCGCCATAACCGACGCGCAGTTGACGCCCGCCCGCCAGTTGAATGCGCCCCGATCCCTGGATCTGTAGAAATTGCAGGTCCATCGGGTTCGTCAGCCAGGCAATCGGCTTGGCCGTGGAGCCCTGGCCGTTGATGGTACTGGCATCGTCATAGGGCTTGAGTACACGGCCTTCGAGACGGCCGCGCAGGCGCTTGCCTTTGAGTTCCGGGTAGATGCTTTCCAGGTTGACGATGATCAGGTCATCCGGCACGCCGTAAACCGGCACATGCGCCGTGGCGGTTTCGGTCAGGCTGCCGGGGTAGACCGGCTCGTAGTAGCCGGTGATCAGACCGTTCGGCGTGTTGTCGGCCGAGCGCAAGCCGAATACATCCAGGCGTTCCTTGAGAAAACTGCGAACCGCCACGGCGTCACCCGGCACGGTGGCTGCCGCTGCGCAGGTGGCGCCCCATACCGGGTCGGCCTTGAGGCGTTGGCAAGCGCTGCGCCAGGATTCAAACCCGGCGAGCAGATCGCTGTCGGAGACGGCTGGCAGGGCTTCCCACGGTGCGCTCACATAGGTGGCGACCGCATGGGGTTTGGCTGCTTCCTCTTTTTTGTGGGCTTTTTTACCGCCATCGCATCCGGCCAACAACGCCATCATCGGCAGAGCCAACGCCAGGCGGCGGCTCCAGGGTTTCAACGTGATAGTCATACAAACAATTCCTGAAGCGGTTGCCCGCGCCGTGGCGCATTCAGGCAACCCTTATTATTAATAGGGCTATTGGTCTTTGCGGGCGGGGCGAGGATACTGGCCGCCGTTTCCCGTGACCTTGAAGCCAACATGACTTTTAAAAAACTGACCGTGGTATTGCTGGCCTGCCTGACCTTGTCCGCTTGCGGCGGTGTCGATCCGAATTCGCCCCTGGGCCAACGCAAGGCGATCTTCAAGCAGATGCTCAAAACCGGCGAAGACCTGGGCGGCATGTTGCGCGGGCGTATCCCGTTCGACGGCGCCAAGTTCGCCGAAGGCGCCGTCAAGCTCGATGCGTTGTCCCACGAACCGTGGAAGCATTTCCCGAGCGTGCGTGAAGAAGATCACACCAGCGCCAAGGACAACGTGTGGCAACAGCAGGCACGCTTTCAGGAGTTGGCCCGCAGCCTTGAAGCGGCCACCGGTGAATTGGTGATCGCAAGCCAACTGCAACCTTACAAAGCCAGTAACCTGGGGCCGGCGGTGCAGAAGGTCGAAGATGCCTGCACAGCCTGCCATAAACAGTTTCGGGACCACTGATCGGTTTTACTTGTCGAGTTCTTCGACGGCGTCCTGCAGTTCCTTGCGGGACTGGGCGAGCTTGTCTTTGCGTTTGTTGATCTTGTCCGCGTCACCCTTTTTCATTGCCTTGTCGAGGTCAGCCTGACGGCGGCTGACTTCGTGTTTGGCGTCGAGCACCTTGTTCTCGCGCTCTTTCCTCAAGGACGCGTCGGTGCAGTGGGCGGTGACTTCGCTCAAGGCTTTTTCCAGGCCGGCTTGCTGTTCACTGTTGCCATGGGCCTTGGCCTGTTCGATTTGGGCGCTGATGGCTTGGCGTTTGGCGGCGCAGCCGGTAAGTTCCGGGACTTCTTCGGCAGCCAGCAGCGGCGCGGTCATGAAGCTTGCGACGGTCAACAAGGCTAGTGGGGCTAGAAATTTCATGTAAGGCTCCAAGGTCGCAATCGGTTGGCAGGGTGAATTCTGCCGGGGTTAAAGGTGGCCGGGCTGGGCTTAAAACCCGTCAATCCCGGCCACACGTAATGTTTCAGCTAATGCTTGTACTTGCGGGTCGCGAAAAAAAGCGCTCAATTGCGCCGCGCGGCCCGGGCCAATACCGTCGGTGGCCAGCCAGGCCTGGACGTCTCTGGCGGCAAGGGTCTGCCAGCCACCCTCCAGATCGTTACGTGCCGAAGGCGGTACGCCCAGCGCTTTGAGCCACTGCGCAAAGGGCCGTTGCCGAGCGCTTTGAAGGCTGTCGAGCACCCGGGCACGGCTGCGCTCACCGAAGCCGTCAATGTTAGCAAGCTCTGCCGCATCCAGGGTCAACCAATCGAGAAAGCCTGCGATTAGACCGGCCTGGATCAAAGCGTTCCAGGTTTCGCGCCCTATATGCGGCAAGGACAGGCCTTGATTGCTGCTCAGCCAGGTCAGACGGGCGAGCAACTGCTCCTCGCACCCCGGGTCCAGTTGCCAACAGCTCAACGCGTGGAAGTCCCGCGCATCCGGCACCTGCACCGCCACCCTTGTCTTGTTGCGCAGGATCACTTGGTCCAACCGCGGAATCACTTGGCCGGCAAGGCTGATGGAGACCTGATCGCCAGGACGGATATCCAGCGCATGCCACTGTTTCAGGGAGCCGACGTTGACGCGGCGAATTTGCCGATCGTCCAGCCGCACGGGGTCCAGTTCCAGAATGGGGGTGATGCGCCCGGTGCGGCCGATCTTGAAGTGCACCTTGCGCACCATGGCCAGCGCTTTGGTCACCGGGTACTTCCAGGCGACCGCCCAGTAAGGCGTTCCGGTCTGCCAGCGTTTGGCCGGCGGGTATGACGCTTGGTGCAACACCACGCCATCGCTGGCGAATGGCAGTGGATGGGTGTACCAGTAGCTGCGCCAGTGCGCGGCATCCGTCATGTTCTGGATGGGCTGGCTGTAGCGACGGCTGTCGGCAAACCCCCAGCGAGCCAAGGTGGCCAGGCGCGTGGTGAAGTCTGCCGGGCCGTCGGGCCAGGCCCACACGAACAAGCCGATTCCAGCGGCGTCAGCGTCACTCAGGTGGCGACGATTCATCAGCCCGGCCACCTTGCTGCGGGCACTTACCCCGCCGTGTTCTGACTGCACATGATCGTCAAGGCGCCAATAGAGTTCGCCTTGCAGCACCAGGTTGATGGGTTCCGGCAGTCGCTGGACGATGCCGGGGAGCTTGCGCGCGACGGCTGACCAATCCTGGCCGAGCCGGCCGTCACCTCGGCTGATGAGTTGGCTCAGCCGACCCTGGTGATACATCAGCGTCACTGCAACGCCGTCGACCTTGGGTTGAATCCATACGTCTTGTCGGGTTCCGAGCCACTCATCGACAGCCTTTTCATCGACCAGCTTTTCCAGGCCGGTGTGCGCGACCGGGTGAGCCCGCGTGCCCCGTGAACTGGCCAATGGGTTGTCGGTGGCTTTTGTTAACCGAGTAAAACACGATCGCCACTGAGCCAGGCGATGGCGAGCCTGGTCATAGAGTTCATCGTTGACCGGTGATTGGCCAAGCCGGTGGCAGCTGTCATCCCAAAGTTTGATTTGTTCGGCCAGGGTGTCGACCTGTGATCGGGCGTCCTCGGGGCAATTGTCTGCCCAGGCCCACAAAGGCAGGCCGCTGAAGAAAAGAGCAATCAGTAAACGCATCATGAGCATCCTTGCTCGGAAGGGGCGCCCAGCCTAAGTGATCCAGGCGGCCACAAAAAAGCCCCGACGCTGCGGGGCTTTTTACCGGGTGTTTCGAGTGACTTGAACAGGCCGCCCACGGCCTTCACCGCCTCGTTCTTATCCCGCTTGGCTTCCTGTGTTTGCTGCTTGGCGTCGACCTTGGCCTGGGAGCCAGCCAGTTTGTTACAGCCTTTGTTGACCTGCTCTCCCGTTAATCATCCGGCCAATAAAAAGCCCCGCAGGGTTTACCCTGCGGGGCTTGGTGTGCCGCGAGTGATTACAGGCCTGCAGCGGTGCGCAGGTCGTTGGCGCGGTCGGTTTTTTCCCAGGTGAACGTGGTGAAGGTGTCGTCGCCGACCGTCTTCTGCGCAGGGGTACGACCGAAGTGGCCGTAGGCTGCGGTTTCCTGGTACATCGGGTGCAGCAGGTCGAGCATGGTGGTGATCGCGTAAGGGCGCAGGTCGAAGATCTCACGCACCAGCTTGACGATCTTGTCGTCGCTGATCTTGCCGGTGCCGAAGGTATTCAGCGAGATCGACGTAGGCTGAGCCACACCGATAGCGTAGGAAACCTGAATTTCGCAACGTTCGGCCAGGCCGGCCGCCACGATGTTCTTGGCCACGTAACGACCGGCGTAGGCGGCGGAACGGTCAACCTTGGAAGGGTCTTTACCCGAGAACGCGCCACCGCCGTGACGGGCCATGCCGCCGTAGCTGTCGACGATGATCTTGCGGCCGGTCAGGCCGCAGTCGCCCACCGGGCCACCGATGATGAACTGGCCGGTCGGGTTGATGTGGAACTGGGTGTCCTTGGTCAGCAGCTCGGCAGGCAGCACGTGCTTGACGATCAGCTCCATCACGCCTTCGCGCAGGTCGGCGTAGGACACGTCCGGGTTGTGTTGGGTCGACAGTACAACGGCGTCGATGCCCACCACTTTGCCGCCTTCGTAACGGCAGGTCACCTGGGACTTGGCGTCCGGGCGCAGCCACGGCAGCACGCCGGATTTACGCGCTTCGGCCTGACGCTGCACCAGTTGGTGCGAGAAGGTGATCGGCGCTGGCATCAGCACGTCGGTTTCGTTGCTGGCGTAGCCGAACATCAGGCCCTGGTCGCCAGCGCCCTGATCTTCAGGCTTGGCGCGGTCCACACCCTGGTTGATGTCGGGGGACTGCTTGCCGATGATGTTCATCACGCCACAGGTCGCGCCGTCGAAGCCGACGTCGGAGCTGTTGTAGCCAATCTTGGTGATGACGTCACGGACGATCTGTTCCAGGTCGACCCAGGCCGTGGTGGTGACTTCACCGGCGATGATCGCCACGCCGGTTTTCACCAGAGTCTCGCACGCCACACGGGCGAACTTGTCTTCAGCAATGATGGCGTCCAGCACCGCGTCAGAAATCTGGTCGGCGATTTTGTCCGGATGCCCTTCAGACACGGACTCGGAGGTGAAAAGGGAGTATTCGCTCATCTCGATGATTTCCTGATATTTACCGATGGTGAGTGTCGCCAGCCGGCCGCTGAAAATGGCGGACCTGGATCTGGAAACCATTACGTAAACCTACATAGAGGCTTTCCCCGGGAACGAGTCCCGCAGCGGTGGCCCAACGGGCCAGATCGTCCTGTTCAAAACCCAACCAGAGATCACCGCAGGCCTCCTTGGCCCAACTCTGGTTGTGGCTGCATAAATCTGTAACCAGCAGGCTGCCGCCGGGTTGTAGCAAGTTTGCCATCTGCTTGAGGGCGTCGGCGGGGGCGGCGAAATGGTGCAGGACCATGTTCAGCACCACGCAATCGGCCCGCAGGCTGGTGTCATTCAACGCGTCTGCCAACTGCAGGCTGACATTGCCCAGGGCTTCGCGCTCACACAGCTGGCGCGCCAGTTCGAGCATCGCCGGGCTGTTGTCCAGCGCCGTCACCTGCTGAAAGCGGCGCGCCAGCTCCGGCAGGAAACCGCCGTCGCCAGGGCCGACTTCCAGCGCCGTCGCCTCATTACTGAAGCTCAGCTTGTCCAACAGCGCCAGTACGCTCTCGCGGTATTGCGGTAAACCGGCGATGAGGTCCTGCTGGGCGCGAAACTTCTCGGCAACCCGAGAGAAAAAGTCCTGGCTGGCGGCGGCCCGTTGCCCGTGGACCTGGGCGATGCGCGATTGCACATCCGCCGGCAGGCTCAAGTTGTCGACTTCTTCGAGCAAAGCGCTGTGCAGCTTGCCGCCGAGCAGCTCGGTGTGGGGCAGGGCGCGGCGGTAAAAAATCGCATTGCCTTCACGGCGGGTGGCTACCAGCTCGGCCTGGGCCAGTACCTTGAGGTGGTGGCTCATGCCGGACTGGCCAATCGCAAAGATTTGCGCCAGTTCCAGTACCCCGAAGGAGTCGTTGGCCAGTGCGCGCAGTACGTTCAGGCGTAACGGATCACCAGCGGCCTTGCATAAGGCAGCCAGCTCATCGCCATCGTCAGGACGCAGGGAGGGCACGGGTAGGTTCATAAGGCCAGCAGTCTAGTGATGGGTGTAAATCCCTGCAAGGCCAATATCAAAAAGTTTTGATATTGGTCGATAAGTGGCGGTTATAAGCCACCGCTATAACCTTTAGACGAAGCCGTGGGGCGTTTCTGCAAGCGATTGCCGGGCAATGCGCAGGAAAAACACCGTCAAGTGACTATCTGGCATTGCCCGCAGGCGGTGGCTGAGGGAAAATGCCGGTCCTTTTTTCGGTTTCTATATTCAAACCCCAGGAGATCAGCGATGCCCAGCCGTCGTGAGCGTGCCAACGCCATTCGTGCCCTCAGCATGGA
>PJQF01000323.1_pt1 | contig 15867 bp, 7 predicted proteins | sample 1503741 | NCBI WGS metagenome assembly PJQF01 (sample SAMN07775949, study PRJNA414020) | Biofilm metagenome, whole genome shotgun sequencing project. | isolation source: biomolecule (vanillin) treated reverse osmosis membrane biofilm | place: India: Nagpur | collected 2017-03-21 | reverse complement strand
AGACCTATGGACAACTGTGGCAAGCTATCGGTGGGACGATCATGCCGATGAAGGATTTCGATTTACCCAACGCGGCACCGGCAACTTCGCCATTCTGTTAGCACTGGAAGTAGCGCTGGATTTTCATTTTCAATTAGGTCCTGATAATGTGTATCAGCGAATTAAGTTTTTAGGCGATCGGCTGCGCAGTGGCTTGCACCAGAATAAGAAAGTGAAAATATTTTCAGCCAAAGAAGAAGCGATGAGTGCGGGCATTACACTCTACACCATTGAAGGATTAACCGGCACCCAGATTCAAGATGCGTATTGGGCCAAAGCCAAAATGCGTCCCCGCTCACAAGGAGATGTGTACGGGGTGCGCCACTCTACCCACATCTTCAACAGCACCGAAGAAATTGACCGGGCTTTAAAAATTGTGAATGAGTTGTCGGCTTCGTAATGCAAGATTAATGAACTGCCTCAGCCCTTCGTTGAAAATAAGGCTTCAGGATGGTGCGATCCAAAAGAACAAAGCCGACTACCAAATTCAAAATTAAAAACGCTGAGACCAGCCATTTGCCGGAGAAAGGCAGACTCAACGTAGGCACAGAAAGTTTCTGGAAGTACAAGGATTGAAAATTGAACTCTATGGGCATTTCCATGGAATCAAATAGACCGCTACGCAACGAGAATACAGCAATCATTGTAATTACCAAAACACCAAATAGTAGCATTAAACCCATTTTTGGAGATAAGGCGCTGGAGCGAACCGGCAACGTAATGCCGTGCATCACCTGATCCGTAAAGTTCTTAGAAGGGTGAACCATCTTGTTTTGTCGTTGAAGAAACCGGTCGATTTCTTTCAATTGACTAAGTTGCTGTTGTAGTTCGGAAGACTGATGTAACTCACGTTCTACCTGCGCAGCCTCCGCTTCGTTCAGTTCGCCATTCATCAGACGAATCAATCGATCGTTCCAATCATTACGTGGGGTCATAGCATTACAAATTTACAACTTCACTTTTTAAAATTTTAGTTAATTCATCTGCCAAACGGAGCCTGGCTCGGTGCACACGCACTTTGATCGTGTTGCTGGGCTGCCCCATCATCTCCGCTACTTCTTCCAGGGAAAATTCCTGTAGATAATATAATTGGATGGAGAGCTTATCCATCTCATTTAACTTTTCCATCGCCTGGGCAATGAATACATGTTTGTCATTCCTTTCCAAAGCATCTTCAGCCGCGCCTTCATGCAAAATTATCTTGTTCTCAATGCTATCCAGTCGCATCTTGTTTTTGCGCTTGGCGCTGATGGCTGTATTGAAGGTAATCCGGTAAAGCCATGTACTAAAGCGAGCTTCACGGTTGAACTTTTTGAGGTAGTGAAACGCCCGGATGAAAGCATCTTGAGCTGCTTCTTCTGCTTCCGCTCGGTTTTCCAGCACTTTCAACGCTATGGTGAAGGCAAAACTCTTATAGGAATCCACCAATCGGGCATAGGCGTCCGTTTGACCTGCCAAAATGCGGTCGATCAATTCAAATTCCTCTTCTTTGGTGATCACGGCTCTTGGACGCAGCAATTTAAAGGGAAGTTACACGCTTTTTGACGGATCAGAAATTAAGTTAGTTGGCTCGGATAATGAAAGCATGAACAATACGTTTAGGCGGCAGATGTCGGGCCGGAGACTTCGACTAAAATCTGATCCGCAAGTGACTGAAATGTCGCCTGTTACCACTACTTTTGAAGTTGTATCTATCTGTTGTGAAACTGAATTCATCTTATTTTCTTGCTCGATGGGCCATTGGGGTTGCTCTCGCTTTGATTATTTCCTTTTCGAGCTTCGGCCAATACACCAACAATTGGATTGATTTCAATCAAACCTATTATAAGATAGCAGTCGCCAAAGATGGGATCTACCGACTTACTTACAGCGATTTGTTATCGGCCAATTTTCCGGTCAATTCAATAAACCCTGGTTTGATTAAGCTTTACCACCGCGGAAAAGAACAAGCGATTTTCATTCAAGGTGAACTAGACGGTGTTTTTCATCCCACAGATTACATCGAGTTTTATGGGCAACGCAACGATGGCACACTAGATAAAAACTTGTATCAACCGACCAGCGCTCAACCACATCCCTATTACAACTTATACAGCGATACAACCGCCTATTTTCTCACCTACAGTCTCACGGCATCGGCCGGAAAACGTATGGAGAACTTTTCAGAAGTGAATGTACTCAACTTGCCAAAGGAAGCTTTTCATTCAGGAGAGCGTTTGCTGGTGGTGGGTGAAGATTATTCCGTTGGTATGACACAACTTTCCACATTGCAGTACACCCAGTTTGATCAGGGAGAAGGATGGTTCAGCAAGCCTTTGCAACCGGGACAATCCACCGACTTTTCAATTGATCTGGTAAAAGACGGAGTACCTGCACAAGGTGTTCCAAAGCTGGAACTGCTTCTCGTTGGCCGAGATGAATTTCCTCACACAGCACAAGTGCAAATAGGAGGAGCGACCAGTGCATTACGAACCATTTCCACTGTCAATTTTTTTGGATTTGAAACTCCACTCGTAACGGCAGATTTAGACTGGAATGATTTTTTGAGCGATGGCAAGACTACCATTCGGGTAACAGCAGGAGCTTCCGTTAATAACCGGTTTCAATTTAGCATCGCTTACATTAAGATTACGTTTCCACAGAATTTCAATATGACCGGACTGACGGAGAAAGTTTTCCGCATTGTTCCGAACAATACCGATAAATCCTATGTGGAATTTGAAAATGCACCGGGTGGTTCGCGGCTGCTAGATATCACAGACTCGGATAATGTTATCTCTATTGGTATGCAACCGGAAGGAATTAAATTGAAAACCATTATACCTTCCACACTCGATGGTCGAAAACTGTATTTAACATCCACTACGCTTTCCCCCATTTCGATTAAGAGAGTTAGTTTTCGATCCTTTCAATCACAGCAACCAAACTTTATCATTATTTCCAATCGTGCTTTAATGAAAGCAGCCGGTGGTTATCCAGATGTGGTGAAAGCGTATGCCGGATATCGTGCATCCAATGCCGGAGGAAAGTACGACACTCTTACCGTTACCGTTGATCAGCTTTACAACCAATTCAACTATGGGGAAACATCTTCTCTAGCCATTTATCAGTTTATGAAATACATGGTGGGTAATGCCAATCCACGTTATCTTTTCATTATTGGAAAGGGCCGGGATCTCTACAGTTATTCACCCTATCGCAGATTAACAATCGCTGCGAATGAATCCAGAGACCTTGTTCCTACTGCAGGCGTTCCGGCATCGGATGCAGCCTTTACTGCAGGACTGGGTGGCACAACCTACGAGGCCAAAGTTCCCACCGGCAGACTTCCTGCTACTACTCCCGAACAAGTAGCAGCTTACCTCAACAAAATTATTGAAACTGAAAGTGCTCCTGTTTCTGCTGACTGGAAAAAAAGAGCCTTGCATTTGAGTGGAGGCATTTCTGTTTCCGATTTATCGGAATTCAGAAGTTATATGGATGGGTTTAAGACCATTGCAGAAGGAAACTATTGGGGTGGACAAGTGCAAACCATTGCCAAGGAAGAGGCCAACAAATTGCAGCTAATTAATGTATCGGAACAGATCAACAAAGGCACCAACATGATCACTTTTTTTGGCCACTCTTCTCCCGGCACGATTGATATTGATATTGGTTTTGTTACCGACCCTGTAATGGGTTATAATAATCCTGGCAAATATCCGGTGTTTCTGATTAATGGGTGCAATGCAGGTGCCTTCTTTATGAGCGCGCCAATTTTTGGTGAAGATTGGATACTGGCAGCCAATAAGGGAGCCAGAAACTTCATGGCTCATAGTTCATTTGGTTTTAGCAACACACTCAAAATTTACTCTGATTTGTTTTATCAGGTAGCTTTTGGAGATTCTGTTTTTCTGAAGAAAGGAATCGGAGAGGTGCAACAGGAAGTGTCCAAACGGTATCTCTCCTCGTATGGTGATGGAATATTCAGTGTTACGCAAGTACAACAAATGATTCTATTGGGTGATCCGGCTGTGACGTTGTTTGGTACCAACCTTCCAGACTATACATTAGACGCTACCGATTTATCCCTCGTGTCGTTGGATGGTTCTCCGGTTACGGCACTCAGCAATGAATTTGGTATACGAATCATTCGCAAGAACAACGGAGCAACGGCCACCTCAAATCTGGCCATTCGGGTGATCCGCACATTGGCTGATAATACCACCATCACGTACGATTCACTCTTTAGTAACGTGTTGGCGCAGGATACTGTGGTGTTTAAAATCCCGAGAGCAGCGAACGCGTCCGGGATCAACCAATTTTCAATTATCCTTGATCCTTTCGATGCAATTAAGGAAACGAATGAATTGAATAACGCTGCCACATTGCTGGGACTACTCGCTAGCAATAGCACCAAGAATTTATTTCCATTCAACAACGCTTTGGTCAATAAAAGAAGTTTGAATTTGGTCTTTCAAGCTACGGATTTAGTTTCACCTCAACGCGATTTTCTGGTACAGCTGGATTCGGTAAGCACCTTTGATAGCCCTTTTTTGGTAACACAAAAAGTATCTGCCAAAGTGCTTGGCAAATTAGCAGTTACGCTGGCGCTGAAGGATTCTACGACCTACTATTGGAGAACCAAATTAGATAAGCCAACCGCCAATGAAAGTCCCGATTGGAATACCAGTTCATTCACCTTTATTGTTAATGGCAAAGAAGGGTGGGGGCAGTTTGACTTTCCTCAGCTGATGGAAAACGAAGTATCAGGGCTTCTGAAAGATTTGCCTTTGAAGAAATTGAGTTATCTCGAAACCTCTCGACCGATTTCGGTAACCACGTATGGGAGTACCAGCTCCACACCATTTACCAAGGTTTCTTTTAAGATCGATGGTGTAGAATACAATATTGATACGCAAGGACAACCGTGCCGTAACAATACCATCAACTTGGTAGCTTTCAACAAAAATTCGGTAGTTCCTTACGCAGGCATTCCGTTTAATTTTCAAGATGCACGCACCTGCGGTCGGCAGCCACAGTTGATCAACAGTTTCCTTCTTTCTGAATTAGAGACGACACTAAACGATGATCTGGCTGCATATGTAGATGCAATACAAGAAAGCGACTCGGTGATTTTGTTTTCTATTGGTAATCCGGGTTACCAATCGTGGTCGAATAATGTAAAGACCAAGCTTGGTAATTTTGGTATCAGTGTTACGCAGATTAATTCACTGTTGAATGGAGAGCCGGTAATCATTCTGGGAAGAAAAGGTGCCAGCCCGGGCACTGCACGATTTTTTAGAAATAGTTCTGCACCCGTTACCAATCAGATGGTATCTGTCAATAAAAATATTACCGGAAGATATTCCACCGGATTTTTAAAATCTGCATTAATAGGTCCGGCTAAGTCGTGGGACAAGTTTGTTCCAAGAGCCGCTTCCGTGGAGGTAAGCGATGAAGTTACATTTTCAATTTACGGTGTTTCGCTCACTGGCATAGAAACGCTCTTGTTTGCCAATATTACATTCGATCTGAATTTGGATTTTATTGACCCGGTAAGATTTCCATACCTACGGGTAGTGCTCAACATGCGCGATGAAATCAACCTATCGGCTGTGCAATTAAACCACTGGTTGGTGTATTATGAGACAGTGGCCGATGGCATTTTAGTCTATAAAGGATCACTTGCTCAACAAACTGTTCAGGAAGGTCAATCTTTTTCGGCACCGTATGGCTTTGTCAATTTCTCCGACAAAACGTTTCCGTCATCATTATCTGTCCGTTCACAAATAATCAATAAAACGAGTGGTCAAGTTGTTGTTAATTTTCAAAATATTCCGGCACCTGCCCCCGGAGATACTTCCAAATTTTCTGTTGTGGTAGATAGCAAAGGCAAAACGGGTATGAATGATTTGAACGTTTTTGTGAATCCGAAAGAAGTGCCCGAGCAGCAATATGAAAATAACCTGATTTCACTATACGATTATTTGAAAGTAACGGGAGATGTTAGCGTACCTGTTCTTTCTGTGACGATTGATGGTCGCATCGTAAAAAATGGTGATAATGTATCGCCCAATCCAAAAATTATTGTTCAGGTAGCAGATGATAATTTGTTTTTATTCCGAAGTGATACATTAGGAGTCAAATTGTTTTTAAAGCGCCCTTGTGAAACGAATTCTTGTCCATACGAGCGGATAAATTTCAAACGCCCAGACGTAACCTGGAGCGCGGCCGCACTTGGTAAGCCCTATCAAATGAATTTTAGCCCCGAATCTTTACTACCCGGAAAATATTCAATCCGCGCGGAAGGAATTGATGCGAGTGGTAATGCGAGTGGAACAAAACCTTATGAAGTTGAATTTAAAGTGACGAATACCACCGGTATTCAACTTTTGTCTGCGTATCCGAATCCGTCCTCCGCTGAGTTTTATTTTAGCTTTTTGATTAGTGGTGAGGAATTGCCATCGGATTTCTCTTTACAGATTTATGCCTTGGATGGGCGGGTAATCAAAGAATATACAAGTAATGACATTAGCCGATTTATTATCGGAACCAATGAATTACTCTGGAATGGAAACGATACCTCGGGATCAGAAATGCCAAACGGAGTATATGTCTATCGGCTGAATGTAATCGCTAACGGAAAGACGGCTACCCAAACGGGCCGCTTGGTTTTAGCTAAGTAAAAGTAAGTAGCGTCTTATTGGGCGTAGGTATTTGACTCATCTGATATTGCCGATATATCCATTTGATGGAAGAACGCTCGAATCTGTACGATAAGTTTAATCTTCACCCAAATAAAAAAGGCTGCCCTTGGTAAGAGCAGCCTTTGAATTTTATTCAGGCATGTTACATCACATCGATGGTAATGGCGCTGACTTGTTTTTGTTTAATGATCTCGTTGAATTTCGGTATTTTATCGGTCATCACTTTGTTCAATTGATTTAACTGAACATCAATCTTCTCAGTCACTTCTTTGTATACTGATTTCACTTGTTCGGTTGGCTTAAAGTCGCTGCCATCTACTTCCGATCCCAGTGCACCCAGTTTGTTATTCAATCGCACCGGGTAATTCAATGGATCTTGTCCACTGCGGTTCTTTGTTTGATACAATGCTTCTTCAATTTTTTTGATTTCATCTAAAATTGATTTAGCCAAGTCCGTAGCATCTTTCATATCTTCTTTGCCCTTCATCGGTTCGGTTACGCGATTGATTTGCTCACGCGTGGTGCGAATTTGTTTAATGGCTTTATTCGTCTCGGTGAGTTTATCGCGCACCGCAATGGAGAAATCAAATTGTGCTTGGATGTCCGCCATCGAGCCACTGGTACGAGGGTCTTTCAAAATTTCAAATTCTGTTTCAGACGATTTACCATTCACCGTCAATTTAGCTTTATAAATTCCGGGTACTGCCTTTGGGCCAGTGAGCGATGCGGCCCACATAATCATACCTTCAAAACCTTCTGCATCCGGATAGCGCATGTTCCAAACAAATTTGTTCATGCCTTGCTTGATTTTTAACTCTTCTTCTTTGGCTTTCTTGTCGGGCTTAGTCGAGAATTTTTTAATCAACTTTCCGGAGGATTCTAAGATTTCTAATGAGGCTACGGTTTTGGTTGTGTCTTTCAGGAAATAATGAATCATCACACCATTGCTGTGATTCACGCCTTCTGTCTTAGGCTGGCCTCTTCGTCCGGCTTGTCCGCCATTCATACGGTAGCTGGGCATTGGTTTAAACAAATACACATCGCTGCTCGCCACGGTTTGATTCAGTTGATGAAGTGGAGTGATGTCGTCAATCAACCAGAAGCTTCTTCCTTGTGTCGCTGCAATCAGGTTGTCGTTTTTGATCGTAAGATCCGTAATCGGCACAGTTGGCAAGTTGAGTTGAAATGGTTTCCAGCTAGCGCCATCATCAAATGAAATGTACATACCAAACTCGGTTCCAGCATAAAGTAAACCGGGTCTTTTTTGGTCGGCCCGAACCACACGTGTGAAATGCGTTGGATCAATACCATCGGTAATTTTTGTCCAGGTTTTTCCGTAGTCTTTGGTTTTGAATAAATACGGTTTAGCATCTCCCGACTTGTAACTAGTCGTGGCAACGTATGCACCACCTTTTACAAACGGATCAAACTCAATGCTGTTCACCATCGTCCACTCCGGCATTCCGGTAACGGAAAGCTTTTCCCATTTCTTACCACCATCGCGGGTGATATGTAAAAGTCCATCATCCGATCCGGCAATAATCAGGTCTTTTTCGTAAGGCGATTCGGCCACTGCGAAAATAGTGCAGTAATATTCTACGGCTGTATTGTCTTTGGTAATCGGTCCACCGGATGGCCCCAATTTGCTCGGATCATTGCGCGTCAAATCCGGACTCACTAATTCCCAACTTTCACCGCCATTGTAACTTACATGCAAATGCTGAGACGCTGCATACAACTTTTTAGGATTGTGTGGTGAAAAGAAAATCGGGAAGTTCCACTGAAAGCGATATTTCGCGCCTTCAGCTCCATGGCCCATTGGGTTATCCGGCCACGCATTGATATTGCGCTCTTCTCCCGTAGCGTGATTGCGCATGGTCAAAAAGCCATCGTAACTGCCACCGTAAATAATGTCATTGTTAGTTGGGTCTACTGCAATGTGACCGCTTTCACCACCGGCTGTTGGTTCCCAATCGCGCATGCCAATTGAAAATCCATCCGTGCGATGTGCAATGCGAATTGTGCTGTTGTCTTGTTGTGCACCGTAAATGCGATAAGGAAAATGATTGTCGGTAACTACGCGATAAAATTGTGCAGTGGGTTGGTTCTCGTAGGTCGACCAATTTTCGCCACCGTCAAATGAAATCTGCGCACCTCCGTCATCGGCAATCGCTTGACGTTGGTTATCTTCCGGAGCTATCCAGAAATCATGATGATCGCCATGCGGTGCATTGTAGGATTGGAAGGTTTTACCACCGTCTTTGGATCGGTGATACGAAACGTTCATCACGTACACCATATCCTCATCTTTCGTGTCGGCATAAATTTTTGTGTAATACCACGCGCGCTGACGTAAGTTGCGATCGTCATTCATTTTTCGCCAAGTCTGTCCGCCATCATCAGAGCGATACACACCACCATTGTCATTTTCAATCATCGCAAATACGCGATTAGAATTTACCGGAGACACCGCCACACCGGAGATACCCCAGATGCCTTTGGGCAATCCCTCGTTGGCTGAAATATTTTTCCAGGTTTCGCCACCATCAGTGCTTTTGTAAATAGCAGATCCCTCACCACCACTTTCCAAACTATAAGGCGTTCTGCGAATGCGCCACATCGAGGCAAACAGAATGCGTGGGTTATTGGGATCCATACATAAGTCCACAGCTCCGGCATCGGCATTGGCAAACAACACACGCTTCCAATTTTTGCCACCGTCTTCACTTTTGTAAATACCTCTTTCCTGCGATGATTTAAATAAATCGCCCAATACCGCAGCATAGACGATATCCGGATTTTTAGGATGAATGCGAATCCGCGGAATATGCCGTGATTCTTTCAGTCCGCTGAAGCTCCACGTTTTTCCTGCGTCCGTAGATTTCCAAACTCCATGGCCATAAGAAACATTACCACGCACGGTTCCTTCTCCCTGACCTACATAGATGACGTTGTTATCCCAATCGCTCACGGCAATCGAACCGATCGAGCTTCCGAAGAAGCCATCGGAAATATTGGACCAGGTGCTTCCACCGTCAATGGTTTTCCATACCCCGCCACCGGTGCTTCCCATGTAGTAGAGATTGGGTTTTCCCGGCACTCCGGTGACGGCTGCAGAGCGGCCTCCCCGATAGGGCCCAATGTTTCGCCATTCCAGGGCACCATAAAGTTTTTCATCAAATGTGAGTGTAGGCGCTTTCGTTTCCTTTTTTTGTGCGCTCACCGCAAGGGTGGCCAAGAGAAAGAAAACGACCCAATAAATTTGCTTCATAATAGAATTGATTTAGGCTTTAGAGCACAGTATAAGATAAAGATAAGAATATCGCCATGAGATTTTTATAGGTGGCAAAATGCAGGTAAGGGAAGGAGAGAAATGGAATATTCAATATTCTGATTTATTTTAACACAAAATTACTATGGAACAACGAAGCCTTAAGCCTCTTTTTAGCGTGCCGGTGATTGTAGCGGCACTCGGGTACTTTGTAGACATCTACGACTTGCTCCTGTTTAGCATCGTGCGGAAACCAAGTTTAGCCAGTATGGGCGTGGCCGAGACAGATTTGCTAAGTCAGGGTGAATTTTTGTTGCAGGTACAAATGACCGGCTTATTGATAGGAGGGTTGATTTGGGGAATCATGGGTGATAAGCGAGGAAGACTTTCCGTGTTGTTTGGTTCTATCTTACTGTATTCATTGGCCAATATTGCCAATGGATTTGTCACTACGGTGGATCAATATGCCGTGCTGCGATTTATTGCCGGTATTGGTTTAGCCGGTGAGTTAGGAGCCGGAATTACACTCGTCTCAGAGTCGTTACCTCCTCGCTTGCGCGGATATGGTACTACATTGGTAGCAGCCGTGGGATTGTTGGGAGCGGTGTTGGCCAACTTTATAGCGAAACATTTTGATTGGCAGATTGCCTATTTCATTGGAGGGGGATTGGGTTTGTTATTGCTGATCGCACGGGTAAGTGTTTTTGAATCAGGTATATTTTTAAAAGTAAAAGAGTCCAGCGTGCAGCGCGGCAACTTCTTTCAATTATTTAATCAGAAGGAACGCTTTATCAAATTCATGGGCTGTATTTTTATTGCACTTCCCATTTGGTTTGTCATCGGCATCCTCATTACGTTTTCACCCGAGTTCGCGAAAGCCTTGGGTGTGGAAGGTGTTATTTCTGCCGGAGATGCGGTGATGTACAGTTACCTTGGATTGGCAGCCGGAGATATGGTGAGCGGGCTGATCAGTCAGGCGTGGCGCTCTCGTAAGAAAGTGGTTTCTACCTTCATCTTTCTCACCATGATTTTTGTGGGATGGTATTTATTCTCACCCTACAAAAGTGTAGATAGTTTTTATGTGAATTGCTTTTTGCTAGGGTTTGGTGTGGGCTATTGGGCTTTGTTTGTTACCATTGCTGCGGAGCAATTTGGCACCAACCTCCGCTCCACTGTTACCACTTCCGTTCCCAACTTTATTCGGGGCACGGTTGTTCCGCTCACCTTGATTTTTAAATTCTTACGTCCGCAGATGGGTATTGTTAATGGTGCTTTAGTGGTGGGTATCGGCACGGTAATCATTGCCTTTTTCGCGTTGCGGTTGATTGGCGAAACCTTTGGGCGCGACCTGAATTTTGTCGAAAAAGACTAATTTCTTTGTCAGGATTCAAGAAGGTCAATCTATTTTTCTTCTTTTTAATAGAATAACCTACACCGCATTTTAATTCGCGGGGTTTCTTAGTATTTTGTCCTAACGAAAAGCAGAAACCTAGGACGACTGGGGTGCTGCTCTTTCAATTTTAAACAGAATTTACGTTGGACATGAAACTCCCCACTCTTCCAATCCAAAATACTTTGCGTTCTGACCTTCTATTTGGGCAAAGTCTAAAATTCAATACTCGCTGTGCCGGTAAAAGTAATGGATAAGACCATGAACGTTTTTTACCATTTTTTTATTGGACGTTTCCTTCCAGATGATGAAGAGTACTCCCGTGCCCGACTGATCGCCAACTTTATCATCATTTCGATTGCCATCTCTATTGGTTTCGCTTTGTTGCATCACCAATTTCAGTTTCATATACCCCAATGGCTTTTTGTCTCTTTTGCAGCAATCTTGTTTCTTGTCTTATTCCTATTTCGCGCTCCTTTATCCATTTCGGTCTTGGCCCATTTGATCATTGGGATGGTATGGTCTGGTTTTCTAATAGGAATCAGTTATTCGGGAGGAATTTATTCAATGGTTATTCCTTGGCTACTTCTGATGCCATTGATGGCAAATCTATTGATACACCGCAAAGCAGCCATGATTTGGATGATCCTATCGGCACTGTCTCTAATTTATTTTATGTTCTTTTTTGATAGCCAGCCCATGATGGGCGATCCAAAATCTTCCTGGCGATCATTGATTGGTAACATGGGGTTGGTGATTGTAATTTTTTTGTTTACAGAATCTTTTTCTCGATCCAAAGCGCGTTTGCTTCAGGCGTTGAAGGTCAGTAATGCGGATCTCTTTGAACAGAAAGAGGAGGTGCTCACCCAAAACGAAGAACTCACCCAACAACGTGATGAGATAACCATCCAGCGTCAGCATATTGAAGAGCAGAATGTGCAATTGCGTAAACAGTTTGAGCAAATCGAAAAGACCAATGCGGAGCTGGCCTTGCGTGCCTCCGAGATATTTAACCGCAATACAACGTTAGAAGAGCACTGGCATACATTACTCAGTATATCAAAAAGTAGAAGCGTAAATTTTGGTGACAGTGTAGAAGCTTTGCGTCTGGTTACCCAGACAGCTGCACAAAGCCTGAAGACCGACCGCGTGAGTGTTTGGCAATACCAACCCAAATCGAATAGTATCAAGTGCCTGCTTTTGTATGAGGCGGCTACCAATAGTTTTACACAAGATGAGGAGTTACAAGGAAAAGAATTTCCCCGCTACTTCGAAGCGCTCATGAAAGAGGAAGTAATTCCTGCCGATGAAGCGGAGACAGATTCTTACACCTTTGAATTTAAAGAAAGTTATCTCCGCCCACGCCATATTCAATCGATGTTGGACACACCTTACTTTTTAGATGGTAAACTAGGAGGTGTAATCTGTTGTGAGCATCATGAGCAGCGCCATTGGCTGCCGGAAGACATCATCTTTGCACAGGCACTTTCAGACATTGTATCCCTTATTTTTCGAGCTACTCAACGCAGACAATACGAAGCGCGCATCCGCGAACAGAAGAAAGAGATTACGCGCATCAACCAAAGTTTAGAACAACGAATCAAAGAGCGCACCCAAGAATTGGAAACCCAGAATCAGCAATTGGCAGAATATGCATTCATCAATTCGCATTTACTACGAGCTCCGCTTTGTCGGATGCTGGGTCTTATCCATCTGATTGAAGTTTCTGATTTGAAAATGAAGGAAATGGAATTGATTAATCACCTCAAAAAATCAGGTGACGAATTGGATGATGTAGTGAAGCGGATCAACAAGGCCATTGAAAATGGCGACCACTTTGGGCGTGAACATTTGGACAATAATGATAACTTTACACCCAATTTATGATGAGGAAAATCCTTTGGGTTGTACTCATTCTTTCGCTGCATTTCCCCATTGTGGCTCAAAATCGATCCTTGATTGATAGCCTGAGGAATCAGCTAAGCAATGAGGAAAGCGAGGTTCAATTTAATGTACTGACCGCGTTGGCATGGGAGTATCGCTTTGCAGCTCCGGATACGACCGTTTATTATTGCACAAAAGCCTTTGATCTGGGCACTCGACTGCAACTTAAACTAAACCTCGCCAAACCACTGAATTTTCTGGGCGTTGCCTACAACTACAAAGGTGACCGGATTAAAGCATTTGAGTTCTACCAAAAGGCAATTCAAACTGCAGAGTCGCAAGCCGATTCCGTTCAAATGGCGTATGCGAACAATAATATTGGGCGACTGTTATTTGAGCAAGGCGTAGTTGCTAAGTCCTTTAATTACTATGTTAATGCACTTAAACTATTCACAGCAACGAATGACCTTTCTGGTATTGCTTACGCGAAACAGAGTCTCGCGAGCCTTTATCGGGTGCAATTGGATTATACCAAAGCTCAGCAATCTTTTAAGGAGGCTCTACAGATTCGATTACAACTGAAAAACAGTCGCGATATCATGGCAGCATATAATTATTTAGGTGCCTTGGTTCGAGATAATAATCAAATAGAACTATCGAATGCTTATTTTCTAAAGGCCGATTCGGTTGCCCGATTAACAAATGATATCATCAACCTTGCTGAAATCAATATTCTATTAGCTGAAAATTACCTCAAGCTCGATCAACTCGATCAGGCGCGTGAATTGGGAACCAAAGGATTTGAAGTGATCAAAAAAATGAACAACCGGAGGATGCTGCCCGAAGCGCATCTTTTAATTGGTAAGATCTATCTGGCTAAAAAACAATACGCTAATGCGATCAATGAGTTTACTGCCGCTCTTCGGGTAGCAAAGGAAACGCAGGTTTCTTCATTTCAAATGGATGCCTATTTTCAACTCGCCACCACGTCCAGTCTGATGGGCAAAAAGCAGGATGAGATTGGCTACATGAATCATTATCTGGTATTAAAAGATTCTGTGGAAGACCTCGAGCTCGCCCGTAAAGTGGAGCGCTTGCAATTCGAGCTTCAAATTGAAACGAAAGAAAAAGAAAATGAACTGTTGAAGCTGCAGAAAGCTCAAACCGAAGCGGTTATCAGTCGGCAGCGAATAATCAATATTTTTTCGTGGGTAGTGATTATTTTTTTAGCGGTACTGGCCATCATCTACTGGCGTGTCAGCAAACGCAGGAAAGATATCAACACGCAACTTGCCATTCAGAATCATCAGATTAATGAACACCAGCACGAAATTGCTACCCAGAATGAGGCGCTTTCCAAACGAAATAATCTCTTGTCGGAAATTATCAATGAGAAAGATTCCCTCATGAGCATTGTGGCGCATGACTTAAAAGCGCCTCTCAACCGAATTACCGGACTAGTGCAACTTATCGAATTAGACGGTCCGCTGAATGAGCGACAGAAAGATTACGTTTCGAAGATTAAGGAATCGACCAAAGGTGGCTCCAATCTGATCACCGATTTGCTCGATGTGCATGCCATGGAGGGAAACAACAATTTGCCAATTCCGGAGGTTTTCGATTTGGGGGTTCTGATGAATGAATGCATCAATGCTCAATTGATTGTAGCGCAAGCCAAAAAAATCACTATTGAAACGAGCACTTCCCCGGCCTCGGTTTTCACCGATAAATCCTATGTGTATCGAATTTTAGAAAACTTACTATCGAACGCCATCAAGTTTTCAGTCAGCGGTAGCTCCATTCGTATTCAGGGTGAGGTAAACTCCGGCAAAATCATCTTGAAAGTAAAGGATCAGGGACCCGGATTTACGGAGGATGATCAACGTAATCTGTACAAGAAATTTAAACGCCTTAGCGCACGACCTACTGCATTAGAAAGTTCGAACGGACTTGGACTGGCCATTGTCAAAACATTGGTAGACCGCCTGAATGGCTCCATTGAATTAACGACAAAGCCAAAGGAGGGAAGCGAATTTACCGTTACGCTTCCAGCTCTTTGATTTCAATTTATTTTGAGAGCGCTTGCTCAAGATCGGCAATCAGATCTTCCACATCTTCTACACCAACACTCAATCGGATCAATGTATCGCTCAATCCATTTTTTATGCGTTCTTCTTTTGGAATGCTGGCATGCGTCATTGAAGCCGGATGATTGATCAATGATTCCACACCACCCAGTGATTCGGCCAACGAAAACAGGGTGACACTTTCCATCAAGCGAATAGCTTTATCTAACTGATCATCTTTCAATGTAAATGAAAGCATTCCTCCAAAGTCTTTCATTTGTTTTTTGGCGATGGCATGATTTGGATGATCTGTAAATCCGGGCCAGTATACTTTTCCAACTTTCGGATGCTTACGTAGGTATTCGGCAATCTTTTTTCCGTTGTAGCAATGACGCTCCATGCGAAGATGGAGAGTTTTGATTCCGCGGAGAACCAAAAATGAATCTTGAGGTCCGGGCACTGCGCCACATGAGTTGGCAATGAAAGCTAAATCTTTGTAAAGGTTTTCGTCATTCACCACCAAGGCAC
>PJQF01000322.1_pt1 | contig 15898 bp, 15 predicted proteins | sample 1503741 | NCBI WGS metagenome assembly PJQF01 (sample SAMN07775949, study PRJNA414020) | Biofilm metagenome, whole genome shotgun sequencing project. | isolation source: biomolecule (vanillin) treated reverse osmosis membrane biofilm | place: India: Nagpur | collected 2017-03-21 | reverse complement strand
CGGTGACGTAGCTCAGTTGGTAGAGCAAAGGACTGAAAATCCTTGTGTCGGGGGTTCAATTCCCTCCGTCACCACACAAACCCCGACAAAATTGTTGGGGTTTTTTGTTTTCAAGGCATGCCATATTATACGTACATCTTGCTGAGCAAGCAGAATCTCTCCTTTTACAGGGGTTCAACAAATAATCTGGAGCGAAGACTATTACAACACAATAGTGGAAAGACACCTTCTACAAAGAGATACGTACCTTGTCTTTTAGTATAGTTTACCATCAAAAGCACGAAGCGATTGCTTTGGAAATGATCCTAAAAAAGCTGACCGCAGCGCTAACATTCCCTCCGTCACCACAAGCTCGTATTTTGGGGGCTTTTTTATTCGCTTCATGGTTCTTTGATTACATTTGACAGAACCTTTTCCCCAATGGTGAAATCTGAAAGTTTCTTTCTGATGCTAATCATCACCTACGTTGCGCAGGCGACAGTGGGTCTTACGTTAGCATGCATTTTTTACTATTTCAGCAAATCTCTGAAAAAGCAATTTTTATTGGCCTGGTCTTTGGGATGGCTCTCTTTTGGCTTAGCGATGATATTCTTTATTGTGCTTACAGCCGGTTATCGATGGCATCATGGCAATACCATTATTGGGCTTGTTATCAGTTGGCTTACATTGGTTTTTTCGTATGGTCAAATCTACATGCTCATTGTTGGCGTTCGCCAACTCAAGCGAGATGATTTTATTAACTGGCGCAAAGTAAGTTTGGCTCTAGGGGGAATTGCACTAGCTAGCGGCTTTTTGGTTCTTTTATATTCAGGTGACCCGACTTCTTCCAGCGAACGTTATTTTATTCGGGTGGGACTGCGGTACTTAATTGTATCCATCAGCTTCTTGATCACAGCCGTTTTCTTGTTCCGTAAAATGTCTTCTGGAATAGGTATAAAGATTATGGCGGTTTCATTGATGATTTATGGTGCCATGCAAGCTTTTTATTTCGTAGTGGTAATCACTTTCATTACAGGTATGATTGCTCAGCCGTTCCCGGGCTATTTTGGGGTGATTGATTTGGTATTGATGTCGGGTATTGGTTTAGGGATGACAATTTGGCTTTTAGAGGAGGAGAGAACGAAACTCGCTAAAACCAATAAAGAAATGGATAGTTTCTTTTACAGTACATCGCATGATTTACGTGCTCCTATTGCATCCATTTTAGGGTTAGCCAACTTGGCTCGACTTGAGTTAAAAGATTCGATGGCCTTACATTATTTTGAAATGGTGGAGAATCGAGTGCGGAAAATGGATAACGTGATAGCCGATATTTTACAGTTGGCGAGAAGTACGAAAGCAGATTTAAAAATGGAACGCGTTGATTTTAATAAGTTGCTGCAGGACGTAGTTGCGGATATTAAGTTCAACAGCGGAGCGAAAGCAATCTCCCTACGCTATCAACCGAATCCAAATTACTTTTTGCAGTCTGATTATGGGCAGCTTCGTATCATATTAGGCAATCTGATTGGCAACGCAGTGAAATACCATTTTCTACAACAAGCAGATCCTTACATCGCGGTGCGGTTTATCGTATTGGCTTATGAGATTGTGATAGAAGTAGAAGATAATGGCATTGGTATTGATAAGGAATACCATGAAAAAATATTCACCATGTTTTATCGGGCTTCTACACAATCAGAAGGCACTGGCTTAGGTTTATATATTGCCATGGAAGCGGTTTCTAAACTGAATGGAACCATTGCTGTTCGCTCAGAACTGGGCAAAGGCAGCGTATTTACCGTGCGATTACCTAAGAATTAGCAATGGATTGAGCCGCCAGATAAGCCGTGCTCCACGCAGCCTGAAAATTAAATCCGCCTGTTTCTCCATCGAGGTTCAAAACTTCGCCTGCGAAATAGAGACCAGGCATTTTTTTGCTTTGCATCGAATGAAGATCGATTTCAGATAACGGCACACCGCCACATGTCACAAACTCTTCTTTAAATGTTGTTTTGCCTTTAATCTTAAAAGGACATCGGATTAGAAACTCAATCAACCGATTCATTTCTTTCGAAGACACTTCCGCCCAGATTTTATTATCACGGATTTCAGCCAGCAACACTAGCTTTTCCCACAAGCGTTGTGAAAGTCCAAAGAAAGGATTACCGATAATCTTTTGTTTCCCGCGTTCGGCTTTATGTTTTTGAAACAGCGCACGTAATTCATCTTCGGAAACAGTACCTGTCCAGTTGACAAGCGTCACGAAGGTGTAATTTTTTTCATGGAGATATTCGGCTGCCCAGGCAGATAACTTGATAACAGCCGGGCCGCTCAATCCCCAATGAGTAATCAGCACGGGGCCACGTTCGGAAAGCTTCGTCCCTGCAATTTTTACTTCTGCATCATTCACCGAAACTCCCATCAGGTCGGTAAACTTTTTTTCGGTGTCATTAAAAGTAAAAAGTGAAGGAATGAGCGGAGAAATAGTATGATTTAATTTTTCAATCCAGCCATACGATGATTTTTGTGGATGACCACCGATGGCTATCAATACCTTTTTGCTCTGAAATGTTTGTTGCGAGGTGTGAACTAAAAAATGGTCGCCAACCTTTTCGGCACGTTCAACACCACAACTCACCTCCACACGAATGCGATGTCGATGGGCTTCTGACAAAAAGCAATCAATAATTGTTTGCGAATCGTTGGTGACTGGAAACATGCGACCATCGTCTTCGGTTTTTAATTCAACACCCAAATCGGCAAACCAAGCTACCGTACTTTTTGCATCGAATGAACGAAAGATATTTTTTAATTCTTTTTGTCCGCGTGGATAGTGTTTTGACAACGGGGTCGGCTCAAAGCAGTGATGTGTTACGTTGCAACGCCCGCCTCCAGAAACTTTTACTTTCGAAAGTAGTTTAGGCGATTTTTCGAGGATAAGAATTTTGAGTGAGGGGTTTTGCTGTGCAGCATTGATCGCACCAAAAAATCCGGCAGCACCGCCACCTATCACAATCAGATCGAAGGAGAGAGGTGAAGCCATGGTGTGATTGAAATAGGTGTTGGTTATTCAAAATCCAACACTACTTGGTTTCTCAAAATATCATCGAGTGTATCGCGCTTGCGGATCAGTTGGGCTTTGCCATTGAAAATCAAAACTTCAGCCGGACGCAAACGTGAATTGTAGTTCGAAGCCATCGAGTAGCCATAGGCGCCTGCATTTTTCAAAACGAGTAGATCACCTTCGCGTACTTCATTGAGTTTGCGATCAGCACCCAAAGTATCCGTTTCGCAAATGTTGCCCACAACGGTATAAATTTTTTGATCCCCTGTAGGATTGGATGTATTGATGATGTGATGGTACGCATCGTACATCATCGGGCGAATCAAGTGATTCAATCCGGAGTTGACGCCCACAAACGTGACAGAAGGAGTTGCTTTCACCACATTGGCGTTGACAAACAGATAGCCGGCTTCGCTCACCAGGTATTTTCCGGGCTCGATCCATAACTCCAGTTGCTTGCCGTAGCTGTGGTAAAACTCTTTGAATGCTTTCCCTAGTTTCAATCCCAAATCATAAACATTGGTAACGAGATCGCCTTCTTTGTAAGCCACTTTAAATCCACTGCCAAAGTCAATGAATTTGAGAGATGGGAAATCGCGGGCAACGCCAAAAAGAATCTCCGCCATTTTGAGAAACACATCAGTTTCGGTAATCTCTGAACCGGTGTGAATATGTAACCCGTTGATAGTGATTTTGTACTGTTCCACCAACTGCATGATTTGCGGAATTTGATAAACGGAGATGCCAAACTTTGAATTGCCATGCCCGGTAGAAATTTTATAGTTACCACCCGCTAAAATGTGCGGATTTAACCGGATGCAGCAGGGATAAGAGCTGCCATACTTCTTGCCAAATTTCTCTAGGGCAGATAAGTTGTCCAAATTGATGTTTAGCCCTAAATCAACACCGGCTACAATTTCTTCAAAGTCCACACAATTGGGAGTGAACATAATTTCGGAAGCCACAAATCCCGCGCCTAAGGCAATGTGTGCCTCTTGTAAAGAAACCACATCCACACCGGCTCCGTGTTTTTTTAGAAGTTTGAGAATGGAAACATTGGTAAGTGCTTTGGCAGCATACTTTACTTTTACCTGATTTTCAGAGAATGCGTTTTTTAAACTCTGGAGTTGGCTGATGATTTTGTGGCCATCGTACACATAAAGAGGAGTTCCAAATTCCTTACAGATCTCTGCCACATCTAAGCCTTGAATCTGGTATTGGTTGTTGACTAATTCCATTTTGAAAATAAAAGCGCAAATATAGTTATGAAATGACCATTAATTTGAAATGATATTTTGCCCGATGTAGATCTGGCACTCATCACAATTTCTTGTCCAATGCCTACCGCCTGCCTATCTTGCTGCATGAATTTATTTTTCCGCAAAGCAGGTGCAGGCAGGCCTTTGATTATACTTCACGGTTTGTTTGGTTCATCCGATAACTGGTTTTCGTTATCAAAAGTATTTGCAGAGCAGTTTGCCGTTTATACCATTGATCAACGCAACCATGGGCAATCGCCACAAAGTGATGATTTCAACTATCGTTTGCTGACGGAAGATATGGAGCAATTTATCGCTGATCAGGGAATTGTAGATCCGATTATTATTGGTCACTCGATGGGTGGAAAAACCGCCATGAATCTGGCCATTAAGCGACCAGAACTTGTTGGTGAATTAATTGTTGTAGATATAGCTCCTAAAGCTTATCCGGTGCATCACGATCAGATTTTAGAAGGACTTAATTCGATTTCATTGCCGCAACTGAGTTCGCGCAATGAGGCAGATTCGCTTTTAGCTAATTATGTACCCGAGGCAGATGTGCGCCAATTCCTTTTGAAAAATTTGACCCGCGATAACGAAGGCGAATTCAGTTGGAAAATCAACTTGTCAGCCATCGATACACATATCGAAGAAATAGGGGAGGGCATGCAATACCCCGGAACCTTTTCGAAATCTACACTATTTATAAAAGGGGCACGTTCATCCTATTTTAAGGAGGGCGATGATGCCTTGATCTTGCAACTGTTTCCCAACGCTAAAATCGAATCACTCGACACGGGCCATTGGGTACAGGCAGAAAAACCACAGGAATTCGTTTCAACAGTTTTAAACTTTTTAAACCATTAGTACCGTACCCTTCCATATTCCTAAACTTTATCTGGTGCCCAACACCATCGCGGACGGAACGCAGTTTGATGTGATTCCTCCGCATGTGATTAAAGCGCTCAAGGCTACCAGTCACTTTCTGGTGGAAGACGCTCGAACAGCCAGACGGTTTTTGAGTAGTTTAAAAATTTATGATTCGATTGAGAGTTTACACTTTGGAATTTTGAATAAAGACACGAAACCCGAGCAGCTCGATGAGTTGATGAGCCCGTTGATGGCTGGTAATTACATGGGTGTCATTTCTGAGTCTGGATGCCCGGGTATAGCAGATCCGGGTTCGATGGCGGTTAAATATGCCCACGAGCGACACATTCAAGTGGTGCCGCTGGTGGGGCCCTCTTCAATTTTATTGGCACTGATGGCTTCGGGTCTGAATGGCCAGCGGTTTGCCTTCAATGGCTACCTGCCGGTAGATGCCAAAGAAGCCATTAAAACGATTAAAGAGTTAGAGAAAGAATCTATTCGCAAGAATCAAACTCAATTATTTATCGAAACACCTTATCGCAACAATCAAGTGTTCGATCATTTATTAAATGCGCTCAGCCCTTCTACGTTTCTCACGATTGCATTGGATATCACCGGCACCACTGAAAACATTCGTACCAAAAGTGTGAGCGACTGGCGCGATGCTAAGCCCACGCTGCCCAAGGTGCCTTCACTGTTTCTGTTTGGACAAACCCATTAGTGATAATTAGAGGCCTATCGAATCGGCCTAAAACAACACCTTAGCAAATCAAATTATTCCCTATTTTTGCGGCTCATAACTTAAAAAATCAACATGGCGTATTTATTCACCTCCGAATCTGTTTCCGAAGGCCACCCTGATAAGGTTGCTGACCAAATTTCTGATGCTCTTATCGACTACTTTTTGGCGTATGATGCCAACTCGAAAGTAGCCTGTGAAACATTGGTGACCACCGGACAAGTTGTTTTGGCAGGTGAAGTAAAATCAGAAGCTTACCTGGATGTGCAGGAAATTACCCGCGAGGTGATTCGTAAGATTGGATACACCAAAAGCGAGTACATGTTCGAAGCGAACAGCTGCGGTATTTTTTCAGCAATTCACGAGCAGTCGGCTGATATCAACCAAGGTGTAGAGCGTAAGAAAAAAGAAGATCAAGGTGCAGGCGACCAGGGTATGATGTTTGGTTATGCTACCAACGAAACGGACAACTTCATGCCGCTTCCATTGGAATTGGCTCATTTACTTTTGCGTGAGCTGTCGGTAATTCGCAAAGAAGGAAAAGTAATGACCTACCTTCGTCCGGACGCAAAATCGCAAGTAACGATTGAATATAGCGATGACAACAAGCCGCAGCGAATTGATGCGATTGTTATTTCTACTCAGCATGATGACTTCGATAAAGACGCAGTCATGCTCAAGAAAATTAAAGATGACGTGGTAAATGTTCTGGTGCCACGCATCATGAAGAAATTGCCGAAGCGTGTGCAAAACCTCTTCAACACGGAGATTAAATATTTTGTAAACCCTACCGGTAAGTTTGTGATCGGTGGCCCGCATGGCGACACCGGATTGACCGGAAGAAAAATTATTGTTGATACTTACGGAGGCAAAGGAGCACACGGTGGTGGTGCCTTTTCAGGAAAAGATCCTAGCAAAGTAGACCGCTCAGCCGCTTATGCGACACGTCACATTGCAAAAAATCTAGTTGCAGCCGGTGTTTGTGATGAAGTATTGGTGCAGGTAGCTTACGCGATTGGTGTAGCGAAACCCGTAGGCTTGTATGTAAACACCTACGGATCGGCTAAAGTAAATTTGAGCGATGGCGAAATTGCTCGCAAAATTGAAAAGGTATTTGACATGCGTCCGTATTTCATTGAAGAACGCTTCAAACTACGTACACCGATCTATTCTGAAACAGCCGCTTATGGCCACATGGGTCGCGAGTCGAAAGTAGTAGAGAAGATTTTCAACAAGGGTAAGAAAACGGAGAAGAGAGTGAAGGTAGAATTGTTCCCTTGGGAGAAACTGGATTATGTGGAGCCTATAAAAAAGGCTTTTAAAATTTAAGCTGGACTAATTACAGTCTACTAAAAAGCTGCGGGCATCCTGCAGCTTTTTTTATTGATGCAATTGCCATAACTTTCATTTAGAATGGAGAGGGTAAAACCTATATTCAATAGAAGAATTTTCTGGGACGTAGTTTTTGAGAATATCGACTACGAGGCAAAAGCTAATTTTGTGATTGAGCGTGTATTTGAACGTGGAGATGTTGATGATATTCGTAATTGCAGAAGATATTATGGCGATGAAAAAGTTACAAAAGTTCTTTTGAACGCTAAGTTTTTACCTGAAACACGAATGTACTTGGCAAGTGCGGTTATTAATCGCCCATTAACTGATTTTAGATGCTATTCCTTAAGACAGTTGAACCCCGCACTTTTTCCATATTAAAGGAGCTTTTAGAAATTCCGGAATTAAAGGATTTTTCGCTCGTTGGCGTAACAGCTTTATCACTTCTATATGGCCATCGGAAATCTGTAGACTTAGATTTGTTTTCACCTTTTCCATTTGAAAACGAAGTCGTAGTTAATTGCTTAAGTAAAAAATTTGGCTCTCAGTTTCTCATGGAAGAAAAACCACCCCATTTCGGAGTATTTAGCTTTATAGATGATGTAAAAGTGGATTTTGTAAGACATCCTCACCCATTGATTCGTGAAATTGAACATGTAGAAGGTGTAAGAATGTTTTCAACACCCGATATCATTGCTATGAAAGTGCAAGCTGTTTTGGGAAGAGGAAAAAAGAAGGATTTTTGGGATATAGCTGAGCTATTGAATCATTACAGGGTCAACGAATTTATCCAATTTCATCAGGAAAAGTATTTTGCGCAGAACCTAATGATAACAGTTCCACAAGCAATCACGTACTTTGCTGATGCAGAAGAAGGCGAAGACCCTATAAGTTTGAAAGGGCAATCCTGGATGAGTGTAAAGAAAAAAATTATGGATGAAGTGAGCAATTTCTTAAAATAACTACACTGTCATAATTTCCCCTTCTTTCTTCTTTAGAAGCGCATCGATTTTAATGATGAACTCATCCGTCAACTTTTGAACGGTGCCTTCACCATTTTTCACATCATCTTCAGACACACCTTTGATTTTCTTCAAACTCTCATTGGTTTCTTTGCGAATGCTGCGGATACTAACTTTTCCTTGCTCACATTCCTGACTGACCTGCTTCACCAATTGCCTGCGTCTTTCTTCCGTCAACATGGGCACGTTGATGATCACCTGTTGTCCATCGTTTTGTGGCGTTAGCCCCAGATTGGCGTTCATAATGGATTTTTCAATTTCTTGAATCAGCCCTTTTTCCCATGGTTTGATGAAAATAGTGCGGGCATCGGGTGTGGTCATTGACGAAACTTGTTGCAGCGGAGTCATGGCTCCATAATATGACACCAGAATGCCATCTAACATGGATGGGTTTGCCTTACCGGCTCTGATTTTCGTGAGTTCGTGCGATACGTGGGCGAGTGCCTTGTTCATTTGGTCTTTGGCCTCGTCTAAATACATTTCAATTTCTTCCATGATGGGTTCAAATTTACTAGGCACGAATTACGATTTTTTCTTTCGCATTTTCATGCACCTCTTCTTTGTTTTTTAAGTGTTTTGGATCGATTTCTATCCTTTCGTCTAACAGAAAACCAACCAATTCTTCTGAAAGATCTCCTTCTTAGACAATATGCTATTCTCGAGAATGTCTGTTTTTTACCACCAGATAGCTTTAACTAACCTGCATCTTCCCTAAAAATTTAAATTCTATGAATCGCAAACAATTTTTACTGACGGGCTTAGCAGTTGCACCCATGCTGGCACTCGGCATGCCTCAGGGCGGGAAGAAAGGTAAGAAATCAGCTACCAAGCCATTTGTGGTCGATGCTGATAAGTCGCGCTTTGGCGATGTGGTGATGTTTAAAGGAGTAAACCACAACGATCTGAAAATTTCATCCAAAGATACAGGTGGCCAGCTTTCGGTTTTCGAATACCGGGGAGTGGAGAAAACCGGACCTTCTTTGCACATCCATTTGTATCAGGATGAAATTTTTACTGTTACCGAAGGCAAATTCCGTTTTGTGGTAGGCGATGAAACGCATATTCTCAGCGAAGGGCAAACCATTTTTTTACCGCGCGGCATCGCCCACACGTGGATTCAATTGTCAGATACCGGTAAACTGATTTACTTTTTACAGCCTGCCGGAAAGATGGAAGAGTTTTTTATTACCATGAATGCCATGAAAACCCGACCCAGTGACGAAGAAATGAATCGCATACATGCTGAGCACGGAATGAAAACGGTGGGGCCACCGCTCACGCTCTAAAATAATTCAGCTATCTTCCGAGATCGTCAGCAGATTTGATACTACGCGATTTCATACCGTCCCCGCAAGTAAGTGACTTTGTTCAGGTCTACCGCATTGTGCATTTGGTGTTTGACAAAAGTCAGTCGGTGCCTTTCAAAGCGTATCCACCCCGACCGGAGCATTGCCTGGCGTTTTATCCTTTTGATCGGGAGAAAGTAGAATACCGATCGAGTGGCAAAGTGATTGAAAACTTGCCAGTGGTATTTTATGGACAGCAAACGGAAGTAACGCATCGCCACATTGGCCATCAGTTTTTAGTCGTACAGATTATTTTTCACCCCGGTGCGTTGACTTCCCTGCTGGGGATTCCCGCATCGGATTTTACCAACTTGTATTTGCATGCCGAAGATTTATTTTCTTCTCAACTTCGCGATGTGAACGAGCAACTTCATTTTGCTTCCGACTATCTTCAAATGATTAACATCGTAGAAAACTTGGTGCTTTCGCTGGCCAAAAAACAACGTAAAAACCATCGATCATTAACGCCCTTATTCAATTACATATCGCAGCAGCGTGAAATTCCTTCGATCGATCAATTAGCTGACTTGGCGTGTCTAAGTTCAAAACAATTGGAACGCGTTTTTCAACAGCAAACCGGTGTAAACCCAAAACTCTATTTACGCATTGCGCGGTTTGACCGTGCCTTCCGATGCAAAAATCGATTTGAGCATTATGATTGGTTGCGGGTAGCTGTAGAGTGTGGCTACCATGATTACCAGCATTTGGTGCGCGATTATAAATTATTGACAGGCCTCACTCCCGTGGCGTTTCACGATGTGGAAAACAAAGCGCCTGAGAGAAAATTTGGCCTCTCTGAAAATTATTATTCGGGTGGAGGCTAGGTTGTAGAATTAGCTGATTAAAGTTCCGGCTTCTTCTCCTTTTACGATTTTCAACAGGTTGCCTTTTTTATTCATGTCGAAAACAATGATCGGTAACTTATTTTCCTGACAAAGAGTAAAGGCCGTCATGTCCATAATGTTCAGGTTTTTTTCATAAGCCTCCTGAAAAGAAAGAGTTTTGTAACGAACAGCGTCCGGATATTTTTCGGGATCTTTCGTGTAAACACCATCCACACGCGTTCCTTTCAACACCACATCTGCTTGGATTTCGATGGCACGTAAGCTGGCAGTTGAATCGGTAGTGAAATACGGATTACCGATACCGGCACCAAAAATGACAATTCGATTTTTTTCTAAGTGACGGATGGCTCTTCTGCGAATGAAAGGCTCGCACACCTGCTCCATCTTAATGCCGGCCATGAGTCGTGTGTACATGCCGTGACGCTCCAGGGCGCTTTGCAAAGCCATCGCGTTGATCACAGTTGCGAGCATGCCCATGTAGTCACCTTGCACCCGGTCGATTCCCAGTGCTTCCGCTTGGCCACCGCGGAATATGTTCCCCCCGCCAATTACTATAGCCACCTGCACGCCTTGTTCTTTGAGTTCTTTGATTTCTTCAGAATATTGTTCCAGCACTGCCGGATCGATATTACTGTTTTTAGAACCCATCAGTGCTTCGCCACTGAGTTTTAGAACAATTCGTTTGTATTTCATTGATTGTAATAGCTAAACCACGCAAATATGCATCCATTTTCAGGATTTTCTAGCCGCTTTTTGTGTGCCTTGGCTACTTTCTTTCGATGCGGGTGATTTGTTCATACCACAACAACTTGCCGGTTTTATCTAATCGCTCTTTTTTTACCAACAGGTTTTCCTTGGCACTTACATATAGAAGCGTGTAGGCCGAGTCAGTCTTTTGTGGTTCATACGAACGCTTCTCAAAAATAAAAATGGAATCGGCAGTCAGTTGATCGCTTAGCTTTAAACTCGATTTGATTTCACGAATGCATAATTGATATTTCCCCTGATCATCTTCGCCATCACGGCAAAAGCCCTTTTTATTCAATTCGAACAAATCGTTATTGATGATCAACAGGTTTCTTTTCCGGAATACAGAAACCACTTTGTTTGACCCGGTCACCTCCAAATCGGCATCATATGCCGTCCACCCGCTCATTTGGTTGCCTTCAAATTTTTTGATGAGCACTTTGTATTCGGATGTTGCTCCATGTGTACTCTTGCGTACGTAGGTAGCTTCTTGCATGTTGACAATGCCCTTACTCAAGTAGATAAGCAGAAAAGGGATAAAGAAAAATGTAAATAAGAGATACGAAAACCCGATGAGCCGGTGCCGCAATGTAAGTCGACCGAGGCCATTGGCAAGTTTGAGTGGCAAATCTTTAATATAGGGAATCGGTAAAAAAATCATTACCCCAATAAAGTTGAATAGGAAATGTGCAATCGCAATGCTAATGGCTGCATTGGAATTGAGTGTAGCTGCAATAAATGCGGTAATGGTGGTGCCAATATTAGCTCCTAAAATAAAAGGCACCGCAGACTTCAGTTTTACTACTTTCTTGGCGACCAAAGGCACAACCAACGAAGTAGTGACGGTGCTGGAACGAATGACCGAAGTAGTAAGCAATCCCCAGGCAAACGACTTTAAGGTGTTGCGAAAAAAGAAGCGCTGAAATTTTTCGGGTGAGCCAAACCCTAATAATTGTGTAATGATTTTGCGAAAGAAAAGAATGGAGCCGAAAAGAGAAACGATAGACATCAATCCCAGCACAAAGCCATTGTTTATGTTGGTTTGCAGAAAATCGACAATCCATTTAAAGTAGTCTCCTAAGAAAGAGAAGTCGACATCGACCTGACCGGTAGGCTCATGAAAAAATTTGGTGGCGATGGTTCTGGCTAGTCCGGATAAAAATCCGAAATAATATTCCAGCGGAAAAAGAATGACGGTTGTAAGTATGTTGAAGAAGTCGTGATAGGTACCGGCTGCAACCGCGCGTCTGAATTCTTTTTTGCGGGTGATGAACCCCAGTGAAACAATGGTGCTGGTGATGGTCGTACCGATGTTAGCTCCCATGATAATTGGCACGGCCGCTTGCAACGAAATAGATCCTGAAGCAACTAACGCTACGACCATAGATGTGGTGGCCGAGCTGCTTTGAATGATAGCAGTTATGAGCAATCCAATGAATAATCCGGTAAACGGATTGGAGGTGGCGAGCAAAATGGTATCGGTAGCTACGTTGCCCAATTGTTGCAGCGAGGCAATCATCAAATCGATGGAAAACAAAAAAACTAGCAACGCCAACAAAATGAATAGCGCATTTCGGGCATAGGTTTTCCAGGGACTTTGATTTAAAGTGCTAGTGGATGAATCAAGATCGGTCTTTACCTCCATTGTATAGAAGTAAATATAGGATGACAGTCGATTCTAATCGATAGAATGCTTCAGATTATTTATTTGTTAACTCTGCTATTGCCATCCATGCCATAAGCCCCGGTGCAATGGTCAGAGCATCTTCATCAATGTCAAAAGTGGGCGTGTGTACGTACGAGGTAATGCCTTTCGATTCGTTTCGTGTGCCCAACCGATAGAAAGAAGCAGGTATTATTTGGGAGTAGTAGGCAAAATCTTCTGATCCTAATGTCAGATCAATATCTACCACATTGTCGGCTCCCACATATTCGGCAGCGGCTTGCTTGATACGCTGTGTGAGGGCTGGATTATTTTCAAGATAGGGATAACCATGATGAATGTCTACTTCACATTTCCCGCCCATGCCTTCGGCAATGCTCTCGGCCATTTTTTGAATTCGCTTCAAGCCTTCGCTGCGCCATTTCTCATCGAGTGCCCGGAAAGTGCCTGCAATATTTACTTCGTCAGGAATAATATTGGTTGCACCATTGGCTGTAATTTTTCCAAAGGTTAAAACAGTGGGCTGCTTCGGGCTGGCATTACGACTGATGACTTGTTGCAATGCGATGATAATATGCGAAGCAATCACCACCGGATCGATCGTCAACTCGGGTGTGGCACCGTGACCGCCTTTGCCAATGACTTTTAAATAAATTTCATCGCTGCTGGCCATGTACTTGCCTTCGCGAAAGCCAATTTTTCCAACCGGCAAAAGCGGAAACACATGCTGACCGATGATCGCTTGTGGAGCCGGATTTTCAAGCACACCCTCGCGAATCATAATGGAAGCGCCTCCCGGATTTTTTTCTTCGCCCGGTTGAAAAATCAATTTGATGGTGCCTTCAAATTCATTTCGCAGTTGACTGAGAATTTTGGCGGTACCCAGTAACGATGAGGTATGCACATCATGACCACAAGCGTGCATTACACCCGGTTGTGTTGATCGGTAGTCCACTTTGTTCTGCTCGGTAATTGGCAACGCATCGATATCAGCACGAAGAGCAATGGTTTTTTTTGCGGGATTCTTTCCTTCAATTAAAGTAACCACTCCGGTGGAAGCCATGCGTGTGGGCGTCAATCCAAAACCCATTAGTTTTTCGGTAATAAACCTAGCCGTGTTTTCTTCCTGATAAGAAAGCTCAGGATGGGCGTGCAAGTGCCTGCGAAAGGAAATCACCTCGTTGGCATATTCGCGCGATAAGCGTTGGATTTGTGACAGCAACATGAAGGCAAAAATAGGCAACAAAGCCTACTTTATCATTATTCTTTCGGGGACGAGAATAGAGCTCGAAAACAAGCGTTTCAATCGAAGTAAATCTTTTTGTGCTTCCAGCCGGGTGAAATATTTGCCCACGGTCACTTTAAACTTTGGCTGTTGATATTGAATGTTGGATTTTAAATCGCTGTAAGTCTCCAACAATTTTTTCGAAGCGTTGAGTGCTTCTTCTTTTTTCTGACCCGAATAAATTTGAATGGTATAGCCATCCACAAATCTGCGGGTGAGATTAAAACGATCAATACTATCCAACACCTGATCTACTTTTGCATTCACGGTATGGCGTGGTGTGGAGCGCGTCACTTCAACTTTATTTTTTATAGAATCTTTTTTCTGATCAAATGCATCGGCAGAAACTTTGGGCCTTAACGAACTAAGGTCTTCCGTGTATGCCGGCTTCTGCGCCCAGCCGGGCATGTCAAAGAATAGAAAGGAAACAAAAAGCAGCCATGAGAATTTTACATAGCTCCGTTCGGTGCTTCGGCTTTTTTCTCTCGGCTGCTTTTCGGTAAACATCATTGGCAATTCAAATTTATTGTTCAATTACAATACATCTTCCCGCTACGATATCATCTTCTACCTTCTTATACTTCACATCTTTCATGACCGTGCCGTTTTGGTATTGCACCGTTACTTTATCATTGCGTCCGGCAATTTTATCTGATTTTACCGGCATCACCTTTTCTTCGGTACGCTGTTGCTGCGGTGCGTTAGGCTGACCGCCTCCTTGCAACAAAGATCGTGATTCTTCTTTCTGCTCACTCAACTTTTGACGCTTTTGAGCCCGCGCTTCCTGCACCACATCCGAATCTTGCACCAGAATATCGGCCTTCATCAGGAACGAAATCGTTTCTTCATTCACCTTGGCGATGAATTTCTTGAACGCTTCAAAACCTTCAAACTTGTAAATCAAGAGTGGATCTTTTTGCTCATACACGGCATTTTGAACGGACTGCTTCAAATCGTCCATATCGCGCAAGTGTTCTTTCCATTGCTGATCGATGATGGCGAGCGAAATCATTTTTTCCATCGCTTTGATCAACTCGCCATTTTTAGACTCAATGCACTTCTTCAAGTTGGCGGCAACACCAATTTGTTTGGAACCATCTGTAAATGGCACTAAAATATCTTGAATGTTCGCACCACGTGTGCGGAAGATGTCCGTAACAATCGGCATCGATTTTTCGGCAGCTAATTTGTTTTTATGATTGTACTGCTTCAGCGCGTCTTCATACAAGTTTTCAGTGAGCACTGCAGCGTCTAATTTACCAAACTCTTCAGGAGTGAGTGTAAAGTCCACGCCTAGCGTGCTCAATACATTCAACTTAAATTCTTCATAGTTACCTCCTGCTTTGGCATTACCAACCAACTCGCCACAGGTGTCGTAAAGCATCGTGAGAATGTCTAACTTCAAACGCTCACCAAACAAAGCGTTCTTTCTGCGTTTGTAGATTACCTCGCGTTGTGAGTTCATCACGTTGTCGTATTCCAACAAACGCTTACGTATTCCAAAGTTATTTTCTTCTACTTTTTTCTGGGCGCGCTCGATAGAACTTGTTACCATCGAGTGAGAAATTACTTCCCCTTCTTTCAAACCTAAGCGGTCCATGATGCGGGCAATACGCTCCGGCATGAACAAACGCATCAAGTTGTCTTCTAACGAAACATAAAACGTAGACGAACCCGGATCGCCTTGACGGCCGGAACGACCGCGCAACTGTCTGTCTACCCTGCGCGACTCGTGGCGCTCGGT
>PJQF01000212.1_pt2 | contig 16019 bp, 17 predicted proteins | sample 1503741 | NCBI WGS metagenome assembly PJQF01 (sample SAMN07775949, study PRJNA414020) | Biofilm metagenome, whole genome shotgun sequencing project. | isolation source: biomolecule (vanillin) treated reverse osmosis membrane biofilm | place: India: Nagpur | collected 2017-03-21 | reverse complement strand
AGATCAAAAGACCGCTGACTTCGTCAGCGAAAAGGATGTAAGAGCCAGATCAAAAACACATCAAAAGCACATCAAAAGCAGAGCAAAAGCAGAGCAAAAGCAGAGCAAAAGCAGAGCAAAAGCAGGACAGCAGGACAGCAGGACAGCAGGACAGCAGGCTAGAACCTATCTGTCTGATCTATGGAGATCAAACTGTGGGAGGGGGCTTGCTCCCGATGGCAGTGGGTCAGTCACAACTGCATCAACTGACACACCCTCATCGGGAGCAAGCCCCCTCCCACATTTGAAATGAGGTCGACCTGAGAACCCGGTCGGCTCTAAGGCCGCCGCGCTCTTGCTTTTGATCTGAAATCGCCCCGTCAACCACGATGGCCGGAATCCGACGTTGATTTGGGGGGTAAACCGGCAGGGATGCCGGTTTAGCCGCCCTGCGCCATGGATGGCGCGTGGCGGCGGCCCCCCAAATCAATGTCGGATTACGGGCATGCCGAGCCTAGGCGAGGCACCGAGTGGTGGGGCGAAGGCCTTTTGGTTACTTTTGTGCCTTTACAAAAGTGACCCGCTGTAAGAGCGGAACCACAAGCCGTCGTTACCTAAATAACGGATATGTACACCCTAACGGATACGTACACCCTAACGGATATGTACGCCGACACACCTCAACTCAACAAAACAACCCCCCCAGGCAACTCCGTACACTTAGCCCCATAAGCATCCCGTATCAACAACGCCACGCCCGCCAACTGCTGCAAACTAAACCGCGCCTGCACCCGCCGCTGCCCCAATTCTTTGTTAAGCAACACCAACATCCCCGGCCGATAGCGGTTGATCTCATCCACCACCGTCGCCAACGTCGCGTTGTCAAACACCAGCACCTGCTCACGCCAGGCCACCACCGACTGCGTATCCACGGTGATCACGTCACTGACCCCGGCAGCGCCGTAGCTCATTTGCCGACCACGGCCCAAACTCACGCTGTTGCCGCCCACGTCCACCGACAGCGACCCTTCGATACAGGTGACACACACCCTGTGATCGGTATGACGCACATTGAACCGCGCCTGCGCCGCACTGACCCAGCCCTCCCCGGCCTGGACCTTGAGCGGCTGCGCGATATGGGCGACGACCTCGACCTCGCCTTCGAGCAATTCAATCCCCTGACCCACCCGGCTTATGCGCGTCTGGGTATTGAGTTCCAGGCTCACGCCGTCACTCAACAGCACTTGGCGCTGCTCGCCGACCTCAGTGCGATAGTCCGCCGTCAGCCCGGAAAACCCGCCCGGCACGCCGACGCGCACCATCACCACCGCCGCCGACGCGGCAATCGCGGCCCCCAGAAATGCGCGACGCCCGAACTGACGCGGCGCAGACGGTTGCTCAAGCGCCGGTGCCAATTGCTGCCACAACCCCTTCGCCTGCTCAAACGCCTGGGCATGCTCCGCGCTCTGGGCGCACCAGGCTTTGAGGGCCTTGGCATCGGCCACGGTGGCGCGGCCCGAGGTCAGCAGGAGCAGCCAGTCGCGGGCTTCATCGTGCAAGGGGCTGGCGGCGGATTGCCGAGCGATGGAGAGGCTAAAAATGTTCAAGCGCGCACATACTCACGGTTTTATCAGGGACTCAACACTAAGACGGTTTTCCGGCGCCGGGACCGAACCGCTGGATCACTTTTCTTTCCAGACGTTTGGCGCAATGACCCAGTGCGGCCTTGATTTCCTTCTCGACCATGCGCGTGGAAATGCCGAAGCGCTGGGAGATTTCCAGGTGCGGCGCCTCTTCCAGGCGGGCGGCGATCAGGATCTTGCGTCGGCGCGAGGGCAGTTCATACAGGGCTTTGACCAGGGACTGGATTTCACGTTGACCGCCCACCACCCGCGACGGGTCCTGGGCTTCGTCAGCGCTTTGCAGCAGTTCTTCCACCTCGCTGCCGGTCAGCAAACGGGCGTCGGCCTCGCGGCGGTCGGCAGCGATGTTCAGGGCCATGCGGTACAGGTAAGCATTCGGTTGCGCCAGGTTCGGCGGCATCTCCATGCGGTCGACTCGCAGGTAGGTTTCGTGCAACACGTCATTGGCCAGGTCCTCCGAGCCCAGACGCTTGCGCAAACGCACCTTGAAATCTTCGTAAGAGGCCAGGAACAAGCTGACCATCGTGCTGTGCCCGGTATTTTTCATCCGCCCGAGGCTCCTTTTACGGCTGTGCATTCCATGCGTGTTCCTGTGGTGTCGGGCATCAAGAGCAAAGTCACCGGTTGACGCAGTGAACTCGGCGCCGGGCGTTCCACCCGTGCAGCGCCCAAGCTGCGGACCAGTGCTTCATCGCGTTGTTCATCGCCGGTGGAGCTGACCAGCCGGCTGTGTTCGATCATGCCGTCGCGGTTGACCCACACCTGCACCAGCGCACGAAAACTGCCGGGCCGAGTCAGGGGCGAACGGCACAGGCTGGTCTCGATGGCCTGCTGCAAGGCCGTGGCGTAGCTGTTATTGATCCGCGCAGCACTGCGGGCCGCCGCACCATGCGCCGGGGGCGGTTGGCTGACCTCGGGCAACTGCAAGGTAAACGCATCGCTGCGTGCATAACGTGCCATCAGGCCGCTCCCTGTCAGCAACATCGCCAGAGCCTCCTGCGCCGTGAAGCGACCGCGCACGGCGAGGGAGCGTCGGCCCTGCGTCAACTCGCGGTCCACGAGCACCGCTATCCCCGTGGCGCGGCTATAGGCCTGCAGGGCGTGTTCAAGGTCTTGCGCGGGCAGGCTCAGCAGCAACAGCGGCGACTGCGCTCGCGCAACCCCGCCGCCGGCCAGCAGCAACAGCAAGACCAGGGCGCATACGGCGCGCCTCCAGGCTCCCTGTTCACCCCCTGCGTAGCATCGCTGCACGGCCGACGCGCCCTAGAAAACCGTCATCCTGAGGCCCGTTTATGAACCTGATGTTACGGTGATAGCAAAAAAAACATCACGGTGACGAGAAGCCCGCTGCACTAGACTCTCAAGCCATACCGGCCCACTCCTTCGGGCCTGCCAGGAGGCCATGATGAAGCTGCTCCCGACCCTCGCCAGCCTGTTGCTGTGCGCCGCCCTGCCCTTACTCGCCCACGCCGACAATGCGCCAAGCGGTTGCACCGAGGTCACGGTGGATGGGTACAAGGCGCCGGATTACGGCTGCCTGGGCCAACAAATGGGCAATGACACGAATGCAACCAAAGCGGCGAAGAAAAACCGTGAGGCGCAGCATCTTTCTATCGAGCAGCGGCCGCCGAACGCCGTGGGCTTATCCACCCCGGCGGCAACCAGCGTGCGCATGGGCAATACGTTTGGTACGTCGGTCAAGCCGCAACGGCCGTGAGCCTTTTGACGAAATTTTCATCTTTGCCCCCCTATGATCGGCCACCTCGTTGGGGAGTAACCGGCTTCTGACCCCGTTGGAAGCGTTCGTATCAACATATTCGGCAACCTGCCGTGGTGCGAACACCGTTTTTCGGTTGGTGAGACCAGCGACACATCCATGCCTAAAGTCGGGCGCGTGGTTGTGTCGTTGTGTCCTATAGCCCGACTGGAAGCCTCACCGTGAACCCCATTTCCCTGATTCTTCTCGCCCTGGCCATGTCCACGGACGCCTTCGCGGCGGCCATCGGCAAAGGCTCCAGCCTGCACAAACCGCGTTTGACCGAAGCCCTGCGTGCCGGTGTGATTTTTGGTGTGATCGAAGCCATCACCCCGATGATCGGCTGGGCGATCGGCCACGTGGCCACCCGTTGGGTGGAAAGCTGGGACCACTGGATCGCCTTCACCCTGCTGGTCGGTTTGGGCCTGCACATGATCTGGAACGGGCTCAAGGCCGATGACGAAGAAGCCGAGAAACCGACCCAGCACTCGTTCATGATCCTCGCCGTCACGGCGTTTGCCACCAGCATCGATGCGATGGCAGTGGGTGTTGGCCTGGCGTTCGTCGACGTGAATATCCTGGTGGCCTCCGCCGCGATTGGCCTGGCGACCATGACCATGGTGACCATCGGCATGATGCTCGGGCGGGTGCTGGGCACCGTGGTGGGCAAGCGTGCCGAGATGGTCGGCGGCGTGGTGTTGATGCTGGTGGGTGCGACGATTCTTTACGAGCATCTCTCGGTCTGACGTGCACACATAACAAATGTGGGAGGTGGCTTGCCACCGATGGCGGTGGGTCAGTCAATGATGCTGTGACTGTACTACCGTTATCGGGGGCAAGCCCCCTCCCACAGGGGTTCTACGGTGGCTTGGAGGTCGAGTTTTCAGGCCGCGTGGCTTTCCTTCTTCAAACTCTCCATATCGATCACGAACCGATACTTCACATCGCCCTTGAGCATCCGCTCATACGCTTCGTTGATGCCTTGGATGTCGATCATCTCCACGTCCGAGACAATCCCGTGCTTGGCGCAGAAGTCGAGCATGTCCTGGGTCTCCTGGATCCCACCGATCAGCGAACCAGCCAGGCTGCGGCGCTTGAAAATCAGGTTGAACACGGTCGGCGACGGGTGCGGGCTGTCGGGGGCGCCGACCAGGGTCATGGTGCCGTCGCGCTTGAGCAGGTTAAGGAACGCATCGAGGTTATGCGGCGCGGCGACGGTGTTGAGGATGAAGTCCAGGCTGTTGGCGACCTTGGCCATTTCGTCTGGGTTCTTCGACACCACCACGTGGTCGGCGCCCAGGCGCAGGCCGTCTTCGCGTTTGTTGGGTGAGGTGGTGAACAGCGTGACCTCTGCGCCCATGGCGTGGGCGATCTTCACCGCCATGTGGCCGAGGCCGCCGAGGCCGACCACACCGACCTTCTTACCGGGCCCGACCTTCCAGTGATGCAGCGGTGAATACGTGGTGATGCCCGCACACAACAACGGCGCCACGGCGGCCAGGTTGGAATCGTCGTGGGAGATGCGCAGCACGAACTTCTCCTTGACCACGATGCTGTCCGAGTAGCCGCCAAAGGTATTTTCACCGCCGAACACCGGGCCGTTGTAGGTGCCGGTAAAACCGCTCTCGCAGTATTGCTCTTCGCCCTCGGCGCACGAGGCGCAGTGCTGGCAACTGTCGACCATGCAGCCGACACCGGCGAGATCGCCGACCTTGAATTTGCTGACATTGGCGCCGACTGCCGTCACACGGCCGACGATTTCATGGCCGGGGACCGACGGGTAAAGGGTGTTGTTCCACTCGTTGCGCACGGTGTGCAGGTCGGAGTGGCACACGCCGCAATACAGGATGTCGATCTGTACATCGTCAGCCCCTGGCGCGCGGCGCTCGAAGGTAAAGGGCTTGAGGACATCCTTGGCGTTCTGGGCGGCGTAGCTGTAAGTCTTGGCCATTTCGTTCACCTGTGTGATCTGACGGTAGAGGTCAGTGGACCAGCATAGACGCTGAACCGTTCAACCAAGCACACCCATACAAGCCCTTCGTCAGGTTTACGGCAATAGTGAGCTAGAGTCTTCTCGCCCCCTCAATCAGGAGTTTTCCATGAGCACATTCGTTGCCAAAGACGGTACCCAGATCTACTTCAAGGACTGGGGCAGCGGTAAGCCCGTGCTGTTCAGCCACGGCTGGCCGCTGGATGCCGACATGTGGGAATACCAGATGGAATACCTGAGCAGCCGTGGTTACCGCACCATCGCGTTTGACCGCCGTGGCTTTGGCCGTTCGGACCAGCCGTGGACCGGCAACGACTACGACACCTTCGCCGATGACATCGCGCAGTTGATCGAACACCTGGACCTCAAGGAGGTGACCCTGGTGGGCTTCTCCATGGGCGGTGGCGATGTTGCGCGCTACATCGCACGCCACGGCAGTGCCCGGGTTGCCGGCCTGGTGCTGCTGGGTGCAGTGACGCCGATCTTCGGCCAGAAGCCCGATTACCCACAGGGCGTGCCGACCGATGTGTTCGACGGTATCAAGGCCGGTTTGCTGAAAGACCGTGCGCAGTTCATCGCTGATTTCAACACGCCGTTCTTCGGCATCAACAAGGGCCAGACCGTTTCCGAAGGTACGCTGACCCAGACCCTGCAAATCGCGATGCTGGCGTCCCTCAAGTCGACCGTGGATTGCGTCACGGCCTTCTCCGAAACCGACTTCCGCCCGGACATGGCCAAGATCGACGTGCCGACCCTGGTGATCCATGGCGATGGCGACCAGATCGTGCCGTTCGAACCCACCGGTAAAGTGGCCGCCGAGATGATCAAGGGCGCCGAATTGAAGGTCTACAAAGATGCGCCCCACGGGTTTGCCGTGACCCACGCCCAGGCGTTGAACGAAGACTTGCTGGCGTTCCTGAAGCGCTGAAACCGCTCTCCTTATTTAGCCGGGCTCGCCCGGCTTTTTTTATTCAGGCAAAACGCTGACCGAGCACAAAACGCCCCGGCCCGGCGATCAGCACGCTGGTAAAGAGGATCAGCAGCAACCACCCAAACTGCCCTTCAAACAACGTCCACTCTGGATGCACGACCACCATGGCGATCAACAGCACCGCCAGGATGGGCAGGCATGCCAGGCGCACCAGCACGCCGGCAAGGATCAGCAACGGGCACAGCACTTCGGCAAAAATCGCCAGCAGCAGCGTGACGTGTGCGCCGAGGTGAAACGGGTCTTCGATAGCTTCAGTTGTTCGCTGTAATTGAGCAATTTGGGCAAGCCGTGTACCCACAGCAGGAACAACGCCCCGCTCGCCCGCAGAAACAACAGCCCCAGATCCTGATGTCTTGATTCGTTCATAGGTGTTCCCTGTTGGTTGACACATCGATTGTGTCCACAGAGCGCCCCTCAAGATTGCAAGCCTGTGCTGACCTTTACTCCCCCGTTCCCGCAAACCCCGCGACGATTTCATCGATGACTACCCGCACCCGCGCGGTGTGGCGCAGGTCGGCGTGGGTCACCAGCCACACGTCATAAGGCACCGGCCGCGTGCGCTCGGGCCAAAGGCGAACCAGGCCGTCACGCTCGCCGGTGTACACCGGGATCTCGCCGATACCGAGCCCGGTGGCAATGGAGCGGCGCACCAGCAGGCTGGAACTCAACGCCGCGACAATGCGCCCACGGCCTAAGGGTTCGGACACCAGGGTCAGGTCTTTGTGGGTTTGCAGATAGGGTTGGTAGACCACCAGGTCGTGGCCTTCAAACAGGCTGCCGGGCTCGGGAATCCCGTGGCGATCGACGTAAGCCTGGGAAGCAAACAACCCCAGCGGCCATCGAGCGATGCGACGGGCTATCAGGTCGTGGCTGTCGGGACGGGTGTTGCGCACGGCAATGTCGGTTTCACGTTTGGCCAGGCTCAGGAACTGGGTCGATGCGTCCAACTGCACACGCACATCCGGGTGCTGGGCGTGGAGGCGCGCAATCGCAGGGATCATAAAGTCGATGGCCAGGGAATCGGTGGTGCTGACCCGTACGGTGCCGGTCAGGCGGTCATCCAGGCCTTGGATCTGCCGCTCCAGGTCCAGGGCCGAACGCTCCATTTTTTCCACCGAGTGCAACGCGGCTTCGCCCACGGCGGTCAAGGCGTAGCCCTCGGAGGTGCGCAGGAACAGCGTCGCGCTCAAGGACTTTTCCAGGGCGTTGACCCGCCGCCCAACGGTGGCCTGGTCCACCCCCAGCACCCGTGCGGCACCGCGCAGTGTGGACTCGCGGCATACCGCCAGAAATACCCGTGCGTCATCCCAATTCATGCGTACTCCTTATGCTGCATATCTGCATCACCGTGCCGTGTAATCGCTGCATTAATGCACCGACGTTCCTCGATATGCTGAGCGCCAGAGAAAAATACTCAGGACCGCCACCATGCAAGACACTCAAGCACGCAGCGCCGTCTGGCTGCCCATCTTCGCCGGCCTGTGCGCCAGCCTGGTCAGCATCGGCCTGGCGCGGTTTGCCTACACGCCGTTGATTCCATCGCTGATCCAGGCCCACTGGTTCAGCGCCAATGACGTGGTGTACCTCGGCGCCGCCAACCTGGTGGGTTACCTGATCGGCGCGCTGATAGGCCGCCCCCTCGCCCAACGCAGCTCCAACAAAAGCGCCCTGCGTCTGATGATGGTGGCGGTGACCCTGGCGTTCTTTGCCTGTGGTTTTCCGTTGTCGGTGACGTGGTTCTTTGGCTGGCGCCTGCTGTCGGGCATTGCCGGTGGCGCGATCATGGTGCTGGTGGCCGCGACCGTGTTGCCCCATGTACCGGCCGCACGCCGAGGCCTGGCCAGTGGCGCGATCTTCCTGGGCATCGGTTTGGGAATTGCCGGTTCGGGCACACTGGTCCCACCGCTGCTGAGCCTGGGTTTGCAGCAGACCTGGTTCGGTCTCGGTCTGTTGGCGGTGGTGCTGACGGCCGCCAGTTGGTTCGCCTGGCCCAACGGCACGCAGCATGAAGCACCGCAACCGGCGGGCAGCACGTTGCCGACCCCTGCTGGCGTGTACCTGCTGTTTGCCCAATACGCCTTTATGGCGGCGGGCCTGGTGCCGGCGATGGTGTTCCTGGTGGATTACGTGGCCCGCGGCCTGGGTGCCGGGGCGCATATCGGCGCGATGATCTGGGTGATGTACGGCCTGGGTTCGATTGTGGGGCCCGTCACTTATGGGTTCCTGGCAGACAAGCTCGGCGCACGCTTGAGCATCCGCGTGGTGTTGCTGGTGCAGGCGATTGCCGTTGGTTTGTTGCCGTTCGCCGGCTCGTTTACGGCACTGGCGGTACTGGCGGTCATCCTCGGCTCCTTCCCGCCGGGCATCGTGCCGCTGGCGCTGGCGCGGGTGCACGAACTGATCCCCAATCACCACCAACAGCAGGTCGCCTGGAGCCGTGCCACGGTGTCCTTTGCCACCTTTCAGGCGGTCGCGGGCTTTGCTTACTCAGCCCTGTTCAATGCGAGCGGCGGCCAGCATGCGCTGTTGTTCATGATCGCGGCCGGGGCGATAGTGGTCGCCCTTGCACTGGAACTGGTCATGCTTTTGCTGAACCGCCGGCCGCCCGACGCGGTCCCACCCCATACGCTCATCGCTGCAGGTAACTTCAAATGATGCTCCCTAACGACATGACCCTGATCGAAATCACCACGCCCGGTGGCCCAGAGGTGCTCCAACCGCGCCAGGCGCAAGTGCCCGTGGCCGGTCCCGGCGAGATCCTGATCCGCGTGCACGCCGCCGGGGTGAATCGCCCCGACGCCCTGCAACGTGCGGGCAAATACCCGATGAAGCCCGGCATGAGCCCGATTCCGGGTTTGGAAGTGGCCGGTGAAGTGGTGGCGCTGGGCGACGGCGTGACCGCGTTCAGCCTGGGCGACAAGGTGTGCGCCCTGACCAATGGCGGCGGTTATGCGCAGTTTTGCGCGGTGCCCGCTGGCCAGGCTTTGCCGATCCCCGAGGGCATGGACTGGATTCAAGCCGCCGCCGTACCGGAAACCTTCTTCACTGTGTGGGCCAACCTGTTCGGCCTCGGCGATGCGCACACCGGCCAACGCGTGCTGATCCACGGCGGCACCAGCGGCATCGGTACGACCGCGTTGATGCTGTGCCGCGAATTCGGCATCCAGGCTTTCGCCACCGCCGGCAGCGCCGACAAATGCGCGGCCATTGCGAAGCTGGGCGCCACGCCGATCAATTACCGCGAGCAGGACTTCGCCGACGTCATTGCCCAACAGACTGACGGCCAGGGTGTGGATGTGATCCTAGACATCATGGGAGCCTCGTATCTCAACAACAATCTCAAGGCCCTGGCCATGGACGGCCACTTGGTAATGCTGGGTTTCCTCGGCGGCGCCAAGGCCAACGACGTCGACCTGCTGACCATCCTCGGCAAACGCGCGGTGATTACCGGTTCGCTGTTGCGCGCGCGCAGCAAGGATGAAAAAGCCGCGATCGCCGAACAGTTGCGTGAATACATTTGGCCGGTACTGGAAGCCGGGCGCTGCTTGCCGATCATCGACAAGGTGTACGAATACACCGACGCGGCCCAGGCTCATGCGCGGATGGAAGGTGGGGACCATATTGGCAAGATTGTCTTGCGGGTCGCGTAACCAGCAGGCACTAGATAGCAAATGTGGGAGGGGGCTTGCCCCCGATTGCAGTGGGTCAGTCAATGATGCTGTGACTGTCCCGCCGCCATCGGGGGCAAGCCCCCTCCCACATTGGTTGCATGACTATCCGAGGGTTGCGCGCGCGCAGCAAGGATGAAAAAGCCGCGATTGCCGAACAGTTGCGTGAATACATTTGGCCGGTACTGGAAGCCGGGCGCTGCTTGCCGATCATCGACAAGGTGTACGAATACACCGACGCGGCCCAGGCTCATGCGCGGATGGAAGGTGGGGACCATATTGGCAAGATTGTCTTGCGGGTCGCGTAACCAGCAGGCACTAGATAGCAAATGTGGGAGGGGGCTTGCCCCCGATTGCAGTGGGTCAGTCAATGATGCTGTGACTGTCCCGCCGCCATCGGGGGCTAGCCCCCTCCCACATTGGTTGCATGACTACCCGAGGTACGTGGGGTAGTCGATATACCCTTCCTCACCCCCACCATACATCCCCTCTTCACGCAGCGGATTCAGCGGCCACCCGTTGAATATCCGCTGCGGCAGATCCGGGTTGGCGATAAACGGCCGACCAAACGCGATCAAATCCGCCAGCCCTGCTTCCACCAGTTTCGCGCCGCGTTCAGCGGTGTAGCGCCCGGCATAGATAATGCGGCCGCTGAAGGTGCTGCGCACGGCTTCACGGAAGCTGTCGGGCAGGATGGGCGCGTTGTCCCAGTCGGCTTCGGCGATGGAGACATAAGCAATGCCCGACGCTTGCAGTACTTTGATCGCTTCGATGTAGGTGTGGTGCGGGTCTTCTTCCACCAGGCCGATGTACACACGGTCTTCGTCGGTGCCGCTGAACAACGGTGAAAAACGCACGCCAAGGCGTTCCGGGCCGACCACGGCGCTGACCGCTTCGACGATCTCACGCAGAAAGCGCAGACGGTTTTCCAGTGAGCCACCGTACTCATCGTCGCGGGTGTTGGAATGGGCCGAGATGAACTGGTTGACCAGGTAACCATTGGCCGAATGGATTTCCACCCCGTCGAACCCTGCGTCCAGGGCATTGCGCGCAGCCTGGGCGTAGTGCCCTACCAGTTGCTTGACCTCAGCGGTGCTCAACGCACGCGGCACGGGTGGTTGCACCAGTTCGCCGGTGCCAGGCCCGGTGGCGATAAAAGCTTTGGCTTGCAAGGCCGCCAGCGCAGATGGCGCCACGGGTGCTGCGCCGTCGGGCTGCAAGGCGTTATGGGACACGCGCCCCACATGCCACAGTTGCGCGAAGATCACCCCGCCGTCGGCATGCACCGCGTCGGTGACTTTGCGCCAGCCGTCGATCTGCGCCGGGCTGTAGATGCCCGGCGTCCAGGCATAGCCCTGGCCACGGGGTTCAATCTGCGTGCCTTCGCTGACCATGAATCCGGCGCTGGCACGCTGACGGTAATACTCAGCCATCAGATCGGTGGCGATATCGCCGGGCTGGGCGCTGCGTTGGCGGGTCAGCGGCGGCAGCACGACACGGTTAGTCAGGGTGTGATTGCCCAGTTTTACCGGGGTACTTAAAACGTTGTCAGTCATGGTTTTTTCCAAATTTTGGGCGCACGAAAGCATTGGCGACTCTAAAGAGTCGCCAACGAATCGAGCGGTTGATTAAGTTAAGCGGTGAGTTTCAGCAGGGCCTTGGCGACATCGCTGGAACTGCCGGGGTTCTGCCCGGTGACCAGCAAGCCATCAACGATAACGAAGGATGCCCAGTCGGCGCCCTTCTCATACTTGCCACCCAATTTCTTGAATTCATCTTCAATCAGGAAAGGCACCACCTTTGTCAGGCCTACGGCGTCTTCCTCAGAGTTGGAGAAACCGGTCACGCGACGGCCTTTGATCAACGGCTCACCGTTGACCGCCTTGACGTGACGCAGCGCGCCTGGTGCGTGGCAGACAAAACCAATCGGCTTGCCAGCACGCTCAAAGGATTCGATCAGCGCGATGGACACCGGCGATTCCGCCAAGTCCCACAGCGGGCCGTGGCCGCCTGGGTAAAACACCGTGTCGAAGGCGTCCACGTTGACCGTGTCCAGCTTGACGGTATTGGCCAGCGCCTGCTGCGCCGCCGAGTCGGCCGCGAAGCGATGGGTCTGCTCGGTTTGCGCATCCGGTTCGTCGCTGACCGGGTCCAACGGCGGCTGGCCACCGGCTGGGGATGCCAGTACCACGTCGGCGCCGGCGTCCTTGAACGCGTAATACGGAGCGGCAAACTCTTCGAGCCAGAAGCCGGTCTTGCGGCCGGTGTCGCCAAGCTGGTCGTGAGAGGTCAGTACCATTAATACTTTCATTTTCCAGTGCCTCGATCAGTGAATGTCAGTGTGTTCAGGGTGACCCAACAACTGTCGGGTCAGCAGCAACGCCTCATCAAACGGCGCGGATGTAAGGGTGATCTTGCTCATGACACTGCTTCCCAGCCACAGCGCATACAGCTGCTGGGCCAAGTCCTGTGGGCGGTGTTGAAGCCGCAATGAGCCGTCTTCAACGCCGCGCTGCAGCGCCACAGCGAGTAATGCAATGGTGCGCGAAGTGCCGCGTTGCAGGGCCAAACGCATCGGCTCTGAAAGGTCAGACACCTCCGCACCCAGTTTGACGGCAAGGCATTTGCCCGCTTCGGTGCAGCCGGTCTGATTGTCGATCCAGGCGTCCCAATAGCGCATCAACTTGGCGTGCTGGGATAAACCCGGTTGGTCGAACAGTTGCTGCATACCGTGCACGTAGTGGTCGAAGTAGGTGTCGAGCAACACAACACCGAAGCCATCTTTAGAGGTGAAGTAGTGATAGAACGACCCCTTGGGCACCTCGGCCGCTTGAAGGATTTCGTTCAGGCCCACCGCAGAAAATCCCTTGCGGCCGACAAGCACTTGCGCCGCATCCAGAATGGTCTGTCGTGTATTTTTGGTTTCGCTGCTCATGCTTGACTCCAACCGATTAGACCAGTCGTCTAGTTCGTTGAGGCAATGTTAGGGGCCGAGTCGAACCCTCACAATGTCAGATACGCAAGGATTCCGGACATCGCCCGAGGCGGGTTGCCGTTTACCCGGCACGCGCCGACAATCCACCCCCCCGCGCCCCTTGGAGAATGAAGATGCACAGCGTTGCGCTGATGGTTTACCCGAACTTTCAATCCCTGAGCCTCAGCCTGGGCTCGGTGTTCGAGTGCGCGAACCTGTTGCGGGGCGAGCCCGCCTATGAATTTCACCTGGTGTCAGAGCGTGGCGGCGCGGTGATGACCTCCCAGGGTTTTTCGGTGAACACCTCGCCGATTCGGCCCGAGGGCTATGACACCTTGATCGTGAGCGGCTACCTGGAATTCCGCCTGCCGGAGGCCAACCTGCTGGAGTTGGTCAAGGCCGCTTCGGCGCAATCACGCCGAGTGGCCTCGTTGTGCATGGGCATCTTTGTGCTGGCCGAAGCCGGATTGCTGGAGGGCAAGCGCACCACCACTCATTGGATTCACGCCCCGGCGTTTCGCAAGCGCTACCCGGATATCCATCTGGAGGAAGACAAACTGTTTGTGGTGGACGGCCAAGTGTGGACCGGCGCCGGCATGAGCGCCGGTGTGGACATGGCGTTGGCCATGGTGGAGAACGACCTGGGCAGCGACCTCGCCCGGCGCATTGCACGCAAACTGGTGATCGCCCAGCGCCGCGGCAGTGAGCAGTCGCAATTGTCGGCGTTGCTGGAACTGGACCCCAAGTCCGACCGCGTGCAACTGGCCCTGGCCTACGCCCGCGAGAATCTCACCCATGACCTGTCCGTGGAAGCGCTGGCGGATGTTGCCCGTTTGAGCCCACGCCAGTTCAGCCGGGTGTTCCGCGAAGAAACCGGACAAACCCCGGCCAAGGCCATCGAAGCCCTGCGCGTGGAAGCGGCGCGGGCGATGATGGAAACCAGTCGTCACCCGGTTGAAGTGGTGGCCCGCGAAACCGGCTTCGGTGATCGCGAGCGCATGCGTCAGGCGTTTCTACGGGCGTTCGGGCAACCGCCCCAAGCGATGCAGCAGGCGTTTAATGCAGCGCCGCACGCGTAATCAAATAGCTCACCAACTGCGGCTCATCGTCCAGCTCGATGGTCTGCACCGGGCGCGGCAGGTTATCGAGCACCGCGCGCCAGAACGCCTGGGACACTTCGTCCTGGTCATAAAACCGCACCAACCAATCTGATACGCCGCTGCACAGCACCTGGGTGGCGATGGCGCGGCCGATGCCTTTGCGGCGATAGCGCTTGAGAATAAACAGGTCGGCCAGTTCCAGGGCGTCGATGCCAGGCAACTCACTGCCTTCGATCAGCAGAAAGCCGGCGATATAGCCGTCGACCAGCAACAGGTTGGCGCTCCACTGCGGGTCTTGCCAGTAGCGCGTCAGGTGTTCGTCATGGATATAGAAACGGCCGTCCGCCTCGACATCTTCCTGCTCCCAGTCCGACGACTCATAGGCGTAGTACTGGTAAAGATTGCGGATCAACTCGGATGCTTCAGGGCCGGTCTGGATCAGTTCCACTGTAGTTTCAGGCATTAGGCTCTCAATCAAAAAACGCAGGGCGCCATTGTTCACAAAACCTCGGCGCAGTCCAATAGCGCCGCGAACCTTTCTACTTGCTGAACCGATTGCAAATAGCCGTTGGCCCTGCCGAAGCGCTGAAACATTTCGAATAGACTTCGCCGAAATCTCCCTTTTCTGAAGGACACGTATTTTGACGAACGTCTGTTCCGCCGGCCTGGATGTGGGCTTTGCGTCCCTGGATTACCTGCAGATTTTTATCCTCGGTGTGATCCAGGGCTTTACCGAACTGCTGCCGGTCTCCTCCACCGCCCATATGCGCGTAGTGCCCGCCCTGCTCGGCTGGCAGGATCCCGGTTCGGCCTTTTCGGCGGCCATGCAATTGGCCGCACTGGCGGCGGTGGTCAGTTATTTCTGGCGCGATGTGCGCCAGGTGACCACGGGCAGCATCGGGGCGGTGCGCCGGGGCGACTACAACGACCGTTGGTTCAAGCTTGCGGTGGCGATCGTGCTGGCGACGATCCCTATTGGCATCGCCGGCCTGGCGTTGTCGTCGACGTTGAACGCCTGCAACTCGCCATTGCGCGGTTTGATGGTGATCGGCATTTCCTGCCTGGTGATGGCGGTGTTACTGGCGGCGGCCGAGCTGCGTGCCCGGCATACCCGCGAGATGAGCGAGATGCGCCTGCGCGATGCGCTGATCGTCGGTGTGGCACAGATTGGCGCGTTGATTCCTGGGGTGTCGCGCTCCGGCTCAACCCTCACTGCGGCGCTGTTCCTCAACTTCAAACGTGAAGAAGCCGCGCGGTTTTCCTTCCTGCTGGGCCTGCCAGCCATTGCCCTGGCCGGTTTGAAAGAACTGTGGGTGCTGCTGCGCGCCGACCTGCCGGCCCACGCATGGCCACACCTGTTGTTTGGCCTGGTGGTGGCGAGCGTCTCGGCGTTTTTTGCAATCTGGGGCCTGATGAAGTTTTTGGAGCGGTTCTCCACCTGGCCGTTCGTAATCTACCGGGCGCTGCTGGGGGTGTTCCTGATTGTGGCGGTGAGTACCGGGTTATTGGCCGGGTAAGGCGGTGTGCGCTTAAGGAATGAGCGGGCTTCGGTGGGGAGATTGCTTCTGTGGTGGGGTTGCTTCTGTGGTGAGCTTGCTTCTGTGGTGAGCTTGCTTCTGAGATGAGTTACCTCTGTGGTGAGTTTGCTTCTGAGATGAGTTGCCTCTGTGGTGAACTTGCTTCTGAGATGAGTTGCCTCTGTGGTGAGCTTGCTTCTGAGATGAGTTGCCTCTGTGGTGAGCTTGCTTCTGAGATGAGTTGCCTCTGTGGTGAGCTTGCTTCTGAGATGAGTTGCCTCTGTGGTGAACTTGCTTCTGAGATGAGTTGCCTCTGTGGTGAGCTTGCTTCTGAGATGAGTTGCTGTTGCTTCTGTGGTGAGCGGGCTTGCCCCGCGCTGGGCTGCGAAGCGGCCCCATTG
>PJQF01000321.1_pt1 | contig 16046 bp, 14 predicted proteins | sample 1503741 | NCBI WGS metagenome assembly PJQF01 (sample SAMN07775949, study PRJNA414020) | Biofilm metagenome, whole genome shotgun sequencing project. | isolation source: biomolecule (vanillin) treated reverse osmosis membrane biofilm | place: India: Nagpur | collected 2017-03-21 | reverse complement strand
TGCTGATGCCCGGTCGCCAGCATGGCGAGTACGTGCTGTTCTGCCGCGAACGCAACGCCGAGCGCGAATTGTGGGACGGCCTGCGTGCCGGCACCGAAGGCGCGATTCGTGACTTTGGCGCCGACGATGCATTCCCCATCACCGATATCGACGACATCCTGCCGGGCCTGATCGAAGGCCGCGACCGGGTCTACTCGGCCATGGGCAGCAACGCCGAGTTCGACCGGCATGTGATGGAGTGGATCAACGTGATCCGCTCTAAAGCGCACCTGGGCGCCCAGCCGCCGAACGAATTTGTTGCCCTGGATCATCTGCTTCACGACATGCGCCTGTATAAATCGGCGGCAGAAGTGAAGGTGATGCGCGAGGCCGCACGAATTTCCTGTGCGGCCCACGTGAAGGCCATGCAGGCCAGTCGCGCGGGGTTGTATGAGTTCAGCCTGGAAGCCGAGCTGGATTACGAGTTTCGCAAGGGCGGCGCGAAAATGCCGGCCTATGGCTCCATCGTCGCCGCCGGGCGCAACAGCTGCATTCTGCATTACCAGCAGAATGACGCAGTGCTCAAGGATGGCGACCTGGTGCTGATCGACGCCGGTTGTGAGATTGACTGCTACGCCAGCGACATCACTCGCACCTGGCCGGTCAACGGTACGTTTTCGCCCGAGCAAAAAGCGATTTACGAGATTGTGCTGGCGTCCCAGGAAGCGGCCTTTGCCGAAATTGCGCCGAACAAACATTGGAACCAGGCCCATGAGGCGACGGTAAAAGTCATTACCACCGGGCTGGTGAAACTGGGCCTGTTGCAGGGCGATGTCGACGAATTGATCGCCAGCGAAGCGTACCGGACCTTCTATATGCACCGTGCCGGACACTGGTTGGGCATGGATGTACACGATGTGGGCGAGTACAAGGTCGGTGGCGAATGGCGCGTGTTGGAAGTCGGCATGGCGTTGACCGTGGAACCCGGCATCTATATATCGCCGGACAACCAGAATGTGGCAAAGAAATGGCGTGGCATTGGCGTGCGCATCGAGGACGACGTGGTGGTGACCAAGCAAGGCTGTGAAATCCTGACCGGCGGCGTGCCCAAGACGGTTGTCGAGATCGAAGCGCTGATGGCGGCTGCCCGATGAGCCGCGTTAACCTGGCGATCATCGGCGGCGGCCTGGTGGGTGCGAGCCTGGCGCTGGCGTTGCAAGCGGGCGCCAAGGCGCGGGGTTGGAACATTGTGCTGATCGAACCGTTTGCGCCGGGTGACACGTATCAGCCGAGCTACGATGCGCGTTCCTCGGCGTTGTCTTACGGCGCTCGTCAGATTTATCAGCGCTTGGGCCTGTGGCAAGCCATCTCCCGCCGCGCCGAGCCGATCAAGCAGATTCATGTGTCGGACCGTGGGCGTTTCTCCACTGCGCGGTTATCCGCGATGGAGGAGGGCGTGCCTGCCCTCGGTTATGTGGTGGAAAACGCCTGGCTCGGCCAATGCCTGTGGCAAGGTTTGGACAAAGAAGTGGTGAGCTGGCGCTGCCCGGCCGAAGTCACGCGCATGGAGCCGCTGCCCGATGGCTATCGCCTGACCCTCAATGATGAAACCGTATTGGAGTGCGACCTTGCGGTGCTGGCCGATGGGGGCCGCTCCGGTCTGCGCGAGCAATTAGGCATCGGTGTAAAAACACGCCCGTACAACCAGAGTGCGCTGATCGCCAACATCACCCCAAGCGACGCGCACAACGGCGAAGCCTTCGAGCGCTTCACCGATGAAGGCCCGATGGCCTTGCTGCCGCTGCCGGACAATCGTTGCGCGCTGGTCTGGACCCGCATCGGCATGGACGCACAGCGCCTGGCCAACCTTGATGAACGCAGTTTCTTGAGCGAATTGCAGGGCGTGTTCGGCTACCGCCTGGGCACCCTGAAGCAAGTGGGCGCCCGTCATTTGTACCCGCTGACTCTGGTGGAGGCGGAAGAACAAGTCCGCTCTCACCTGGCGGTCCTCGGCAATGCGGCTCACAGCCTGCACCCGATTGCCGGGCAGGGTTTCAACCTGTCCCTGCGCGATGCGAATGCCTTGGCCGAAGCCTTGCTGGCTGGGCCGGCGGTGCCGGGTGACCTGGCGACGTTGCAGCGTTATCGCGAGCGCCAGCACCTGGATCAGAAGCTCACGGTGGGGTTTTCCGATCAAGTCACGCGCCTGTTTGGCAGCGCTCAACCCTTGGTGGCCATGGGGCGCAATATGGGCCTGCTGGGCCTGGACCTGCTCCCGCCGGCCAAACGCTGGTTCGCCCGTCAGGCCATGGGCTTGGGTACGCGCCCCGATGCGTAAGTGGTTGGTCCAACGGTTGGGTAAAGCGCGGCTGTTGCGTTGGGTCATGACCCTTTATCCGCCCTATCTCGGGGCGGGGATCAGCGTGCAGCACATGAGCGCTGACTTTCGTCATGTCAAAGTGCGCATGGGGCTGGGCTGGTACAACCGTAATTACGTCGGCACGCAATTTGGCGGCAGCTTGTATTCGATGGTCGATCCGTTCTACATGTTGCTGTTGATGGAGAACCTGGGCCGCGACTACATCGTCTGGGACAAGGCTGCGAGCATCGATTTCATCTCGCCGGGAAAAGGCCCGGTGTACGCCGAATTTTCCATCGACGACGCCTTGCTGGACGAGATTCGTCGACAGACTGAAGGGGGTGAGAAGTACTTGCCCCAGCTTCAGGTGCAGATTCATGACGGCTCCGGCACCCTGGTGGCGCGGGTCGACAAAACCCTTTACGTGCGGCGCAAGCCGCCAGCGAGACAGGCTTAAAGCATGGACATGCGCGCAGATGTGCTGATTGTCGGGGCCGGAATGGTCGGGAGCGCCTTGGCGCTGGCGTTGCAGGGCAGTGACCTGCAAGTGCTGCTGCTCGATGGCAGCCCGCTGAGCGTCAAGCCGTTCGATCAGGACGCAGCCTTCGAGCCCCGCGTGAGTGCCTTGTCGGCCGCCAGCCAGCGCATCCTCGAGCGCCTGGGCGTGTGGGACGGCATTGTGTCGCGGCGCGCCAGCCCCTATGGCGAGATGCAGGTGTGGGACGGCAGCGGCACGGGGCAAATCCACTTTTCAGCGGCCAGCGTGCACGCCGAAGTGCTGGGGCATATCGTCGAGAACCGCGTGGTTCAGGACGCGTTGCTGGACCGTCTGCACGATTGCGACTTGGGCTTGCTGGCCAATGCGCGCCTGGAACAGATGCGTCGCTCCGGTGATGACTGGCTGCTGACCTTGGCCGACGGCCGCAAATTGCGTGCACCGCTGGTGGTTGCCGCCGACGGTGCCAACTCCGCTGTGCGCCGCCTGACCGGCACCGCGACGCGCGAGTGGGATTACCTGCATAACGCCATCGTCACCAGCGTGCGCAGCAGCCAGGCTCACCAGCGCACGGCATGGCAACGCTTCACCGATAGCGGCCCGCTGGCATTTTTACCGCTGGTACGGGAGGGGCAAGAGGAGTGGTGTTCGATCGTCTGGTCGACCACCCCGGCGGAATCCGAGCGCTTGATGGCGCTGGATGACGACAGCTTTTGCCGTGAACTGGAGCGCGCCTTTGAAGGGCGGCTCGGCACAGTGATCAGCGCCGACCCGCGCGTTTGTGTGCCCTTGCGTCAACGCCACGCCAAGCGCTATGTGGCCGAAGGCCTGGCGTTGATCGGCGATGCCGCCCATGTGATCCACCCGTTGGCGGGGCAAGGCGTGAACCTGGGTTTTCTCGATGCAGCAGTGCTGGCCGAAGTGTTGCTGGCGGCCACCGAGCGCGGCGAGCGCCTGGCCGATGTGAAGGTGCTGAGCCGCTACGAGCGCCGGCGCATGCCGCACAACCTGGCGCTGATGGCGGCGATGGAAGGTTTTGAGCGGTTGTTCCAGGCCGATCAACTGCCTTTACGCTGGCTGCGCAACGCCGGGTTGAAAATGGTCGACCAGATGCCCGAAGCCAAAGCGGTTTTTGTACGTCAGGCCCTGGGGTTGACGGGCGATCTGCCGGAGCTGGCCAAGCCCTGACTTGAAATGCAGTCTCTGTGGGAGCCGGGCTTGCCCGCGATGAGGCCATCAGCGCTCGCGCCAATCCGGCCATGCAACATCTGGTAACGCCTCCACCGAGCGCTACCAAATGTGAGTCCTTATCATTTGCCTTCTTTTTGCAAATGAGAGACCGCACCCATGTTGGCACCCAAGCGCCTCCTGACTGCCCTGGCACTCACCCTTATCGGCAGCACCACCGTGCAGGCGGCCGACGAAGTCGTGGTCTACTCCTCGCGTATCGACGAACTGATCAAGCCGGTGTTCGACGCCTACACCCAGAAAACCGGGGTGCAGGTGAAGTTCATCACCGACAAGGAAGCCCCGCTGATGCAGCGGATCAAGGCCGAAGGCGAAAACGCCACCGCTGACCTGCTGCTGACCGTCGACGCCGGCAACCTCTGGCAGGCCGAGCAAATGGGCATCCTGCAACCGTTCACCTCTGCGGTGATCGACAAGAACATTCCCCTGCAATACCGCGCCTCCAGCCACGCATGGACTGGCCTTAGCCTGCGTGCGCGGACCATCGCCTATTCCACTGACCGCGTAAAACCGGGCGACTTGACCACCTATGAAGCCCTGGCCGACAAGCAGTGGGAAGGTCGACTGTGCCTGCGCACAGCGAAAAAGGTCTACAACCAGTCGCTGACGGCCACCCTGATCGAAACCCATGGCGCGGCCAAGACTGAAGAAATCGTCAAAGGCTGGGTCAACAACCTGTCCACCGACGTGTTCTCCGATGACATCGCAGTGCTCGAAGCCATCAACGCCGGGCAGTGCGACGTGGGTATCGTCAACACCTACTACTATGGTCGCCTGCACAAGCAGAAGCCGGACCTGGCGGTGAAGCTGTTCTGGCCGAACCAGGGCGATCGTGGCGTACACGTGAACCTGTCGGGCATTGGCCTGACCAAGCACGCACCGCACCCGGAGGCTGCCAAGGCCCTGGTGGAGTGGATGACTACGGCTGAGGCGCAGAAGATTTTTGCCGATGTGAACCAGGAGTTCCCGGCTAACCCCGCGGTGCCGCCATCAGCGGAAGTAGCGACCTGGGGCAAGTTCATCGCCGATACCTTGCCGGTGGAGGTGGCAGGCAAGCGCCAGGCTGAGGCCATTCGCCTGATGGACCGCGCCGGCTGGAACTAAAATTTTAGAACGCCGCTGATCAACATGTGGGAGCGGGTGTGCTCGCGAAGGCGTCGTGTCAGTCGATACATGTGTGACTGATACACCTCTTTCGCGAGCACGCCCGTTCCTGCATGGGTTGGTGGTGTTTTCAAGACAACTGACATTCTGAGAATTTTTCATTGGCCCACCCCGCCCAACGCCGCTGGTACCTGCCGGTCTTCACCGTCGCCGCTCTGGTACTGCTGCCGCTGAGCGTGCTGTTGCTGTCCTGGCAGAGCATCGACACACAGATCTGGGCGCACCTGTGGGACACGCAGATGCCACGTCTGCTGGGCAACACGCTGACCCTGGTGTTGGGCGTCGGTGTCGGTGTGACGCTGCTGGGCGTGAGCCTGGCCTGGCTGACCAGCCTCTGCGAATTTCCCGGGCGGCGCTGGCTCGACTGGGCGCTGATGTTGCCCTTCGCTATTCCCGCCTACGTGCTGGCCTTTGTGTTTGTCGGCCTGCTCGATTTCGCAGGCCCGGTACAAACCCTGCTGCGCGAATGGTGGGGCAGCGGTCTGCGTCTGCCGCGCGTGCGTTCCACTGGCGGTGTGATCATCGTGTTGGTGCTGGTGTTCTACCCCTATGTCTATCTTCTGGCGCGCACCGCGTTTTTGGCTCAGGGCAAAGGCCTGATGGAGGCGGCGCGCGTGCTTGGCCAGTCACCCTGGCAAGCGTTCTGGCACGTCGCGCTGCCCATGGCGCGCCCGGCGATTGGTGCTGGCGTAGCGTTGGCGTTGATGGAGACCCTGGCAGATTTCGGCGCAGTCTCGGTATTCAATTTCGACACCTTTACCACCGCTATCTACAAAACGTGGTACGGCTTTTTCAGCCTTTCCAGCGCTGCCCAACTCGCCAGCCTGTTGCTGCTGGTGGTCATGCTGGTGTTGTACGGCGAACGACGTGCCCGAGGTGCCAGCCGCGCGGGCAATGAGCGGCCGCGCGGCAAGGCGCTGTATCACCTGCGCGGGTTAAAGGCCGCCGCGGCCAGTGCTTGGTGTGGTTTGGTGTTTGCCTGTGCCTTTGTTATCCCGATGCTGCAACTGGTCGCCTGGTTCTGGCAGCGCGGTCGGTTCGATCTGGATGAGCGTTATACCGGCTTGATCGTTCACACCCTCTACCTGGGCGGTATCGCTGCCCTGATCACGGTCAGCGTTGCGTTGATATTGGCCTTTGCCAATCGCCTGGCGCCTACGCGCGCGATTCGCTCCGGAATCAGCTTGGCCAACGTCGGCTATGCCTTGCCGGGCTCGGTACTGGCGGTGTCGATCATGCTGGCGTTCAGCTACCTGGACCGTGAGCTGGTAGTGCCGTTGTCAGGTTGGCTCGGCGGCGCTGGCAAGCCTTTGTTGCTTGGCAGCCTGTCGGCGCTGGTCCTGGCGTATCTGGTGCGTTTTCTGGCGGTGGCCTATGGGCCGCTGGAAAACAGCCTGGCGCGAATCCGACCGTCTTTACCGGAAGCGGCGCGCAGCCTCGGCGTCAGTGGGCCACGACTGTTTTGCAAAGTGTATCTGCCGCTATTGCTGCCGGGGACATTGAGCGCGGCGCTGCTGGTGTTCGTCGATGTGCTCAAGGAAATGCCGGCGACCCTGCTGATGCGCCCGTTTGGCTGGGACACGCTGGCGGTACGGATCTTTGAAATGACCAGTGAAGGGGAATGGGCGCGGGCGTCGTTGCCGGCGCTGACACTGGTGTTGGTGGGCCTGTTGCCGGTGATCGGCCTGATCCGACGCTCTGCACGACAAATCGGTTAGGTGCCAGTCCTACGGCTTGCGGCTACAATGCGCGGCATTCGGTGCGCTCCGTCTTTCGGGGCGAGTCGCTAAATGTCGCTGCAGGCCTGGTAATACAAGGTGTTCAGCGCAAATGGCAACTCTGCGCATCTTCGCCAAGCCCGGAAGGAGAAACCCATGGGACAGCGTACGCCTCTGTATGACCTGCATCTCGCCCTCGGCGCGAAAATGGTCGATTTTGGCGGTTGGGATATGCCTTTGCATTACGGCTCGCAAGTTGAAGAACACCATCAGGTGCGACGCGACTGCGGGGTGTTCGATGTATCTCATATGACCGTGATTGATGTCACAGGCCTTCAGGCCAAGGAATGGCTCCAGCACCTGCTGGCCAATGATGTCGATCGTTTGCATGGCTGCGGCCGTGCGCTTTACAGCGCCATGCTCAATGAGCAAGGCGGCGTAGTGGACGACATGATCGTCTACCGCACCGAGACGGGCTACCGGTTGGTGGTCAACGCAGCCACCCGTGATCAGGATATGGCCTGGATGCAGGCACAGTTGGGCAGCTACGCGGTGCAACTGCATGAGCGGTCCGAGTTGGCGATGCTTGCCATTCAAGGGCCGCATGCCCGGCAGAAAATCGCCGAATTGGTCACCCAGTCTCGCGGCACGCTGATCCATCAGCTCAAGCCGTTTGAAGGCCAGGTCGACGGCGATTGGTTTATCGCGCGTACGGGTTACACCGGTGAAGATGGCTTGGAAATTGTCCTGCCTGCCGCTCAGGCTCCGGGTTTTTTCAATGACCTGGTCGGCGCCGGCATTTCACCCATTGGCCTTGGCGCCCGCGATACCCTGCGCCTGGAGGCCGGCATGAATCTGTATGGCCAGGATATTCACCAGGCGGTTTCGCCCCTGGCGGCCAATATGGCCTGGAGTATTGCCTGGGAGCCTGCCGACCGCCAATTCATCGGCCGTGCCGCCCTCGAGGCGGAAAAAGCAGGCGGTGTGCGCTACAAATTGGTCGGTCTGGTGCTGGAGGAGCGTGGGGTTTTACGTGCTCACCAAGTGGTTCGTATCGCCAATGTTGGCGAAGGAGAGATCACCAGTGGTAGTTTCTCTCCTACGCTGAGCAAATCCATTGCACTGGCGCGTGTACCGACGGCCACTGCCGATCGGGCCGAAGTGGAAATCCGCGGTAAGTGGTACCCGGTTCGAGTGGTCAAACCGACCTTCGTGCGCCATGGCAAAACCCTGATCTAACTATTCCGGCAGGCCAAAGGCCGCTGACATTTCATCTTGAGGACACAGACTATGAGCGATATCCCTGCCGACCTGCGTTTTGCCGAAAGTCACGAATGGGCCCGTCTGGAAGCTGACGGCACTGTGACCGTCGGTATCTCCGACCATGCTCAGGAAGCGTTGGGTGATGTGGTGTTTGTTGAACTGGCGGAAGTTGGCGCCCAGTTTAAAGCTGAAGGCCAGGCTGGCGTGGTTGAGTCGGTGAAGGCTGCTTCGGATATCTACGCCCCGATTGCTGGCGAAGTGATCGCCGTCAACGAGGAATTGAGTGGCAGCCCTGAGCTGTTGAACTCCGACCCTTACGGCGCCTGGATCTTCAAGCTCAAGCCAAGCAACTCGGCTGATCTGGAAAAACTGCTGGATGCCGCCGGCTACAAAGCCGCCATCGGCGAGTAACCGCGAGCCGTTGGACCCGCGCACATCAATGTGGGAGCTGGCTTGCCTGCGATAGCATCACGGCGGTGTGGTTGAATCACCGCAGTGCCTGTATCGCAGGCAAGCCAGCTCCCACAGTTGATTGCGGACAGCTGGCAGTTTGTCTTTAGCTCGCTTTCAGTACCGCTTTAACCGCCGCGACCGACCGTTCCACGTCCGCTTCTGTCATCGCCGTGAACATCGGCAACGACACGATCAAACGCCCAACACGCTCCGACACCGGGAACATGCCTTCCTTGAAGCCCTGTGCCCGATACAGGCTCAGCAGGTGGATCGGCGGGTAGTGATAGCCAATGCCGACGCCGTGGGCTTGCATTTGCTCCATGAAGGTCGCGCGCGCGGGCAGACCGTCCTGGCGCTCCGGCAGTACCAGCTGGAACAGGTGCCAGTTGCTGTTTTCGAAATCCGCTGGCGGCAGTTGCGCGCCGTATCTCTCTTCAAAGTCACTGCCGAAGCACTTGAAGTAGTGCCGTGCCAGGTTCTGGCGATGGGCAGTGATCTTCTCGATATGGGCAAATTGCCCCAGGCCGATGGCGGCGGCGATGTCGGTCATGTTGAACTTGCCGCCCAACACATCCACGTCCAGCCCGTCAAAACCGGTACGGGTAACGCCCTGCAGACGATATTTTTCTGCCAGACGGGCTTCCTCGGCATTGTTCAACACCAGGCAACCGCCCTCGGAAGAGGTGATGTTCTTGTTCGCCTGGAAGCTGAACGACACGAAGTCACCGGTTGCACCGATACGTTCGCCATCCCAGCTGGAACCCAAGGCCTGGGCGGCGTCTTCGACGATACGCAGGTTGTACTTGTTGGCCAGTGCATACAGCATCGGCATATCCAGGGGCAGGCCGGCCAGGTAGACCGGGATGATCGCCTTGGTGCGTGGGGTGATCGCTGCTTCTACCTGGGCCAGGTCGATGTTGCGGGTGACCGGGTCGATATCGGCAAATACCGGCGTGGCGCCCACTTCCAGAATGACGTTGGCGGTGGCGACCCAAGAGATAGGGGTGGTGATGACTTCGTCACCAGGGCCGATCCCGGCGATGCGCAGGGCAATCTCCATGGTGCAGGTGCCGGAGTTGAAAGTCCGTACCGGACGGCCGCCAAAGTATTCCGACAGTTGTGCTTCGAACGCCTGTACTTTTGGCCCGCTGGTGATCCAGCCTGAGCGCAGGACGTCGCCGACCGCCGAGATGGTGGCTTCATCAATGGTAGGTTTGGAAAACGGCAGAAAGGGCTGTTGGCTCATAACGACGAAGGCATCCGTTTCAGATAGGCGATGAGTAAAAGACGTATCAGTACCGCATGGTTGCACGGTTTGACTGAATATAGCCTGTCATGCGTGAACGAATCGTCATGTTATGGACAAAAAAATGCCGCTTGGGAAAGCGGCATTTTTTATCGGGCGCGGTTACTCGGTAACAGCGTTTTTCGCGAGGATGGCGTTGGCCAACTCCATATCTGTGGCCTTGAGGCCAGGGTTGTCAGCGCGCACTTTCTGCATGGCAGCTTCCAGGTAAGGGCCGCGGATGCCGCCGTCGCTGGCAACAAAGCTGCCTGCGTCATCCTGGGCGGCGACCACCAGCTTGTGGTCCTTGAAGGTCAGGTACGTCGAGCCGGTAGTGGCGCCCGATGAGATGACGTTGCGCCAGAAACTGTCGGCCATGGCTGAGCCGACAGGGAGGGAAAGCACAGCAAGGGTTGCGACAGCATATTTGAGACGCATGATGGGTGACTCCGACTGGGTTATCTGAACAGTTTGATTGTAGTTAGCCCAATCGAGTTCCATCACTGACTAAACAGTTTCGACCTGTAAAACCACGCCATGCTGACCAATGACACGCACTTGAGCGCCTACGGGGCTGTCCGGACCGGTCACCATCCACACGCCATCGCCGACTTTTATCTTGCCCCGGCCATCGACGATCGCCTGATGCACCACAAATGTGCGACCAATCAGTTCCGAGCCGCGCATGTTCAGCCCCGGCTGGTCGCTGACCTTGGCGCTGCTGCGCTGGCGTCTCCACCAGTACACGGCGGTCAGGATCGACAAGACAGCGAATAGCAGCAGCTGCCATTCCAACCCGAGCGGTGGGACCAGAAACTTGATAACGCCTACGGCCGCGGCGGCGATCCCCATCCACAGCAGGTAGCCACCGGCGCCGAACACTTCAAGAATCAACAGCACCGTACCCAGTGCCAGCCAATCCCAGAACGACAGATGCTGCAGGAATTCCCACATGGCGACTGCCTCAGCCTTTCTTGTTGTCGAAGGTTGCCTTGACGATTTCGCCGATGCCACCGACTGCGCCAATCACCTGGCTGGCCTCCAGCGGCATCAGGATGACTTTGCTGTTGTTGGCCGAAGCCAGCTTGCCCAAGGCATCGATGTATTTTTGCGCGACGAAGTAGTTAACCGCCTGCACGTTGCCCGAGGCGATTGCCTCGGAAACCACTTGGGTGGCGCGGGCTTCGGCTTCGGCCTGACGCTCGCGGGCTTCAGACTCCAGGAAAGCCGCCTGACGGCTGCCCTCGGCCTCAAGGATCTGCGCCTGCTTCTTGCCTTCGGCAGTCAGGATCGCCGATGCGCGCAGGCCTTCGGCCTCCAGAATCTGCGCACGCTTGATCCGCTCGGCTTTCATCTGGCCGGACATGGCGGCCATCAGGTCGGCAGGCGGGCTGATGTCCTTGATCTCGATCCGGGTGATCTTGATGCCCCACGGTGCCGTCGCTTCATCCACGGTACGCAGCAGTTTCTCATTGATGCCGTCACGCTGGCTCAACATCGCATCCAGTTCCATGGAGCCGAGCACGGTGCGGATATTGGTTTGCAGCAAGTTACGAATAGCATGTTCGAGGTTGTTGACCTCATAGGCGGCCTGGGCAGTGTTGACCACCTGGAAGAAGCACACGGCGTCGATCTGCACAGTGGCGTTATCGGCGGTGATGACTTCCTGAGGCGGGATATCCAGCACGCTTTCCATCACGTTCATCTTGCGACCAATGCGGTCCATGATTGGAATGATGATGTTGAGGCCGGGTTTGAGGGTGTTGGTGTAGCGGCCGAAGCGCTCGACGGTCCATTGGTAGCCCTGGGGCACCACTTTAAAACCCATGAACAGGATGGCCACGGCCAAACCCACGAATAGAAGCAGTACGGTTCCGATCTGCATAGCGATTCCCTATCTGATGGTGTCAGTGAAACGGATGTGCGATCGAGTGTAACGGTCTGCTCACGGATAGGGACGGTTTCACGGCGCAACCACCCAATCATTTGTTTCTGAATCCCCAGGGGTTACCCGTAATACTTCTGCGAGGGTGGTCAGCCCGGCGTGCACTTTGTCGATACCGGCCATTCGCAGCGTGCGCATGCCTTGCCCAAGTGATGCGCGGCGTAGAGCCTGCACATCGGCGCCGGGAGTGATCAGCGCCTTGAGCGTCTCGTCCATCACCATGATTTCGTAGAGCCCGGCACGGCCTTGGTAGCCGCTGTCGCGACACTCCCCGCAGCCAATCGCTTCGTGAACCGGTTCCGGCGCATTCACCGCACGTTTGCAATGAGGGCACAAAAGCCTTACCAAACGCTGTGCCATTACGCCTATCAGCGTAGCCTTGATCAAATAATGAGCAATGCCCAGTTCCTGCAAACGACTGATGGCGCTGGGAGCATCGTTGGTGTGGAGAGTCGATAGCACCAGATGTCCGGTCAGTGCGGCCTGGATCGCCATTTCGGCCGTTTCCTGGTCGCGAATCTCACCGATCATGATGATGTCCGGGTCTTGACGCAGCAGCGCGCGGATACCGCTGGCGAAGGTCAGGTCGATGTTGTGGTGCACTTGCATCTGGTTGAAGGCGGGCTCAATCATTTCGATCGGATCTTCCACCGTGCACAGGTTGACCTCGCGGGTCGCCAGTTGCTTGAGCGTGGTGTAGAGGGTGCTGGTCTTGCCCGAGCCGGTAGGCCCGGTAACCAGGATGATGCCGTTGGCCTGGCGGGTCATGGCGTGCCACCGTTGTTGGTCCTCGACGGATAAGCCCAGTTGGTCAAAATCCTTGATCAGCACCTGTGGATCGAAAATACGCATCACCAGTTTTTCGCCAAACGCGGTCGGCAGGGTTGAAAGGCGCAGTTCCACCTCAGCGCCCTCCGGGCTTTTGGTCTTGACCCGGCCGTCCTGGGGTTGGCGCTTTTGCGCGACATTCATCCGGCCCAGGCTTTTCAGGCGGCTGACGACCGCCATCGTGACCTGAGGCGGAAATTGATACACATCGTGCAACAGCCCGTCGATGCGAAAACGCACCCGGCCCTGGTCGCGACACGGTTCTATGTGGATATCGCTGGCCCGTTGGCCAAAGGCGTACTGCAACAGCCAGTCGACGATATTGACGATATGCGCGTCATTGGCATCCGGCTCCTGCTCGCTGGCGCCGAGGTTGAGCAGTTCGAAGTTGCTGGCCACCGTTACCTTTTGATCTGCGCCGCTGACGGACTGGGCCAGCCGGTAAAACTCGCCAATGCAGCGCTGAATGTCCTTGGGGTTGGCGACCACGCGCTTGATCGAGCGTTTCAGCACCTGCGCCAGCCCGGCTTCCCATCCGCTGACATGGGGCTGGGCGCTGGCGACGGTGACGGTTTGCGCATCCACGGCTACCGCAAGGATCGCGTGGCGCTGCGCGAAGGCGTGGGACATCAAGGGCACTACCGTCGCCACGTCGATCTTGAGCGGGTCGATGCGCAGATAAGGCTGCCCGACATGCCGGGCCAGCCATTGGGTCAGTGTTTCCAGGCAAAACCCTTCGGTTGCGATGCATTCAAGCGGGTGCAGTGAGGATGGCGTCGCCGATAACCTTTGCGCCACCTCCGCTGAAATCAGCTTTTGCTCGACCAGCGCAGGCAGCAATTGCTGCAGTTCCAATCGGTGATCGTGCAAGGCAGCGGGCATGGGCATTTCCTGGGCAGTGTCGGGTGTAATTCCAGGCTAGCCAGTCGCTGAACATCCACCGCCCAGTGTGTATTGCAGGCTTTTACAGACTGGCCGCCGTCACCGCCTGAGGCCGCAGGGAATCGGCCGGCCACACGTCCAGCGAGCACACGCTGATCAGGTTTCTAATCTTTTCACCGATCACCTGGGCCCGATGCCAGCTCAAACCGTCCATCACGATGTCGATGTTCAGCAGGTCGTCCTCCCGGTTCACATTGACCTGCTGTGGCGTCAGGAACTGCAGTGCGAAGTAATTGAGCACGCGGCACAGCACATCCGGTTCGGCCTCGGCAACGATCTGATAATGCGCCTGGCAATGGGCGCAGTTGACGGCCCACGCATCGACGCGGGCAGAGGGCGGTGTGGTTTCGACGGCGTGCATGCTGATTCTCCAGATTCGACTGAAGAAATTTTTACATTCGCTGCGGGAGATTTCTTATCTAAGATGGGGCGTATTTGCGATTTGTTGAATAAAACAATTCGAGATAAGCGCTATTAAAGGTATTTCTATGCACAGTGAGTTGGACGTCTACGACCGCCGTATCCTGGCCTTGCTGCAAGAGGACGCCTCACTGTCCAGCGCGCAGATCGCCGAGCAGGTGGGGCTGTCGCAGTCGCCGTGCTGGCGGCGTATTCAACGGCTGAAGGAAGAAGGCGTGATTCGCGGTCAGGTAACGCTGCTCGACCGCAAGAAAATCGGCCTCAACACGCAGATTTTTGCCGAGGTAAAACTCAACGCCCACGGCCGATCCAACTTCACCGAGTTCACCGAGGCGATCCGTGGGTTTCCGGAAGTGTTGGAGTGTTACGTGCTGATGGGGGCGGTGGATTTTCTGCTGCGCATCGTCACCTCGGACATTGAGGCGTACGAGCGGTTTTTCTTCGAGAAGCTGTCGATGGTGCCGGGGATTCAGGAGGTCAACTCGATCGTGGCTTTATCCGAGATCAAGTCCACTACCAGCCTGCCTGTATTGCGCTGACCGTGTGGGAGCGGGCTTGCTCGCGAATGCGGCGTGTCAGCCACCAAGAAGTTGACTGATCCACCGCTTTCGCGAGCAAGCCCGCTCCCACATTTGACCGAATTGCTCGGTTTTACAGGCGCAGCAACGTTTTCCAGGCACGGTTCTGATACACCGCAATCGCCTGATGCATGCGCGCATCCAGCGACTCGTCGGTGATCGGCTGGTTGGCCAGCAGCGCCAGCTTGTTCAGCTCGCCGTACAAACGGTCCAGTTCCGGAATATCCACCACGTGGCGCGCGTGATGCAGCCAGGCCTGGATGCGCTCGATACGCGGCAGTTGCTCGGCCAGGTCTTCCGGTTGCTGCTGATAGCGCGGCAGTTGCAGGGCGACGGCATCGTCAGCCAGCAGGCGCGGTAGCCAGTTGGTGATTTGCGCGGCGCCCTGGCGGTTGCCACGCACGTTGCGGTCGGTGGTCCAGGTGCGTGCCAGCAGCCAGCGCGAGGTGTTCAGCGAGAACAAGCCCCAGCGCACGTCTTCCAGCTCTTCAACGAATTGTTCCGGCGCGGCTTTGCGAATGTCTTCGTCGTCATCACCGGCCTGGACCAGCGGGCGCCAGTCTTCCAGCAACGCATCCAGCGCGCTGCGCAGTTCACTGGTGGATTGACGCGGAGCGGCCTGGCCGAGGCTGCCGATCAGGGCGCGCAGTTCGCCGAGGTTGTCGACCCAGTCCTGCAGCAGGCGCCAGTGGCCGTTGAAACGGTATTGTTCGGCCAGGCGCTGGCTGCTGCCCAGCAGGTGCCACATGATGGCGGCGAAAGCGTCGTCCAACGGCATTTCGGCTTGGATCTGCGGCGCCGGCAGGCTCAGCGAGTAGCTGTTGGCGTCGTACAAGCGGTAACCACGCTCGGCTTTGCTGATATCGCAGGGCATCAGTGCCAGGGTGGCGGCCAGTTCGGCGGCGAGTTCCAGCAGGGCAGCCGGTTCACCTTCGCGCAGTTCCAGTTCCAGCTCGCAGATTTCTTCTTTCTGCTTGCCGACGACCACATGGCCCAAGTCCAGGGCGGCTTCGATGACCACCTTGGTCTTGCCACGTCCCCAGGCGATTTCAGCGCGCTCACGCACGAAATCGGTGGTGAAAATCGGCTTCAGGGTCTTTTTGTCCAGCTCGGCCAGTTGCTCGGGCCAGCACTCGCCGTCGAGTTTCTTCACGTCGAGCTTGGCTTTGGGCAGGTCCCAGTTGAACTCGTTGCGTTCCGACAAACCGGCGACGCTTTGGCCACGGGTCTTGAGGGTCTGGATGATTTCGTCACCGTCCTTGCGCAGGCGCAGGGCAACCTTGGCCTGGGCCAAGTCACGCTCGGGGGTGTCGAAGTACTGGTTCATCAACTCACGGCGTTCCCAGCCACTTTTGTTGCGTTTTTTCA
>PJQF01000320.1_pt1 | contig 16122 bp, 14 predicted proteins | sample 1503741 | NCBI WGS metagenome assembly PJQF01 (sample SAMN07775949, study PRJNA414020) | Biofilm metagenome, whole genome shotgun sequencing project. | isolation source: biomolecule (vanillin) treated reverse osmosis membrane biofilm | place: India: Nagpur | collected 2017-03-21 | reverse complement strand
CGTTGGCTTTGATCAGGCGGTCGTACGCATCCTGATCCAACAGCTTAGCCACTGCATCGGCATCGGCGGGTTTAAAGCGGAAGAACCAACCTTCGCCCGTCGGGTCTTCGTTGACCAGCTCCGGGCTGCCATCGAGTTGCGCGTTGACTTCGAGGACTTCGCCGTCCAGCGGCATGTAGACGCCGCTTGCGGCCTTGACCGATTCAACGGTGGAGGCTTCTGCGCCCTTCGCGTAGGACTGCAACTCCGGCAGTTGCACGAAAACCACATCACCCAACGCGTTCTGCGCGAAAGCGGTGATACCCACGGTGACGCTGCCATCGGCTTCGGCGCGCAGCCATTCGTGATCTTCAGTGAAACGCAACTCGCTCATGGAAACTCCTCAGGGCCAGATTCGTCTGGTGGACGGGATTGGAATAATGGGGAGTTGCTTAGCAATATCGCGGCCAATCTCATTAAATCGTTAAAAATCAATGATTTGATAAAAATGGTTATGAGCTTATGTGTTCTGGCTGTAGCGATTTCGCTACAGCTGGGTGCGCGAAAAAAAGCCTATGTGGATCAAAGCCTTGCATGGCGCGCAAAAAACAGGGTTGTAGCGATATCGTTACGCTGTAGCGCTTTCAGTACAGCGGATGTCGTTCTCAGACCACACTTGCAATGCAATCCAATGTGGGAGGGGGCTTGCTCCCGATTGCGGTGGTTCAGTCACCAGCTGTGTCAGCTGACACGGCGCATTCGCGAGCAAGCCCGCTCCCACATTGAGATCGAGTGCCGTCAGGGCTTGTTGGGGATGCCGTATTTGCGCAGTCGATGGGCAATGGCGGTATGAGAGGTTTGCAGGCGGCTGGCCAGTTGGCGGGTCGAGGGGTAGCTGGCGTAAAGCTTTTCGAGCAGGCTGCGTTCGAAGTCTTCCACCGCCTGTTCCAGGCTGTCGACCTCGGCGTCGTTTTGGCGGGCCACCGAGGTGCCGGCGATGTCCAGGTCGCCGATGTCTACCAGGCTGCTTTCGCAGATAGCGGCGGCGCGGAAGATCACGTTCTGCAACTGGCGCACATTGCCTGGCCAGCGGTTGCCCAACAGCGCCGGGTAAGTGCCGGGTGCCAGGCGGCACACAGGGCGCTGGATCTGTGCGCAGGCCTGCTGCATGAAGTAGCGGGCGAGCAGCAGAATGTCCTGGCCGCGTTCACGCAGCGGCGGCACTTCGACGTTGAGCACATTGAGGCGGTAGAACAGGTCTTCGCGAAAGGTGCCCTCGCTGACCATCTTTTCCAGGTCGCGGTGGGTGGCGCTGAGAATGCGCACATTGACCTTCACTTCGCGGTCACCGCCCACGCGGCGAAAGCTGCCATCGTTGAGAAACCGCAGCAGCTTGGCCTGCAAGTACGGCGACATTTCGCCGATTTCATCCAGGAACACGGTGCCCTGGTTGGCCAGTTCCATCAGCCCCGGTTTGCCACCCCGTTGCGCCCCGGTAAAGGCACCCGGGGCATAACCGAACAGCTCGCTCTCGGCGAGGTTTTCCGGTAACGCCGCGCAGTTCAGGGCCAGGAACGGCGCACTGTGGCGGGCGCTGATGGCGTGGCAGGCACGTGCCACCAGCTCTTTGCCGGTGCCGGTTTCGCCCTGGATCAACAGCGGGGCATCCAACGCCGCCACCCGTTGCGCGCGCGCCTTCAGGGTGCGAATTGCTGGTGACTCGCCCAACAGCGCATCAAACCCTTCGGCATGGTCGTGGTGCAGCGCCGACAACTGTTCGCCGATCCGGTTGGGTGGGTACAGGGTGAGCAGGGCGCCGGCGTCGGTGATCGGCGTGGCATCGAGCAGCAAGGTCTGACCGTTGACGCTGATCTCGCGCAGCGGCAGGCGAAAGCCTTGCTCCAGCAAGGTGTCCAGCAGCGCCGGGTCGTTGAACAGTTCGCTGATGCTTTCCCCGGCCGGCTCGCGACCGTACAGGGCGATCAGCGCCGGGTTGGCCAGCAGGATCTTGCCCGCGCTGTCCAGGGCCAGCACCGGGTCGGTCATGGCGGCCAGCAGGGCATCGAGTTGCAGGTGGCGGCGTTGGCCGGGGAGGATATCCACCACGGTGACCGCTTGGACGCCGTGCACGCTGAACAACGCGTCGCGCAGTTCTTCCAGCACCTCGGCGCTGAGGGTCGGCGCATCGATGTAGACGTTGGGCGGCACCATCTCCACCGCATCCAGGTTGAGATTGCGCCCACCGAGCAAGGCCAGGACTTCCTGGGTAATGCCGACGCGGTCGATGAAGCTGACGTGGATACGCATGGGTGGATCTTGATTCTGGAGTGCGGAGGGTGGCCAGTATGCCTTGGCGTTGATGGAGATCAAAATGTGGGAGCGGGCTTGCTCGCGAATACGCTGTGTCAGCTGACACAACGGGTGACTGAACCAGCGCAATCGGGAGCAAGCCCCCTCCCACATTCAGGGGGGGCAGTGCAAGGGGCTTAGCCCAGGTGCTCAGGCTTGATGGGGTCTCCCGCCTTCACATCCAACTGATGCCGCACATCTTCAAACATCAAATCGTACTGTTTATGCATGGTGCCATTGAGCGTCGCAACCTTCGGCATTCCATATTTCTGCGCGATGTTCATCGCATGCCGGGCAAAGTCGAAGGCCTGATCCTTGGGCAGAAAGAACTCCTCCTTGAGCTCCTTGCCTTGTACCGAGCCGTGCATCTTGAAGAGCATTCCCTTGCCTTCCTCTGGATCCTGGCTGACCTCGTAGTCGATGCACAGGTTGTAGCTGTAGTCGTCCTTGTTGAGCGCGTGGCGTTCGATGTGCAGGTGACCAGGTTCAAAGGTGGCCATAGGCATTTCTCCTCTACTTCACAGGTAACTGATCCCGGGTTTGGCCGTGCTGATGCGTGTGCCGGCGCGGCCCTGGACGATGGCTTCGATGTCCGAGAGTGAACCGATGACGGCGGTTTTGCCAGTCTGGCGGGCGAACTCACAGGCCGCTTGCACCTTCGGCCCCATGGAGCCGGCGGCGAAGCCGAGTTTTTCCATTTCGTCAGGGTGAGCCTGGGCGATGGCCTTCTGGGTTGGCTTGCCGTAGTCGATAAAGGCCGCGTTGACGTCGGTGGCGATCACCAGCAAATCGGCGTCCAGTTGCGCGGCCAATAGCGAGGAACACAGGTCTTTGTCGATGACAGCTTCAATGCCGCGCAGTTTGCCGTCTTCGCCATACATCGTTGGAATCCCGCCGCCACCGGCGCAGATCACGATGGCGCTTTTTTCCAGCAACCACTTGATCGGGCGAATTTCGAAGATGTGTTTCGGGCGCGGGCTCGCCACCACGCGGCGGTATTTATCGCCATCGGGGGCAATGGCCCAGCCTTTTTCGGCGGCGAGCTTTTCGGCGTCGGCTTTGGAGTAGACCGGGCCGATAGGCTTGGTGGGGTTCTTGAAGGCCGGGTCGTTGGGGTCCACTTCTACTTGGGTGAGCAGCGTGGCAAACGGCACTTCGAAATCCAGCAGGTTGCCCAATTCCTGTTCGATGATGTAGCCGATCATGCCTTCGGTCTCAGCGCCCAACACGTCCAGCGGGTAAGGCGAAACCTGGGTGTAGGCCGCCGCCTGCAACGACAGCAGGCCGACCTGCGGGCCATTGCCGTGAGCGATCACCAGCTCGTTGCCGGGGTAAATCTTGGCGATCTGTTCGGTGGCGATTCGGATATTGGCGCGTTGGTTGTCCGCGGTCATGGGTTCACCACGGCGGAGCAGGGCGTTACCGCCCAGTGCAACGACGATACGCATAATAAATGTCCTTCTGAAAATCATCGTTGTGAACACAGGAGAAAATGTGGGGGCGGGCGTGCTCGCGAATAGGGTGGATCAGTTGATACAGAGGCTGACTGACACGCCGCTTTCGCGAGCAAGCCCGCTCCCACATTGGCTGTGTTCCGACAGTGGGAGCGGTGTTGGATTAGATATCTGCGAGCGCCGACACCAGGATCGCCTTGATGGTGTGCATGCGGTTTTCCGCCTGCTCAAACGCGATGTTGGCTGGCGACTCGAACACCTCCTCGGTCACTTCAACGCCATTGGCCAGGTTCGGGTAGCGCGCGGCGATGTCCTTGCCGACTTTGGTTTCGCTGTTATGGAACGCCGGCAAGCAGTGCATGAACTTCACGCGAGGGTTGCCCGAGGCCTTCATCATCTTGGCGTTGACCTGGTACGGCAGCAGTTGCTCGATACGCTCGTCCCACGCTTCCACCGGCTCGCCCATGGACACCCAGATATCGGTGTGGATGAAGTCGACGCCTTTGACCGCCTCTTTCGGGTCCTCGGTGATGGTGATGCGTGCGCCGCTTTCTTCGGCAAACGCCTGGCACTGCTTGATGAAATCTTCATGCGGCCACAGCGCTTTCGGCGCGCCGATGCGCACGTCCATGCCCAGCTTGGCGCCGATCATCAGCAGCGAATTGCCCATGTTGTAACGGGCGTCGCCCAGGTAGGCGTAGCTGATGTCATGCAACGGCTTGTCGCTGTGTTCGCGCATGGTCAGGGTGTCGGCGATCATTTGGGTCGGGTGGAATTCGGCGGTAAGGCCGTTGAACACCGGCACGCCGGCGAACTTGGCCAGCTCTTCGACGATTTCCTGCTCGAAACCACGGTACTCGATGGCATCGAACATGCGGCCCAAGACGCGGGCGGTGTCTTTCATGCTTTCTTTGTGGCCGATTTGCGACGACACCGGGTCGATATAGGTGACGTGGGCACCCTGGTCATGGGCCGCCACTTCGAATGCGCAGCGGGTGCGGGTCGAGGTTTTTTCGAAGATCAGCGCGATGTTTTTGCCCTGCAGGTGCGGACGCTCGGTGCCGGTGTATTTGGCGCGCTTGAGGTCGCGGGACAGGTCCAGCAGGTAGTTGAGCTCGCGAGTGGTGTGGTGCATCAGCGAGAGCAGGCTGCGGTTGCGCATGTTAAAAGCCATGATGGATCTCCTTAGGTTTCGGTTATCCCCCTGGCCGCTGCTGGATAAGCAGCGGCCAAGGCCAAAAAATCAATAGTCGATGGGGTCGCGGATGATCGGGCAGGTCATGCAGTGGCCGCCGCCACGGCCGCGGCCGAGTTCACCGGCGCTGATGGTGATGACTTCCACACCGGCCTTGCGCAACAGGGTGTTGGTGTAGGTGTTGCGGTCGTAACCGATCACCACGCCAGGCTCCAGGGCCACCACGTTGTTGCCGTCATCCCACTGCTCGCGCTCGGCGGCGAAGCTGTTGCCGCCGGTCTCGACCACACGCAGCGCCTTGAGGTTGAGCGCTGCGGCGACGGTTTCGAGGAAGTTGGTTTTCTCCCGTTGGATATCGATGCCGTGCGGCTTGCTGTCATCGGGGCGCAGGGTGAAGGGAATGATCTGGTTGACCACTTCGGGGAAGATGGTGACCAGGTCGCGGTCGCAGAAGCTGAACACGGTGTCCAGGTGCATGGCAGCGCGGGATTTCGGCAGGCCGGCAACGATCACGCGTTCCACGGCGTTGTTTTTGAACAGGTTACGCGCCAGTTGGCCAATCGCCTGGTGGGACGAACGTTCACCCATGCCGATCAGCACGACACCATTGCCAATCGGCATGACGTCGCCGCCTTCCAGCGTGGCGGCACCGTGTTCCTGGTCGGGGTCGCCGTACCAGATCTGGAAGTCTGCGTTGGTGAACTCAGGGTGGAATTTGTAGATGGCGGAGGCCAGCAGGGTTTCCTGGCGTCGCGCCGGCCAGTACATCGGGTTCAGCGTTACGCCGCCGTAGATCCAGCAGGTCGTGTCGCGGGTGAACTGCGTGTTCGGCAGCGGCGGCAGAATGAAGCTTGCGTGGCCGAGAAAGTCGCGGAACATCTCGATGGTCTTGCCACCGAAGCTGTTTGGCAGGTCATCGGCCGACACGCCACCAATCAGGAATTCGCTGATCTTGCGCGGCTCCAGGCTGCGCAGCCAGGCGCTGACTTCATCGATCAAACCCAGGCCAACTGTATTTGCGGTGATCTTGCGTTCAAGGATCCAGTCCAGCGCTTCGGGAATGGTGACGATATCGGTCAGCAGGTTGTGCATTTCCAGCACATCAATGTCCCGCTCGCGCATTTTGGTGACGAAGTCGAAATGGTCGCGCTTGGCCTGGGCGACCCACAGCACGTCATCGAACAGCAGTTCATCGCAGTTGTTGGGGGTCAGCCGCTGGTGGGCCAAACCTGGGGAGCACACCATGACTTTACGCAGTTTGCCGGCTTCGGAATGTACGCCGTACTTCACTTTTTCCGTGGTCATTACAGATCCTCCAGTGAGAACAATTACAGTGTCAGGAAGCCGGCGTAGAGCCCGTAGGCTGCCACCAGGGCGCCAACGACTACCGCGGCGAATATCAGCTTCTCGACGTTGGTGAAAATCGGTTTGCCCAGCTCATGCTTGGCCTTGGCGAACAGGATCACGCCGGGGGCATACAGCAGGGCAGAAAGCAGCAGGTACTTGGTGCCGCCGGCGTAGAGCAGCCAGACCGCGTAGATCAACGCGATAGCGCCGATGAACAGGTCTTTCTTGCGTTCGCGCAGGGCGTTTTCGTAAGTCTCGCCGCGTACTGCCAGCAGCAGGGCGTACGCCGCCGACCACAGGTAAGGCACCAGGATCATTGAGGTGGCGAGGTAAATCAGTGACAGGTAGGTGCTGGCGGAAAACAGCGTGATCACCAGGAAAATCTGCACCATGGCGTTGGTCAGCCACAGGGCGTTGGCCGGCACATGGTTGGCGTTTTCCTTACGCAGGAAGGCCGGCATGGTGTGGTCTTTGGCGGCGGCGAACATGATTTCCGCACACAGCAGCACCCACGACAGCAGGGCACCCAGCAGGGAAATCACCAGGCCGACGCTGATCAGCACCGCGCCCCAGTGGCCCACCACATGCTCCAGCACGGCGGCCATCGACGGGTTCTGCAGCTTGGCCAGTTCCGGTTGGGTCATGATCCCCAGGGACAGTACGTTCACCAGCATCAGGAACAGCAGCACGGTGATAAAACCGATCACGGTGGCCTTGCCGACGTCGGTGCGTTTTTCGGCTCGCGCCGAGAAGATGCTCGCGCCTTCAATGCCAATGAACACCCACACGGTGACCAGCATCATGTTGCGCACCTGGTTCATCACGCTGCCCAGGTCCGGGTTTTTCAGGCCCCAGATGTCGGCGGTGAAAATGTCCAGCTTGAACGCGAACACAGCGATCAACACGAACAGCACCAGCGGCACCACTTTGGCGACGGTGGTCACCAGGTTGATGAACGCCGCTTCCTTGATGCCGCGCAGTACCAGAAAGTGCACGGCCCACAACAACACCGAGGCGCCAATCACAGCTGCCGGGGTATTGCCTTCACCGAAGATCGGGAAGAAGTAACCGAGGGTGCTGAACAGCAACACGAAGTAACCGACGTTGCCCAGCCAGGCGCTGATCCAGTAGCCCCAGGCGGACGAGAAACCCATGTAGTCGCCGAAACCGGCCTTGGCATAGGCATACACCCCGCCGTCGAGGTCAGGCTTGCGATTGGCCAGGGTCTGGAACACGAACGCGAGGGTCAGCATGCCGATGGCGGTAATTACCCAGCCGATCAACACCGCGCCGACATCGGCACTGGCCGCCATGTTTTGCGGCAGAGAGAAAATTCCGCCACCAATCATTGAGCCCACGACCAGTGCGACCAGTGCGCCTAATCGGAGTTTTCCGGGAGTGTCAGACATTGCGTGACTCCAATGCAGGAGAAGAGAGACCACAGAATAAATCTGTGCGCTGATCAAACAGCTGACTTAGATCACGTCATTGGCACATTCCATTGTGAATTAATGACTTAAGGAGGAAACGCCTGAGCAGGTGTATGCTCGGAAAGACGCTTTCTAGAGCGGTCTCTCCGTTATGAATAATGATTTGGCCCATGGCGTGGACGTTTGAAGCTAGTCCGTTTTGCAGAATGTGCAAACTTTTCCACTTAATGCCGGAAAACGCGCTAAATGGCAGGCCAAAGGTCGGCGTGTTTAAATTTTAAATAAACCTAAACTTTACAAACTTTCATGCCGTTATGTTATGAGCCTGGGAGTTTTATTGCCGTCTTAAATAAACGCTGCACTCGCTGAATTAATTAGTTGAGTACACGGTTGTTCGCTCAATTTATTATTTGTGTAGGAGTTGTGATGTCTGAATCGGTCGAGAAACTCCGCCTCAGCGCGCTGATCGCCCTGGTGGTGGGCTCGATGATCGGTGGGGGGATTTTCTCCTTGCCACAAAACATGGCCGAGCGCGCGGGAGTCGGCGCCGTGTTGATCGGCTGGGTGATCACCGCCGTCGGCATGCTGACCCTGGCCTTTGTGTTCCAGACCCTGGCCAATCGCAAACCCGAACTGGATGCCGGCGTGTATGCCTATGCCAAAGCCGGGTTTGGCGACTACATGGGCTTCTCATCCGCCTGGGGCTACTGGATCAGCGCGTGGATGGGCAACGTCGGTTACTTTGTGCTGCTGTTCAGCACCCTCGGCTATTTTTTCCCGATGTTTGGCCAGGGCAATACGCCGGTCGCCATCGGCTGCGCCTCGCTGTTGCTGTGGGCCGTGCATTTTCTGGTGCTGCGCGGCATCAAGGAGGCAGCGTTCATCAACCAGATCACCACCGTGGCGAAAATCGTGCCGCTGCTGATGTTTATCGTGATTGCGGTCGTGGCATTCAAGGCCGATATCTTCACCCGCGATATCTGGGGCCTGGGCAACCCGCAGTTTGGCAGCGTGGTCGATCAGGTGCGCAACATGATGCTGGTCACCGTGTTCGTATTCATCGGCATTGAGGGCGCCAGCGTGTATTCGGCGCGGGCCGAGAAGCGCTCGGATGTCGGCCGCGCCACGGTGATCGGGTTTCTTGGGGTGCTGGCCCTGCTGATGCTGGTCAATGTGCTGTCGTTGGGGGTCATGAGCCAACCGGAACTGGCGCAATTGCAGAACCCATCCCTGGCAGGTGTGCTGGAACACATCGTCGGTCCGTGGGGCGCGGTGGCGATCAGCATCGGCCTGGCGGTGTCGTTGGTGGGGGCTTTGCTGTCGTGGGCGCTGCTGTGCGCAGAAATTCTTTACGCCACGGCCCATGACAACACCATGCCGGCCTTTCTGAAAAAGGAAAATGCCAACCAGGTGCCGGTCAACGCGCTGTGGCTGACCAATCTGATGATCCAGGCGTTCCTGGTCATCACGCTGTTCTCCCAGAGCACTTACACCAACCTCATCTACCTGGCCTCGTCGATGATTCTGGTGCCCTACCTGTGGTCGGCGGCCTACGCGCTGCTGTTGAGTGGGCGCGGCGAAACCTATGACGGCGCACCGCGCCAGCGCTGCAAGGATGTGCTGGTCAGCCTGATTGCCCTTGGTTACGCGGTATGGCTGCTGTACGCCGGAGGCTTGAAGTACCTGCTGCTTTCAGCACTGCTGTACGCGCCCGGAGTGATTCTATTTGCCCTGGCCAAGCGCGAGCAGGGCCAGCCCTTGTTTACCCACATGGAAAAAGGCATTTTCAGCTGCGTGGTCGCGGGCGCTGGGCTGGCGGCGTATGGGCTGTACAGCGGGGTGTTGTCGTTGTGAGACTGGCGTATCAGCCTCCCTATGATTGGGCGGCGATGGTGGGCTTTTTATCCCGGCGGGCAATCAGCGGGTTGGAGATCGTCGAGGCCGGGGTGTATCGGCGCAGCATCAGTGTTGCGGGTTCCCATGGCTGGATCAGTGTGGCGCCGGGCGTCGGTGATTGGCTGGAGGTCGACGTCGAGTTTCCTGACACCGCCGCGCTTGCCGAGATTGAGCGGCGCTTGAGGGCGATGTTCGATGTGGATGCCCAGCCGCAGTTGATCCATGCGCAACTGGCCACCGACCCGTTGATGGCGCAGCTGGTGGCTGGCCGTCCTGGCCTGCGGGTTCCAGGGGCGTGGGACGGCCTTGAACTGGCGATTCGCGCGGTGCTGGGCCAACAGATCAGCGTGGTAGCGGCAATCCGTCTGGCAGGTAAATTGGTGGCGCAGTATGGCCAGCCGCTGCACACGCCACACGCCGGTATCACCCATGTGTTCCCAACGCCTGACGTGTTGGCAGCGGCGGACCTGGCGACGTTGGGCATGCCCAAGGCCCGCGGGCGCACCTTGTCGGGTGTGGCCCAGGCTTTATTGGATGACCCGCAGTTATTTGCCCCCAAAGCCAGCCTCAAGGAGGGCGTGACGCGGCTGGTGGCGTTGCCGGGAATCGGCGACTGGACCGCGCAGTACATCGCCATGCGCCAGTTGCGCGAGCCGGATGCGTTTGCCTCGGGGGATATCGGGTTGATCAATGCGCTGGCGGCGTTGGAAGGTGGGCCGGTCACCGCGCGCGCGTTGTTGGCGCGGGCTGAGGCGTGGCGGCCGTTAAGGGCGTATGCCGCGCAGCATTTGTGGACGTCGTTGAGTCGAGCGGATTGAGGGTGGCCGCCAGGGCCTGTTCGCGAGCAAGCCTGCTCCCACACTGACTGCGTACACCCATTGGACTACGGTCAAAATGTGAGAGCGGGCTTGTTCGCGAAAGCGCTTTTCAAATCACCACTGCGGCCGGTGCGAGCCCAATTCCCCCGCCGGCAGGTCCCACTGTAACGGTGTGCCACTGATGGTCACCGGCGCCAGCAAACGATGGGCCTGGCCCCAGGCCGTTTGCTCCACCACCACGCCCTGATCACCCGCTTCTTCAGCCCGCAACCCCGGTTGCTCCGGCACTTGGCCGGCTTCCACCAACAACTTCGCGGTGCGCGCCAACGACAACCGTGCCGAACCGCCACGCCCGGATTTCAGCCGCTCGCTCAACGCCTGAATCGCACTGGCCGCCATCAAGTACCCGGTGGCGTGATCCAGCGCCTGCAACGGCAGCGGCACCGGTATATCCGCGTGTTTCCAGGCCATGCCCGCGTCGGCAATCCCGCTGCTCATCTGCACCAGGCTGTCGAAGCCGCGACGATTACGCCACGGGCCGCTCCAGCCGTAGGCATTGAGGCTCACGTCGATCAAACCGGGCGCGAGGGTTTGCAGGTCATCGGCGCAGTAGCCGAGCTGCTCCAGGGCATCGGCGCGGTAGCCGTGGAAGAGGATGTCGGCCTCTTTGAGCAGGCGTTCGAAAATCTGCCGGTCGTCGGGGCGTTTCAAGTCAAGGCGAGCGCAGCGTTTGCCCAGGGTCATTTCCGGCACCACGCCCGGCTCGTTCCAACTGGGTGAGTCGATGCGCAGCACATTGGCGCCAAGGCCGGCGAGGAAACGACTGGCCACGGGGCCCGCCAGTACGCGGGTCAGGTCCAGCACCTTGATGCCGGCCAACGGCCGCGCCACGGAGCCGAGCCAGGGTTTGTCGGCCGTGGCGTCGAAGGTCCGGCGCTGCACCAGGTCCTCTGCATTGACCGCGAGCCCCTGCGGATGAGTCTGCCAGGCCTGCCACGAACGCATCTGCGCTGCGCAGCCGCCTTCATCGACAATCGCCTGTTCCAGTACTGCCGCGTTCCACGGCGCGACATGGTTGGCCATCTCGGCGCGGTCATTGACCTTGCCCAGCACGCGCTCGGCGGCGGCACGGTGATGGGGCGCATTGGTGTGTAGACGAATCCAGCCATCGGCGCAGGCATAGTCGCCGGCCACGGGGTCCCAAAGCGGTGGCAGTTGCCAACCCTCCGGGCGAATCGACGACGAGAACCAGAAGGAAGCGAGGCGTCGGTCCACGCTGACGCTGGGCAAGCGCCCAGTCTGTTGCTGGATAAGTTGGGCAACGGCTTGGCCGGCGGCACCGAGGCTGGCGCAGGCCAGTTCGGTCACGGCGAACGTCGAGGGCAGGGCGCCGGCTTCGGTGAAGGTCAGCGCGACGTGCGGTAAATCGAGTGCGGCTTGGATGGGAGTCAGCAGGTCAGTCATCAAAGGCCCTCCGTAAGAGAAGGGCTACTATAGAAGATCCTCACACGGGTGTGACAACACCGGGCACCAGCGGCAGGTCGATGCTGGCGATAAACCCGCCGTCGGGGTGATTGGCCAGTATCAGGCTGCCACCATGGCGCTCTGCCGCACGACGGGCAATCGCCAGGCCCAGGCCGTGGCCTTTGGTCGTCTGGCCGGGCGCGCGGTAGAACGGTTCGCCCAGTTGGCTCAGGTGTTCGGCGTCCACGCCTTGGCCATGGTCGCGCACGCTGATCAGAATGCGCTCGCCCTGGCGTTGGGCCTTCAACTCAATCGGCTGGCCCGGCGGGTTGAAACGTTGGGCGTTGCGCAGCAAGTTATCCACTGCGCGTTCGATCATGGTTGGCCAGCCCTTGAGGTGCAGCTCGTTGTCGGCCGACAGCTGCACCACCTGGTCGGGCGCACCGAGCTGGGCGTCCTTTTGCAGGGTTTTGAGCAGGGGGTTGAGGTCCACCTCTTCGGCACTGGCGTTGTCGGCATCGACGCGGGCCAATACCAGAATTTCGCTGATCAGCGCTTCCAGGCGGTCGCATTCGCGGGTCAGGCGTGGCCAGAGTTTTTCGCGTTCTTCGGGGCTGGCGCGCTCGGCCAGGGCCAGGGCGATGCGCAAGCGGGCCAGGGGCGAGCGCAGTTCGTGGGACACGTCCCGCAGCAACTGACGCTGGCTGCCGATCAGGCTTTGCAGGCGCGCGCCCATGCGGTTGAAGTCAGTGGCCAGTACGCCGAACTCATCGCGCCGGTTAGCCAGCCGCGCCAGGCTGTTTTGCTGGTAGGTGGCCTGGCCAAGGTCATGCACCGCGCCGCGCAGTCGGCTGAGCGGGCGGGTAATGGACAGTGTCACCAGCAAACTGAAGAGCGTCAGCACCACCAGCGCAATTGCCAGCGCGCTCAACGGCCAGGTCAGGCTGTTGCGGTGCCATTCGTCGAGTTCCGGGTGCGGGATGCGGTAGATCAGCAGGTAGGTGTCGCCGGTTTTTTCACTGGTGTACTCGGCGGTCAGCCGGCGCCAGGGCAGGTGGCCGTCCTTGCTGTCATTCTGCCGAGCTTCGAAGGCGGCAGCGCGCTTCGGGAAGGTGCCACGCACTACCGGCTCGCCGCTTTCATTCAGCACTTGCACGTCGATGTGATACTGGCGCTTGCGCTGTTGCAGCAAGTCCTGGGCGGCGTCTTCGCCTTGCGCTTCGTAGAGTTGGGTCCACTCTTCGGCCAGGTTGTTGAGGCCGGGGTGGCGGCTGAGAATCCAGGCATCCTGGTTGAGCATATGCCCAAGCAGGATCGACAACCCGGCAACCAAGGCGATGGCCAGCCAGAAACTGGCCAGGATGCGCCAGAACAATGAACGCACAGGAAACCCTCAAACAGGAAAAGCCCAGTGGCGAGAGCCACTGGGCTGGGAGCTTTAACGCGGGAGCATTATTGCGCTTTTTGCGGCTGTTGCGCTTTCCAGGCCTGGAATTCCTTCCACTCGGCACGGCGCTCGGCCTGTTTCTTGACGATCTCGTCGAATTTCTTCTGTTGATCGGGTTTCAGCACGGCACGGATGTCAGCCTGGGTTTTCTGTTTGCCGGCGGCGATTTCATCCTGCATGGCTTTCTGGTCAGCGGCCGGCAGCTTGTCCAGGTACTTTTTGACCAGGTCTTTGCGGGCGTGCCATTGGTCACCCATCAATTTGCCGATTTGCTCGCGCTGTTCCTTGGTCAGGTCCAGTTGGCTGAAGGGGCCGCCTTTGCCACGCGGACCGTGTTCACCGCCGTGGCCCGGGCCACCCATCATGTGGCCTTCCGGGCCGCCCATCGGGCCTGGGCCTTCTGGCATTGCGGCCATGGCAACGGTCGGCAGGGCAGCGGCGAACATCAGAGCGATAAGGGTCTTGCGCATGGTGATTCTCCTGTCTCTATTCCGGTGAGTCCGGATGTGAGTAGATTACGGAGATCAAGGTCAGCGGCGGTCAGGGGACGGTAAAGCTTGGGTAAAGAGGGGTTTGGGGTGAACTGACAAAACCGGGAGCCACAGGCTCCCGATTTCAGCGGCTGTAGTAATAGCCCCGGCTGCGCAATGCCACGATGCGCGGCCGGCCATCCGGGTGCGGGCCGATTTTCTTGCGCAGGTTGCTGACGTGCATGTCCAGGCTGCGATCGTAAAGGGTCAGCTTGCGGCCGAGGGCGATCTGCGCCAGTTCCTGCTTGTCCAGCGGTTCGCCGGGTTGGCGCAGCAAGGCTTCCAGCAGGCGGCTTTCGGAAACAGTCAGGGCAAACTCCTGCTCATCGATGGTGACCACGCCACGTACCGGGCTGAAGCACAGGTCACCCAGTTCCAACTGGCTCGACACGGCAGCCGGGTGGCTGCGGCGCAGCACGGCGCGCAGGCGGGCAGTCAGCTCGCGTGGGTCGCAGGGCTTGGCCAGGTAATCGTCCGCGCCCAGTTCCAGGCCGAGGATCCTGTCCAGCGGCTCGCCACGGGCCGAGAGCATCAGCACGGGCAATTCCGGGTGGTCACTGCGCAATTGTTTGAGCAGCTCCAGGCCACTGCCATCGGGCAGCATCACGTCGAGCACCACCGCCGCGGGGGCGCTGTCGGCCAAGGCTTTGCGGGCGCTCAAGCCGTCATGGCAAGCGCGCACCTGGAAACCTTCCTGGCTTAGCCAACTGGTCAGCAGCTCACAGAGCTCCTGGTCATCATCTATCAGTAACAGCTCGCTCATGACTCACTCAATTTAGCCATTGTCGACGGCGACGGTGCCCACCACTGGCGAAGATCCCGCACAGCAACGCGATCAGTGCAACGGCGCCGCCCGTGACAAACCACTGCTGTTGCTCGGTCAGCCATCGGTTCAAGGCGCCGCCTTGTGTTTCTTTGAGTTGCTGGGCCAGGCGTTGGTTCTCCTGACGCAAGCGACTCAGTTGGGCGCTTTCACGAGCAGTATCCGCGCTTTGCAGTTGTTTGCTCAGTTCTTCACGCAGTCGTTCGCTTTCTTTCAAGCGTTGCTGCAACTCGGTGATCTGGCTGCCGGCACTCAAGGACAGGGGCGTGGAGCTGCCGGTGTTCGAGGTCTCTTCAGCGTGGGCGGTTGCCCCGATCATTAACACTGCCAACAAACCCAACTGACGTAAGCGCATCGGAACTCCTGATTCCACACGAATATTCAGAACGTTGTCGGCAGGTTACCGAGAATAATGAGCCATTAGGAGCGCGCCGAACGCAATTGGTTCGGCGCGCTCAGGCTCAAGAAAGGTTGGTTAAGGCAGGACTTGCTTGAACGGCTTTATCACCACGTCAGCGTAGACGCCCGCCGCCACATACGGGTCGGCTTTGGCCCAGGCCTGGGCCTCGGCGAGCGACGCGAACTCGGCGACGATCAGGCTGCCGGTAAAACCGGCGTCGCCCGGGTCATTGCTGTCCACTGCCGGGTGCGGGCCGGCCAGCACGATACGGCCTTCGGCTTGCAGCTGTTTCAGGCGTTCAACGTGGGCCGGGCGCACGGAGAGGCGTTTTTCCAGCGAGTTGGCAACGTCGGTAGCAATGATGGCGTAGAGCATGTCAGTCCTCGGTTTTTGGCGTGGTAGGGTCGGTGTCATGCAGATGGCGCGACAGGTAGATACCCTGGCCGACCAGGAACAAGACGGTCATGCCCAGGCTGCCGAACACCTTGAAGTCGACCCAGTAGTCCTGGAAGGTAAAGGCGACAAACAGGTTGGCGGCGCCGCAAAACACGAAAAACACGATCCAGGCTACGTTCAAACGTGTCCACACCGGTTCCGGCAGGGTCAGTGCGTGGCCCATGATCCGCTTGATCAACAGGCGGTCACCGATGAAATGGCTGCCGATAAACGCCAGGGCGAACAGCCAGTTCACCACCGGGGCTTTCCATTTAAGGAAGGTTTCGCTGTGGAAGGCGAGGGTCAGGCTACCGAAGACCAGGCAGGCGACCAGGGTCAGCCATTGGCTTTTTTCGAGTTTGCGTTGGGATATGAAGATGGCGCCGTAGACCACGACAGAGCTGATGATCAACACGGCGGTGGCACTGTAGATGCCCCCGACTGTCAGCTCATGGCCGGCGAGATCGATGACCCTGGGGTCGAGTTTGTAAACGATGAAAAACAGCAACAGCGGGATGAAGTCGATGAATTGTTTCACAGTAAGAGCCAGAAGCT
>PJQF01000319.1_pt1 | contig 16589 bp, 9 predicted proteins | sample 1503741 | NCBI WGS metagenome assembly PJQF01 (sample SAMN07775949, study PRJNA414020) | Biofilm metagenome, whole genome shotgun sequencing project. | isolation source: biomolecule (vanillin) treated reverse osmosis membrane biofilm | place: India: Nagpur | collected 2017-03-21 | reverse complement strand
ATTATTTCATTGATGATGTTTCTGTCGAATTAGTGCCAGACCCCTATCAACTAGTGTTTATTGGCTCTCAAGAAGTTTGCCAAAATTCTAAAACAAGTTTGAGTTTAGACGGACAATACGATTACGTAACATGGTCTGATTATGCAGATACTACTAAAGTACTGGTGACTGGCAATTACTTAAATATTAAGCAAACTGCGACCACCAAGTATTATCTCCGTGCCAGAAAGTGTGGGTTAGAGATACGAGACACAGTTTCCATTAAAACATTACCTCTTCCCAAAGTTGATTTAGGAAGGGATACAACGATTTGTGTAAATACCCAATTAAAGCTTTCGGCAGGAGCAGTTGGAATTGCGTACCAATGGCAAGACAAGAGCACTCTGTCAGATTATACAGTAACCAAAGCCGGTATTTATTCTTTACAGGTGTTGAACAAATACTTTTGCACGAACAGTGACACGATTCAGGTTTCTGTTCGCAACTTACCTCTAGCCAATCTGGGTGAAGACGTACTGGTTTGCAACGAATTCCCGAAGCTAAGCGTAAACAACGGAAACTCTTACCTGTGGTCAAGCGGATCGATTGATGCTGTATTCCAACCTGAGAAAGCAGGAACGTATTGGGTGCAAATCACGAATCAGTGCGGAGTATCAAGAGATACCATTCGCATCTATTCATTTAAAGACTTATTTATACCGAATGTACTCACCCTCAATCAGGATACATTGAATGCGAAGTTTACATTCAAAGGGATTGGTAACTTCTACACCTCTAGTTTGCAAATTGGCGATCGGTGGGGAAATAAAATCTATACCAACTCTAATTACCAAGGCTCATGGCCAACACCCGAGCAAGAAGTTCCGGAAGGTACCTATTTTTATCTAGTAGACTTTCCGGGCTGCCGTTCGTACAAAGGTTGGCTGCAGGTTATCAGATGAATACTTTGAACGAAACAAAATTCCCAACCATTTAGCTGCAAACTCTTGCTAAAAAGCCAAACTTGTAAGTATTGAACAGCTTTACCAAATACGTTTAATTGAAATCTTTTTTCTTTAAGAATCGCTTTATCTTTATTGGCAGCGGTTTGCCTGCCTTATACTCATTCAACAACAACTCCAGATTTTCAGTGTTAAAGTTATTCGTTTGTGAAACGCCTGAAAAAGTCATGATCGCGCAAAAACCAACAAACACATAATTGCCGACCGGAGGCCCTGAAGAAACCGGAATCAATTGCGAGCCGGAAGAACCTTGATTAATGGTTACCGTACTTTCTTTATAAGACAAGGTACCCACCAATGACGCAACACCCAAAACGCCAAAAACAACTGCTCTGGCTGTGCCGCCTTTCCGTTTACGCTCAAATAAATTAGTAAGGGCTCGCACGGTATCATATTCTTGCGGGACAATAATTTGGGTTGAACTTAATTGCTCAGCCAGCGATGCATCTATCTTTTGAGTTTCCTTTTGTGCCAAACGCGCATCCACCTGCCGGAAACTAGGCCGACCTACTACTACTCCAGTAGCTACACTGCATTCAACATAGTAGGTTTCTCCGGCTTTCAGATCCAGCATGATAGAATTCTGACTTTCTGTAGTGGCTACAAATTTTTGCATACCTACCGCACACCGATATTTCACTACACTGCTCGATGTTACTCTGCCAATCACTTGGTTATTGTGCTTCAGGTCATAGCCTACAAAAGATCCCGCAAACTTACCACCGCGGTAAAAGTATACAGTAGCTAAAAGAATCTTGTGCTTGAGATGAAAGGCTGGTTATTGATAAAAGTAGAATTATGAAATATTTCATTTGTTTATTCAATTTAAGTATAACCTTTTTCCTATTGTTTGTTTACAATTACAAATACCTTATATATGCACAAGTCAATTTCGCTGCGGCAAAAAAGACTCGCGCCAGAATGAGTCTTTTGTGCCCACACTGATGGGCAGATACAAAGGAAGGCTACTACTTTCTACATCAACTTGATAACATCCCTTAAATTTGCTTTACAATAATCTAATGCTCGGTCTGTAACTTGGTCCAAGTGGTCTTATTAACAACTAATCTAACTTCTTACCAACTAATATTCTGCATGTAAGCCACCGCTCGAGTGATCAGTACTAATTTTGAATAATTTTTTATAGAGTGAGTGAATGCAGTCATTTTGGCTAGGTTGACTATAAACAGTTAAAGATCACTTGATTATTTTTTTAACCATAACTGGATAACCATGAAGAGTAGATTTGGTTAACGCATCATTGATTTGAGGAATAAAATAGTCTTCATCTTTAGCTCTTAATATTTCAATAAGGTTGATTAATTCCCTTTTCCTTCCCAAAACAATTTTTAGCATTAAATTCAATATAGGATAGGTTGCAACATATTTTGCCGGGAATTCTGTTTCATTTATGAAAGAATTCAATTGCTCTAAAGAATTAACTTTTTGAGAAAAAGGAAACAAAGTGGATCGTATAATGGTGGTAATTTCAATAAGTAACGGTTCTAAATCTTCAATATCCCAATATTTCACCTTTGGTTTTCCCTTAAACTCATTCAGTATATTATTTATGTTACAAAAAAAAGTACAATTACTTGCTTCTATGGTTCTAGGCTTTGGCTGATTCCATAATATCGAATAGAGTATTGGAACGTATATTCCGAAATGAATTGTAAAAGCCTTTTTGTTATTGGGTAATTCGAGGAATTGGATTTCAATTACTTTGATAAATTCAGCATGTTCTTCATAAAATCTATATCTATTTTGTCTAAATGTTGGCAATTCCCGGCCAATTTTTGCGATTAGCATTTTTTGAAATGGGTTCATTTTTTCAATATTAGAAAGGCCATAATAATTGCCCAGTTTTGGCATCGTAATAAATTACTCGACCATGAATATTAAATACCTTTTTGTATAGTATTGATTGGTATTTACCTTTTAACCGACCATAAAATGTATTTGGTTTGAGTTCGAGAAAAAATCGAAGATCGGGTGAAAGTCCATCTGGTCTCAGTTTTGACGAATGCCCTGGAAATCTTGTATTTGCATACCATCCTTTAGCTCGTAAAATGGCAGAGAGGTCATTATGAGCTTTGATACCAACTTTAGCAGCCTGTCTGGCCCTATATAAGCCAACTCCAACGGCTGCCATTTTACCAAGCACCAATTCAGGCCCTGCTAGTGTAGTAATAATAGAGGTTATAGCATTTCCTATTGGCGCTCTTCCCTGCCTAACTACCTCGCCCAATGTACCACCCCTAGGTAGAACTTTGGGAGGTGCCATCGATATCTCCGCATCAAAGCTTATTTTTGGAGACTCATAACCTCTCGATACTGGGGATTTATATTCACGTTGAGGTGGAGAATAACTGCTTGAAGGTTCAATCATTTGGCCTCTACTTCCAAAGTCAGGGGAGTTATAATGACGGTTATCTGCTATAAATCCAATCTCATAAGAAGCTAAAGCGCCTGCAGCCGTAGTGGCAACTTGTGTCCAAGTTGGCACTGAGAGTCTACTGGCAGTAATTACCGCTTCATCCAAAACGGTTCCAATCATGCTATTAATGCTCTTCATCAAGCCGGTCAAGCATGAAGGACAAAAACCCCCGTCAGGGTCCACATTAGTTGTCGGATTATTACCAACCCAAACAAATGGAGAGGCAAACTGGCCATAAGGATCAGGATTTAAAGCTCTCCCTATCCTCGCATCATACATCCTCAACTCAAATGCATTCCATCCCGTCTCCTTATCTTCCTCAGCATATTGCCCTTGGTAACCATACCGATAATCTTCTCTCGTTATCTCACGGTTCTCCATCGGCAAACCATAAGGATAATAATCCGCTCCGGCTACTACATTGCTTTTTACGTGGTTTACTTTAAAATCATCAAAGTAAACTTCAACAGGTGTTGTCTCTTCGTTGCTTAGGTAAATATACACATAACCCGGTTGAGTAATGTTGATGGTGGGTGCTGCCACTAACTCGTGCGGCACATCGGTGCCTGTTTCTTTACCTGCGGTGGTAATCTGTTTAAAGCCGCCTGTTACAAACAAAAAGTTACTATCAAAAATCAACCAATTCAAATAAGCTTTTGGTGCGCCATTACTGGTTTTGCTCAATAAGGCTCCATACGAAGTTGGAAAGGATGAGGTGCTGCTGCTGTACGAACTTCCGTCCACGACCACACCAGCCGTGTTAGCGGCCACTTGTGCCATCAGGGTACTCAGGGTACTATTCCAATTGCTCGTTACCGGGTCTGCATACTTGGCATATACTTCTGTATTGATCACATCGCCCGGCATCACATTCAGTGACATGGCCAAGCCGTATTTTTCATTGGCAGAGCCGTTGAGTCGTTCTGAAAAACCTGTGGTGGTGATTGGTGCGCTTCCATTTGTACGATCAAATAAGCTGGACTGCACTCGTTTTGCATTGGCATATCGCAAAAACTGGCTTTGTTCAGTTGTTTGATTGGCGGTCTCTAATGTGGCAGTGGCTACCGTAGTTGCAGGCACCCCAATTACTCCACGTACGTTGCCCAAATGATCCGTCACTTCAAAGAAGGTCGTGTTTACCAACGGCTTGTAGGTGGCCACACGGCCAGCCGCATACACCGGTAACTCTGTCAAGTTCAATGATCCGCCCCCGGCCACATTTTGCTCATAAATGGCCAGAGAATTCCCTGCTGCATCGCTCACATAATAGGTAACGTTTTGTGTCATCCCGGCAGCCGTATAGGTGGTTTTCTTTACTCGGTTGCCGCGGTCGTCATACAAATAACTCGCCTTTAGCTGATTGGCCCCATCGCGAATTTCTTTCGTAAGGCCGTAAGCGGTGTAGGTGATCTTCATCGTATTACTGCCTTCGGTTTGTTGCGTCATTTGACCAATCGAATTGTATTGGTAATTGAGCAAGGCGCTACCGTTATCGTTAATACTTGCCAGTTTATTGGTACTGGGTGTATAATTGTAGGTAAAGTTGGCCATTGAATTTCCGGTTTTTCCTTTACGAACGAGGGATTGAATGTTGCCATTGGCATCGTACCCGCCAATCGCTTCTTTGTATTGTTGGTAGTTAGGGCTGCCGGAGGTAGTGTTGATATTCAACCCATAAGTACCCGATCCGGTAACACTTCCAAAATCAGCATTGGTTAATTGATACTTGCTATCGTAATTAAATGCATACCCTCTCGGCACGTGGCTGTCCGTTTGGTTGTGCCAGCGAATGGATTTTACAGCTCCTCCGTATTGATCGGCATAGCCGGGCAAGCTAAAAGTTCCTGCATTGGCCGAATTGGCCGGAGTATAATCGGTAGAGTTATAATCCAAGGCCATACCAAATACATCCGGCTTAAAGCTAACATTCACACCGCCTATTCCATCTTGTCCGAAATCTTTCGTTGGGTCAGGGTGGTTGATAAATTTGAGTGAGCCGTCAATGTTATACACATAATCAATACCCTGAGCCGTACCTCCTAATTCAACTCGCTTCAGGGGCCCGTGCAGGTAATAGAAATATTTAGCTCGAATGGTTTTAGTCACCCCATCAAGACTGGTATACGCAATCGTAAGTCGGCCATTCTGATCGTAATCATAGTGATGGTAAAACGCATCGGGTTGGCCTTGTTGGTAGGCCACTTTTTGCACATTTCCCAGATAATCATACGTATAGTCAATGGTCTTAATTCCCAGTCCGGCAATGTTCTGTTTCATCCAAGTTAATTGCCCAAATTCATCATACGAATACCAGGTGGTTACATTGTCATTTTTAGTACGAGTTACCTGTCCGATTAAATAATCCTGCGCTGGGTGCAGCGCATCGGTAATGTAATCAGACGCGGGTGTATCGAATTGAATGTAGTTAGTTTCCTTACAACGCGTATCACCTGCATTGCCGGTAACGCCCGTAAAGCCCACATTGTCGATAATGTTTAGCACACTGGTTGCAGCGGGCGTTGTGGTAGTATGTGGTTCAAATACATACGGGGTAGTGCCAGACACTTCGTATTCTCCACTTTCGATCAACCTACCGAGATAATCGTAATTCGTATACGAAAAACGCTTAGGTGTAGCTTCGCGCTGCAATTGATTTTGTGAAAAGCGGATTTTGCCATCGGTGTTGTACACAAATTGCGACATCCCCTCATCAGGTGAGGTGGTTTCAATCATTCTGCCCAGATGATCATACTTGTAATAGGTAACAAAAGAAGGCAATAAAGTGCTGGCGGTATTCACTCCATTCGGTGCGACTGATGCCACCAATTGCCCGGCATCGTTATAATAGGAATAACTCCAATCAGAATACGTAAAATTAGGAGCTGCACCACCAGTTATTCGTGCTGCAGCTATAGTTCTTCCATCGGCATCTTGAAAAACCACTGCCTTATTTCCATTCGGATCGGTGGAAACCTGTTTGTATCCGTAAGGTGCGTTGTAGGGATCTACTAACTGCGAAGTACGAAAATAGTTGGCCAGCGCAAAGTAATGCGTTAACTCCACTTTTTGATAGGTAAACCGTTCGCTATACACCTCATGCCCGCTTCCCATTTTATTGTTCTCACCCACTCCGGCCGATTTGGAGGTGGAGGGATCGGGGCCTTCGGGCGTGTAAGAGCGTGTATAAGGAAAATTAGTCTGAGGTGTTAAAGGTTCTAAGTTGTTGGCCGATGAATAGTACCAACCCAATGTACCAATACCGTTATTGCCGATACCAAGTGGATTGTTCAATTCGCCAGAACCAGAGCCTGCCTTTTTATCAAAATCAACCCAGGAATATTTCTGTCCGGTTGGATTGGTTACAAAGCGATGCCGGTAACCAAAAGTGGTAGAATTCATGGGGGCCGGCAGGGTTGACAATGATTGATTTCCAGCGGCATCAAAAATGGACTGACTGGCAAAAATCATGTTATTATCCGCCACCGATTTACTCTGCGATTGGATGGTCTTACCAAAACCGTCCTGATATGATTTTGAGTGCGCTAAAATGGAACCTGTTTGATCCGCTAAGCCAGAATAAGTGTACGAAATATCTTCCTGCCAATTGAGAAAGTTGTCGCAATTCGCAGTAGCCCCGCCTACTTGCAGGGTAATATCGGTAGATAGCTGTCCTTCACAACCATTTACACTTAGGTTTTTTACTTTATAAGTATATGTGCCATTATTCAAATCGGCCATAGCTGTGTAAGTAGCAGCCGTTGTCAATAATTGATTCGAGTTGTTGTACCATTTCAGAGTACTATAACCTGCACTTGTTGGGTTCATTACCATCACATCCCCTTCGCAATAGGTAAACGTAGTGGTTGACAACGCAGGTGAAGGTGGATTATCGACAGAAGGCATAATGGAAGTGGGTGTGCTCCAGCACCCGGTAGATGTTCTGCGAGCGGCAATGTAGTAACTAGTAGTACTACTATTGGTTGATGCCGAATAAGTAGCGGCAGTTGCCGTTGGTGAGGTATAATCGGTACCAGCTGAATTCGATCCTTGCCAATACCAAAGCGTGCCATTTGCAGGAGTGCCGTTATAGGAAAGTGTTTTTACACCGCACAGATTGGAAGATACCAACGGCACATTAGGGGCTACTACTGCTGCCGGAACACTTCCTACATAGATGGATGCGGCAGAACTCCAACATCCAGTGGTGTTATCCCTCGCTTTCATGTAATAGGTTCCAACAGAAGTTGCTTTATACGTAGCGCTGGTAGCCGTTGCTGATGTATAATCCTGACCTGCACTATTGGTACCCTGCCAATACCAACTCACGCCACTAGGTGGCGTGCCATTGTAGGAGAGAATAACCGGATTACAGGTTGAATTACTGATTGGCACAGCAGGTGTGGGGGTTGCTGTTGTTAGTGTAATGGAATTGGTAGCAAGTGCTGCGCTCCAAGTACTGCCACAATTGGCTCTTAAATAATGTATCCCCGAAACAGTAGGTGTATAAACGCTGGAACTATTAGTGGTAGAGGTTCCTGTCGCACTTGTTTGCCAATACCAAGTAATGCCTGCCGGAGGGGTGCCTGTATAAGTTATGGTATTATTGCCGCAAGCAGATGAATATAAAAATGAACCGTTTGGAGTTGATACCGTTGGGCAAGACACAGAAACATTTAATGTTCCTAAAAGTTGGCCATATGCACTAAAGTTGATAACTCCCGCTCCACCATTAGTCCACTTCCAACTCACATAGTAACCGCTACCACTCGACCAAGTCGAAACTGCGCTGCCATTAGTGCCATACCAACTATAGCAACAAGTGTATACAGTAGAATTTGAGAAGTAGTACTGAACAGTTTGGTTGATTGTTGCAGAAGTTGGGCCGGATATCTGGCAATAACTAACTTTCGCGAAGCTTATGAGTAACAGTATCCAGAATAGAGTATAAAGTCTTTTATATTTTTTCATAAGTAGCAATTTTATACGAAATATTGGTTGCATTTATCAGTAGCTCGATGGCAACTCCGGTTGACGTTCTGGAAATAATCATTTTACCTCGTTGATCGTCCAAAGCAATCTCCAAAGTAACTGATCCTTGCTGATTGGTATCTGGCCATGTACCATCTATATTGATAATATTCCAGATCAACTTAAACGCACCGTTATTTTGAATCCACTCCATCTTATGGGTGCCATACGTCACAAATTGGCATGTATTCAATTCTGTAGCATTCGTTTTTTTATCCGTTAAATGCGTTGCCGTCCACCGAATGGTGTCGGTATGAATCGCGAGCGATTGAGCAACGGCTGCGTTTCCCACCACCCAAAGGCAAATAATAAATGTTAGTTTTCTAAAATTCATATCGTTGAATTATGGATTCGTATAAAATCTTCTAAAGTTTGTTTTCGACTCTGAAGTTAGTTTCACTCCGTACATAAAACTCTCACTATAAGTCTTGACAATTTGTCCGGCATCGTTGTATTCGTACATGGTAAACATGTTTTGGTTATCGAGTACATGCGTAACCGCACCGGTTATTGGGTCATAAACGGTTGCATTCAACGAGCCATCTCTCGGCTGAAATCTAAAATCATCAAATCGCACCGTACCGGAAAGTGACTTTACCCCTACCTCTAAGGAAGTGAATGCCGGAACATTGATCTCAGCATTAATCTGGTACCACGCTCCTACTTGTTTACTGGCAGTAGCCGGAATTACCTGATCGGTGGTCGCTCCGTTCAAGCGGTAGTAGATAGCACCATTCAGTGAATTAGTCCAGGCACTCACCCGGTAGGTACGATTCGAGGTAAGAGTAACTGGATTATATTTAAACGATTTTCCATTAGCCGCTAATTGAACAGCCACTTTACCGGTATGCGTTTCGGTACCCGTTGGGGTTTTGTAGACAACAGTCGCATCACCTTTGGCCACTTCGCCTCCAAAGAAAGCGCTGGTGGTCGTCCAATCTTCCGCACCGGAATACGCAAATTCAAAATAAGTGGCATTCGTAGCGGATGCCAAAACGAGTTGATTGTTAATATCTTTCTTAGACGCTGCGTAAATTTGGTTAAAGTCTTTTCCTTCTATGGCAGCCGAATAATGATCATAACGGGTTACTTCAGAAGTTAACATCCAACCTAGATTGGTAGCAGCGGCTGCATAACTGAACTCTTTGGATGGGGTAAAGTTAAGAGAACCCGTGCCATCCGTTCTCAACTCGCTATAATTACCTTTATAGATGTAGGTCTTATTTTTCCGCCACACATCCGGGCCTTCTACCCCTTGTGTGTACGTAACACCTGAAAGATACCGGTAGTTGTTCCAGTCCTTTTTCCAGGTTTGTGCCGAGGCACTCAGCAATCCGATATTCGCACCAGTGGCATCAACTGCGTAGCTATAACTAGCTCCTTCTTGTGCCAGCATGTTCTTATTATTAGCATTGAGTGCCTTAGCCCCCATTTGCGCATATTCGGTGAAAGTATAAGCTGGCTTCGTAACGGTTCTTACCCGCTTACCCATAGGGCTTACATCAATCTTATCTACAACCAATCCGGATATAAAATCCCAAGCCTTGTTCTCAGTCGTACTGACTTGACCGTTTTTTGAATTGATTACCTTCTGCAAAACGTAAGGGTATTTTAAAATGGAAGTCCGGTTTGTTTTTAGATAACTAGTCCAAGTCTGTTCGTTGGTCTGCTCTATCAATCGGTCAAACATCACCGTGCTTTCTGAAAATATCCCTTGGTACTGATTTATATAATTATTCGATGAACTGCCTGCATTGTATACGGTGGAACTATACTGCATGTCGGTGCTTGAAATCAACTGATTGGAGCGATCATAGAGTTTGCTCGATTTTAGTTTACCGATTTTGGAAGTATAATCGCTAATCTCGTTTTTTATAATCGACAAAAAATCGTAATAAAAGTTTTCAGGGAATATTTTCATTCTACCACGTACAAATGAATTAGTAGAATTATTGTTATTCACAATTTGATTTTGATTTGGTACTTCAAATTCATACACCTGTTTGGTATGATAATCTAAATTGTTCGTCAGTTTACCCGATAATACCGTTACTTTGCTGTACATCACCGGAGTCATTGGATAGCCTGGAAGATGAGTATATTCATGGCCAGCGTCTCGTATATACTCAGGCTCTTGTGCCACCACCCCAGATGTACTTTCATTATCCAGTTTATATAAATATCTAGTCAGGTAGGACTGCCCCATGGCATCGTTCAATTTCAATGTCTTGACACGCACATTGCCACCGAACTTGTCATTGATTAATTTGTAATAATCAATGGGAGATACAACCGTTATATTGGAGCCATAAGGATAATTGACACAATTATAATTCTGGGACACATACGTTGGGATTGGCTGGTCTGGAACAACTACAAAATTTTCTATTACCGATCCTGGAATTGTAAAGCTGTTAACTACCTCTTCTTGATCTAACCCAGGGCATTCCCATTCTAAACCAGATTGATCCGTACATATTTGAACCGAAGGACACATGGCGGTTTCTTTTCCTGAAATCAGAATCCGGTCGCCTATTTCATAATTCGGAGCACGATAATTGTTGAACAAGTTTCCAGAGATCGAACCGTATGTATCTCTTTCATATTCAATTTCAATCGTAGACCCTAAAGGGTTTGTAATTTTATTTAAAGACCAGGCGAAGCCATCAGTATGGTTGGTTGAAGACTTGTGGCCCATCGTACTGACCATTGAATTATACATGCCCCAACCATCCCATGAATTTTGGCTATAGTCTGGATTAAACCCATAATCAAATTTATAGTCTGGAGAAATAAGTGCATTATTTTTTCCCAATAATGAAACACGTTTTAACGTCAATTTACCTTTATTAACATCCGTAGAATTGGGAGTATTTTTACACAACTCATAGGTATAAGTAAACTTGATTCGCTTAATACAATTTTGCAACAAATAGGTGCCTTGTGCCGGATGATTGGATCCTGAGGGAGCATAGAAATCACTCATCTTCCATACCTTCGAACGATTAGCGAATGTCTGGCTAAAGTCTAATCCATACGTTGTTGACAATTGTTTGTATACATCTTTCGTAATCAGTGCAATTTCATCCAATCGTAAAGCGGAGTTGGTAGTCAGCAAAGCGTCTTTGTTATCAAGTCGGTCGTTCTTCAAAAAAAGAGCAACATGTGATCGGGTTTCAATGCTGTTTAGGTAATGTATTTGCTTACCTCCTTCCGAATAAGTGGTAGACGTGTTTGCTGCATCCAGCGTAGCACCTTGAAACGGAATGCGCCAATTGTAATTATCGGAATATTTCCCATAATTAAACTTCACCCAGAAGCCCCAATCTCCTTCATCTATAACCCCGTTATTGTTTCTATCAACAAAATCCGTTCCGGTAACACCTGTCAATAACCACGTGTTAGCAAAAGGCTCGTCTCTCGTAATGGTTTGATATTTCGTTGTTGGGTTATCTTTATTATTAATTCTCGTGAAATTGCTATGTTCATAGCTTGGCAACGCAAAGTGATAGGTCATGCCATCAACACTGGTAATGCTATAGCCCCCAATAGAATTATCTCGCTTAGGTGCCAAAGGCGTTTGGGCAGTTATGCCACAATACTTTCCGGCTACATTTGAGCCAAAATTGGTCGTACTAACTGTGACTGTACTAGCTCCAGGATTTATTGCCGTTACAATTCCTGAGGTATTGTAAGTAGTATAGGTATCACCACCTTCTGTTGCGTATGCATCGATCGTTAAATTGACTACGTTATTCAATTGAAAGTACACCAAATCACTGGGTGAAATAACAAGAACGCCATCCGTAAAATTTGAACTGGTCGTATAAACCGATTTCGTTTTTCCAAAATCAAACCACGTTCTGAATTGATTCCTGTCTGAACCCTGAAAATAGTCCATAAAGCCGGAAGGGAATGAATTGGCCTGCGTTGCAATTTCATTATTAGTTAGCCACTCCACGTGATTCGATGCGGGTAATTTATAGCCATTGTTTACTGCATCTGGTCTGATCCTATAGTTATTATCAAAAATTTTATCGTTCAACGTAAGGGTTATTAAATTATTAACTGCCGGGTCTGTACTTTGAAGTACTCCACTTAATCCATTATAAAATGTGGGAGTTGTTACTTGCCCAACCGTACCTGTAGAAGGTAACTCGCCCAGATGATTGAAATAAGTATTGGAAATGCTGCCTTCGTACATAAAAGGAACTTTGTGCGGTTTAAATGCTATGGGAGCGAACCGATCATGTTGTTTCGTCATCTCTCTGGGCATAGAAACACTGCCCACATCCAAACGGTAAGGCTTAATAGAACCGGAAATACCCGGTGCCTTCACCGAATAATTATCGGTGGCCAAGGCTACGGGGCTGGTTGCTTCGCGATAGGTTTTGCCCATTGGAATGTAATAACTGATATCACTTGCTGAACCCTTGTTATTGGCCGGTTTGGAAAATTTAGTTAACGTAACGGGGGACGAATTCACGGAAGCCGCTAGAGGTGATAAATTAGGATCCTGTGCGTAACTTGTTGTTGATGCTTGATCCAAATTCAATATGCCTTGCATTTCTTCATAACGGGTTTGATCCAACCATATCCAATAATCTTCCCAAAGGTTTAAAAAGCCCGATTGGGTTCGTTTGCTATATTCCCAGTAACCATCCGTAGGTGCATTGGGCGTTTGGGAAGGGCTTGCGAATGAAAGTCCAGCACCGACTCCGGCTTGTATTGCAACTTGTTGACCAATTGTCATCTCTAAAGCTGTACCAACACCCATCATTCCGATTGAAAAGGCAGCCACCATAAACTGAGTTGCATCAAAACTAATGCCATTAGGGCCTACGTTTAAACCTGCTACCCCCACAGTAGTTCCACTTTTATCATAAGATATATTAACGATTCCCAAAATGCTTAATACCCCATAATGACCTTGTTCTGTATTCCAACCAATTTGACCTAAACCTAAAGCACTTGATGTCCAACCTCTTACGCCTATTAAATCACGGTTTGTTACGGATTGCACCTCTTTGCTTGCATCATCAGGAAACTGAACTATATTTCTGGTAATCGCCCCTACGTTAAGCGTCCAGCCAAGTCCCGTCCAGGACGCCTCTTGTTCTAAACCGATTCCGGCATTGTAGGTAAGTGGCACCGAAAATGCCCCCTCGGGGCTCGGAACATCTAAAAGTGGCAAACTGAAAGTAAAATCACCCGTCAATAAGTTCACCATATCCGTTGCCCCTGGCTCTTCATACGAAGTGTACTCCGGCTGGTGAGGCCCGGTAGTAAGTGCGTAGGTCAGCGTGCTCTGAACCGTGGATTCAATAATGATTAGCAGGAAAAATACTGCTAAAAACTTACTTGTAAATTTAGACCTTAAAAGCTTCATGCATTAAAATTTAAGATTGGGTGTTTGTTCTATGTCTGATTGATTAAACGAAAATGTTGTTTTACCAAAGCCCAGATCATGGCCTTCTACTACTATCGTAAAATTAGATTCTGGGGGTTTGTCAAAAATGAGTAGAAAACTGGATGGTCCAGATCCGTATGATCGAACATACACATATTCTTTAACCGGGTCTCTTTTCTGATCCGTCTCCATTGAAATATGACTACCGAATTGCGTAGATAAATAAGAAATCATCGGTGTAAATTGGGAGAGATTCATGGCAAAATCTGTTTCGAGATCTTTCCCATCTTTCTCGATAGTCATGGTAAAGTAGAGATAGTTAGCATATAGCGTACGCAATGAATCAATTTCTTGCTGGGAGTTCCCATTCATTTGTTGCTTGACAATTAAATCCGTTGGCCGGTACGTTAGAGAGACCAAATAATTCTCATATTGAACCATTTTCCGCAAGCCGTTTTCTTCATTATGAATATATTCTAGCAATTGTTTTTCATCCATTGCTTTGGAACCAAAACAACTTGTTAAAGTAAAGCCCACCCATACAAATAAGAAGGTTCTCATTTAGTAACAGGTCGATATTGTGCATTAATTGCTTTGATCACTTCGTCCGTGATATCATTGCCCTTTTTAGCATAGACAATGTTTCCGACATTGGTGGCTGCCATGATGTATTCGTACCCGTTTTGTTCGCCATAACGCTTCAAAAAATCATTGATTTCGCTAAAAACTCTCTTGGTTATTTGTTGGTCTTCTTTGGCCGCGTTCTCCCCTGTAGTCTTGCGATAATTTTCCAGCTGCTGCTGCTTTCCACCAAGACGCTGTTCCGTCTCATTTCTTTGGGCTTGACTCATCCCCTTTTTAGATTTTTCATAAGCCGCGATTTCCGCATTTAGTTCTGTGGCTAAAGTGTCAATATTCGCTTTCCAAACAGCTACTTTAGCTTCGTATGCCTCCTTCGCTATTTTCGCACCTTTGTAGTTAGAAATCAACTTTAGTGAATCGACATATACGATGGTCTTTGAATTCTCAATCAAAGCAAGTAGGGAGAGAACAAGAGCTATAACTGCTACCACCAAAGAAACCCAAATAAACTTACTATTCATTTAACACAGTTAAAAGATGGATGCGCGAACGTTAAAATTGTAACTCACAAATACTTGGGGACAATTAGATTCAATTAGTGGGGGGAGCAAATTGAAGCAATTAACATTGTAACGTTGTAAAACCTTCGACATTCAATACTCGAATTTTTATTATTGATTTCCAACAAGGTAAAATTCTTATGTAAGTTTATGTGCCAAATAGAAGAATTACACCCCACCACCAATACCCAGATTTATGGGTATTGACTTCATCAAAAAAAATACAGGTACCCACTTTTCACAAAAGTTATCCACATTTTCGGTGATATTATTTTTTTGTTAAAGCGTAATAAGGATGTAAGGTTTGGGGTGGTTTTGGTTGTTTTTCGGAAAAAAGATGTGGGTAGGCAGATAGATAAGATGAGAAACTGTGCATTTCGAAACATGGAAGCTACTATACTTGAAACGATCTTGATGATCGCTTGTCACCTGTACCTGCGTTGTAGCGTAGGTGCAATCCAATCACTAACCACTCAGTTATGGTAACGGGGGTCTGATGAATACGGAATGGGATGTAGGGCATTGACCGGGGTGTGTTGGTAATTCATACCGCATGGCGCTCTCACCTCCAAGGTGACTGCTGTCACCTCTAACATGACTCGGGTAACCTCTAAGGTGACTCGGGTAACCTCAGACGTGCATCGTGCCACCTCTGAGGTGACTGCTGTCACCTAAAACGTTCAAGCTGCCACCTTTTAGGTGACTGCTGTAACGTGTAGGGGTGACTCGGGTAACCTCAGAGGTTCATCGTGCCACCTCTGAGGTGACTGCTGCCACCTAAAACGTTCAAGCTGTCACCTTTGACGTGGCTCGGGTAACCTCAGACGTTATCCGGAGAACCTCGGAGGTGACAGGGGTTAGGTAAAGTAATTGTATTTGACAGTCTCAGTTAATAGGGTGCGGCTGAATGAGAGTGCCGCCAAGGTGGGCATCAAATTGAAAACCCAAGCACCTCCTGGAGGCACTTGGGTACTAGGTTCAGTAGACGCTATAGGCCAAAGTTACTTAGCTGGCTCAGAAGCAGTAGCATCGGGCCCATCTTTGGGCTTTCTGCCTTGCTTCTTGAAACGCTCCTTCATCCTTTTGGCTACGTCCGGTAAACCGGGCGCTGCCTTTTTAGATGCTTGAACGTATGTGTAAGCCAGTAAGCTAGCCTCCATCGTCTCACTGCCAGCGGCCATCTGTGTACTCTGCACCTTTTCGTGCAGCGTGCCTAACAGAAATTCAATTTCCGTCAACGCCTTGAAGAGGTTGAAGTCCTTACCAAATTCCACCCTATCAAAGGAAGGTGGAAAAATGGAAGGATAGCTGACTGTAGCTAGGTAGGCATCTTGTGCAAAGTCGATGCTGCCCGGACCTAACTTAGTCAAACCGTTGCGCTCTTCAGGCGGTAACGAAAAAAGAAACGGCATTTTCGAATGGATAGTAGCAATTGCTGCCTTTACCGCATCGAGGTCTGCCTGCGCCATGGTCACCGAAATTGTTGGATGATTCATATGCTTTCCTTTTTACGCTTGTTGTGCTTTACTCTTTTCCCCGGATTTTCTGCATCTCCGTATTCATGAATGCCA
>PJQF01000318.1_pt1 | contig 16639 bp, 17 predicted proteins | sample 1503741 | NCBI WGS metagenome assembly PJQF01 (sample SAMN07775949, study PRJNA414020) | Biofilm metagenome, whole genome shotgun sequencing project. | isolation source: biomolecule (vanillin) treated reverse osmosis membrane biofilm | place: India: Nagpur | collected 2017-03-21 | reverse complement strand
AACCCGCTTTTTTTTTGAATCAAAAATTAAACACCTGTTAAACTATTTTCTTTAAGTTGGCAAAACTTGTTGTGATGCTTTCGAGTGGATTAGCTGGCATATCATGCTCCACAAAGAAATGTTTCATACCCGATTTCGATGCATTCGCAAAAATAGTTTTGAAGTCGATCACACCATTTCCAACCGATTCTACCTTTTGATAGTCTGCCGACAAATCTTTGACATGCCATAGTGGGAATCGATCCGGGTTTTCATTAAACAACTGAACCGGATCTTTTCCGCCTTTGATCGCCCATGCCAGATCCAATTCCATTTTCATCAGGCTGGAATCTACTTGTTTCAAGAAGATATCATACGGAAGTTGTCCTTCTACCGGTCTGAATTCTGCATCGTGATTGTGGTAAGCAAAAGTGAGTCCGGCCTTCTTCGCCAATTCGCCCGCTTTGTTTAAAATCTCTACAGAGTTTTTGATATCGTCCATCGTGGTGATTGGAATGTTCGCACAAACCAGATAAGGTACTCCGCCTTCGGCAACAGCATCTACCAATTCCTGTGCATTCTCTTTCAGGTTTTTCATCGGTGGAATAACGATCGGTTTTCCATCCGGGCCTGTTGGTGGATTTGCACCCGGAGGCAATTTAAACGGTGCACCAAACACATGATGCGACTTCCATGTTAAACCTTTGTCCTTCAAAAGCGCGGCAAACTCCTTCGGCTTCATTCCGTAAAATCCACCTTTCTTACTGAATGCGGATTCAATTTCGGTAAAACCAACGGATGCAATTTTTTGAATCGTGTCTGGCACATCATTATCAATTTCATTGAAGAATGTAAACAATTGCAACCCCATCGGGCGTGCGGCCAGCAATAAGTTGGCAAACAAATCTTGCGACAGTGCGAGGCCACCCATGGCCAAAGCTGATTTTTGTAGAAACGATCTTCTGGTTGTCATAATGCGTTTTAATTTTTATTGGCTGCTGTATATTTTAATCCGAAACCAAACTTGTACAAAGGGTCTTTGGAATCATAAGGCACATCTTCTTTTTGGTTGCGCACGGCTTCCATCGATGAAGGAAGTTCAAAAGGTAATTTCCCCTCCGGTTTTGCCTTTCCGAAAATAACATCCAGCAACGCTGCATCGCTGGCGCCAAAATTGACGAAGAGCCCTTTGGCTTCTTTACTGATTTCAGGAATGACTGCAGGTCGATCAAGATAAACATCTACAATGGTGGGAACAGTTTTTAACAACTGGATAATGCTGTCCTTTTGAGCACCTTTGAAATCCAAATCGCCATGATGAAAACCGCGTGCAAACGGATTTTTCGTTTCCACCGGAATCCATGGTGCCGACAATCTCAGAATTGCGAAATCGGCTTCTTCCGGTTTGCTGACTACCGTGCCGTAATTCGCTGCTACTTTGGGATCTACATTTTTGACAAAGATTTTGAGTTTACCCGATGCGAGTGGCAATACATTTTTATCGTTCTTTAACAGGGTGAATGATCTGCGCTGTGTGGCCTCTCCTAATTTTTTCCATTCTGACTTACCCACGGTTTGAGTGGCCTTCTCAACATCTACATACGGATTATCAAACAAACCCAATTCAAACTTTTGACGCAGTAATCGTCTTACCGATTGATCAATACGTGCTTCGCTGATCTTTCCTTCCTTCACCAGTTGCACAATTAATTCGGGTCTACTCTCGCCCCCAAACTGATCGCAACCGGCATCGATTACCTTTTTCACACGTTCCACTTCACTGAGCGACTCTACACCCCAGGCACGAGCAGGCCATACCGCAACACCCATGTTCACATCGGTAATCAACCCCCAGTCGGTGCAAACCACGCCATCGTATTTGTATTTCTCACGGAGCAATTTGGTGATCATATCTTTGTTAAAACCGAAGCCTACATTTTCACTACCCTGATCCATTGGAATTCCATAGTAGGGCATAATAGATGCGGTCTTTGCTTCGAACGCTGCTTCAAACGGAATCAAATGATAATTGAAGTTATTTCCGGGATAAACCTGACCTTTGTGAAACTCAAAATGCGAGTCGAGGCCTTCCTTTTGTGGCCCACCACCAGAGAAGTGTTTCGTCATGGTTGCAACACCGGTAGCTCCTAATTTCTCTCCCTGAAAACCGAGAATGTATGCCTTCACCATTCGGGCAGAAAGTTTAGCGTCTTCCCCAAACGTGCCACTGATGCGGGGCCAACGAGGTTCTGTAGCTAAATCGGCCATGGGGTGTAGTGCCACGCGAATACCCACCGCTAAATATTCTTGACGTGCGATGTCACCAAAATGACGCATCAGTTTTTCATCGTCAATGGCAGCAAAACCCAATTGCTCGGGCCACTGCGAAAAATCATTGGCAGCCATCGCAAAGATATTATTACTGAAATAGTGTCGCGGATCGGAAGCAATCGAAATTGGAATTCCTAATCGGGAGTTTTCCGCTGCCTTTTGTACGTTGTTATTCCAAATGGCAAGAGGTCGCGTAGGAGGCGCTGCCCAAATATTGACATGCGTAATTTTCTTTTCCTCAATCAGCTTATTCGCCTGCGGCATGCGCGCGAACATTCCTTTGCCGGGAATATCATCCAATGAACCATCGTCATTGATGCGAGTACCACTGATAAACATCATACCAGCTTTCTCTTCTAAATTCATCTGCGCCAATACATCATTGACACGTGCCTCGACTGGCTGCGAAGCATCTTCATACACATCCATCCTACCATTTTTATTGAGATCTCGATAATTGGATGGCGTAGAAACGATCCAGCTCATCAGCGCCATAGACCCCACTCCGCCTAAAAGAAGGGCCAACGTGATTTGTTTATTCAGTTGGTTATTCATGGTTTTATTGTGTTAATCTTACACAATGATAAGAAAAACGTTGAATATTAAAATAGCCGATCCTTTTTTATATTGCCGATTATGAGCAAGGATCCTTATTCATTATCCCCTGAAGAATTCTACGAGCGTGGTGATTCTTACTTTCTGCCGCACATTTCAATTGATTGTGTCATCTTCGGATTTCATGATAACCAGTTAAAAGTGCTTTTGCTGGAATGGAAAGATTCGTTGCGGTGGAGTCTTCCGGGTGGGTTTATTTTAAAAGATGAGGATATTGATCAAGCGGCTACTACCATTCTTTTGAAACGAACGGGTTTAGAAAAAATACACTTGCAACAGTTTCACACGTTTGGCGACCCCAATCGTGACCGAAAAAAACATGGCATTAATCCACCGAAAGGGAGCAATCCCAAAAGCTGGCTGATGGATCGTTTTGTGACCATTGGGTATTGGGCACTGGTCGAGCATTCGAAAGTAACTCCGACTCCCGATTCATTTTCACGTTCTTGCAGTTGGTGCGAAATATCAGAGGTGCCAGAGTTGATTTTGGATCATAATCTCATCATCGAAAAAGCGCTGGAGTCGTTGCGCCTTCAATTAAATGATTTCCCGGTTGGGTTTAACTTATTGCCTGCCAAGTTTACCATGCCGGAATTGCAAAGTTTGTATGAGACCATACTGGATGAGAAATTGGACAGGCGAAACTTTCAAAAGAAAATGTTGTCGCTGGGTATTCTCACGCGTTTGAATGAACGAAAACAAGGTGGTGCACATAAGGCTCCGTATCTATATAAATTCGATAAGAAGAAGTATCAGAGAGCATTGAAGCAGGGACTTTCATTCGGAATCTAAAAAACAAAAAAAGCCCCGCACAACGCAGGGCTCTTTTTTTATTATAAGGAGTAAATTATCTCACATTAAAGCCAAAACCTACACTAAGTGAATTGTATTTCTGTAGAGTATAATCACCATGGAACGTGAAGATCGCAAACTTCAATCGCAAACCAGCTGTTAATCTTGCACCTGAGGGGCTTCCGCTAATATCAATTGGGTCAACAAGAGTTGCGGAATTAGTAGTATAAGTACCTTTTACCGCTAATGATGAACTGTTGAAGTTGTAGCCAACTGATCCATAAAGAGTGAGAACCGAGATTTTCTTTGAGATCAATCCTTGCAATGTCATAGCCGTAGTCTCGAAGATAGCTTTCTTTCCTGGGTCGCTCGAATCTAGCCCAACATCCATTTTTAATGAAGTATAGCCAAAGAAACCAGAGAGATCAAAAGGCAACGATTTAACTCCGGGGATATATTGTTTCACATCATGCATTACACCTATACCAAACATACTTACACTTCCGCCATCACCAACTTTAGTACTTGGAAAAAATCGCAATTTTAAGTCTGTCCCTTTCGGTAAACCCAGTCCCAGTTGAATCATAGCCATAGGTGAGGCAGTACCTACTAAAGGTACATCTAAGTTCAAACCCGGAGCACCTTCGAATGGTGCACCCGAAGGAATGCCATTAACGTAACCTTGATATTGAGGTTTAATATCATTTCCGAACACGGTAGGAACCTCTGCTGAACCTGTTGGAGCTACAGGGGTTGAGCCTACGGCCACCAACTTTACATTTGTTAAGTTAGCATTGTTGACCATATATTTTAAGTCAGAACTGGATAAGAAAACAGGTGACATGGTAAGCGTTAAGTCAAATCCAAATAGCTTGTGTGGCGCTGCCGTATTATACCAACCTTGGTTTAAGCCAATGCTTACAGCATTTAAGGCAGGCATTGCGTAACCGCTGACAAGATAATTTGCATCTGCTTTGGATCCTTTAATCAAATTATCAATATCATCTTGCGCGAACAGAGTGATGGTACTTACCATCATCAAAAAAATTAATACTTTTTTCATAGTTGGGGATTACAATTTTAGGTATTAAGAAACAGATATAATTTGGATTCAATATTCCAGTATAAATTCAAAATAAATCAATTTTTACCAATAATTTGCATGTTGTTTTATGGGCCAATTCTTTTACAACTTCTCCATTCATATTTTGGCTGGCATTTATGTGTTGGCATCTATGCTTAATGCAAAAGCGAAGCTATTTGTAAGCGGTCGAAAAAATATTTTTACCCGATTAGCTGCGTCCTTTACTTCACAACAATCGCCTGTTATTTGGATCCATTGCTCCTCCCTCGGAGAATTTGAGCAGGGTCGGCCTATCATTGAAGCCCTGCGGCCCGCTTTTCCACATCACAAGATTTTACTTACTTTCTTTTCTCCCTCCGGCTACGAGAATAAGAAAGATTATTCACAAGCTGATTTCATTTTCTACTTGCCCTGGGATACCCCCGTGAATGCCAGACGGTTTGTGGAAATTACGAAACCAGTTTTGGCCATCTTTATCAAGTATGAATTTTGGTATAACTACTCGCAGGCATTAAAAAACAGATCAATCCCATTAATTTCAGCTTCCTGTATTCTGCGACCGGATCAGGCTTTCTTCAAGTGGTATGGATCCGTTTTCCGGAAGACGCTGCTCAACTTTCATTATTTCTTTACCCAAAACATCGAAACGCAAGAATTACTCAAAAAACTAAATATTCCTTCTACCGTTGCAGGCGATACGCGATTTGATCGGGTTCATCAAATTACGCAAGCAGGGGCAGCCATCGAATTAGCGGCACAATTCAAAAACAATCAAAAGGTGTTGGTGGCAGGAAGTTGTTGGAAAGATGATATGGATGTATTAAGCCCATTTATCAATGATCACTACCAGCAGCTCAAGTTTATTATTGCTCCTCACGAGATTTCAGAAGCCTTCATCACTTACATTGAAAAAAGTATTTCAGCTAAAACGATTCGCTATTCACAAGCGAAAGAAGGCGTAGAAGATTTTGATGTGCTTATTATTGATAATATCGGCATTCTTTCACGCTTGTATCGCTATGGAGAGTTTGCCTATGTGGGAGGGGCCTTTGGCGATGGTTTACATAATATTCTGGAAGCGGCCTGTTATGGACTTCCTATTTTCTTTGGTAATAAGAACTACAAAAAATTTCAAGAAGCTACTGATCTGATTATGCGAGGCGGAGCTTTTGAAGTGAGTGGTTACACAGAGCTACGCCAAAAGTACGAATCGCTCAACAACCGTCCGGAAAATTTCCTACTAGCTTGTGAAGTAACACGTGCATACGTGCAAGAAAATTTAGGTGCTACCAAGAAGATTGTTGACTATTGTACCAAACTCATTCCAGTCTTATGAAGCATGTGCAAAATGCCTTACCTGAAACCATAAACCTATGAAAGGCACTGTGGTTAAATCTACCGGTTCGTGGTATGAAGTTCGAGTAGAGACGGGTAAGACGATCAATTGCCGAATGAAAGGAAAAATTCGACTGGAAGGAATCAAAGAAACCAACCCCGTGGCAGTGGGAGATTTTGTTGAATTGGATGAAGAAGGCACAAATGGTGTAATTCATTCCATCCTACCACGAAAAAATCATCTCCTACGACAAGCCGTTAAGAAAAGTAGTCACTCTCAGATACTGGCAGCGAACATCGATCAAGCGATGCTGGTGGTTACCCTCAAACAACCGCGCACCTCCATGGGGTTTATCGATCGCTTCATTATATCGGCCGAAGCCTACGGCATTCCTCAGGTCATCATTTTTAATAAAGAGGATTTGTTGTCTGATGAAGAAAAAGAAGAAACGGATGAGTTGGTCAAACTGTATCAATCGTTGGGAATACCTTCCGTTCGCATTTCAGCCCTAACCGATTCAATTGATAAAATCCGTCAATTGCTCAATGACAAAGTAACATTGATGGCAGGCCACTCGGGTGTAGGGAAATCCACCCTCCTCAATAAAATTGCACCTCATCTTGATCGAGCCACCGGATCTATATCCGATTTCTCACAAAAGGGAACTCACACAACGACATTTGCTGAAATGTTTTCGTTGGATGAAACCACTTCGATCATTGATACACCCGGAGTCAAAGAATGGGGGCTTGTGGATATGACACCGCAGGAAATTTCAGATTACTTTGTGGAGATGCGTGAAATTCGCTTGAATTGTAAATTCAGTTCCAAATGTCTGCATTTGCAAGAGCCAGGTTGTGCTGTTCGTCAGGCGGTGGAAGAAGACAGAATTTCAGAAAGTCGATTTAACAGTTATCTCAGCATGGTTGCCGGTGAGGATAACCGAAAGTAAAGTCGAGTAAAGGCGAAAGCTAACTTAAAATCCAAAAGTTGAAGAGACACTCTTATTTCGTAACGTATCCGTGCCTGGAGTGCTCTATGTTCGGAGACAGATCGATTCATGCGAGCAATTTTTTCACACACATGCAACGTACTCCAGCGCTGCGGACTAGCTCGCTTAAATTGTTTTTCTGACATCGATCCATGCACCAATCTTTTACGGATCAGCGGAATGGGAGAATAACAAAACAAAAACTGACGAGAAGCACGCATTAAAAAATCGAAATCCTCAAAGGCCATGTTCTCATCATACCCTCCTATTTTATCGATCACTTCTTTACGGAACATCAACGTGGGAGATAAAAGAAAATAACGATGAATGAGGGCTCTATAAATGTCACCCTGTGGAATTGACGTATGCGGAAACCGATCTGAGTGCTTTCCAATCATCTGTCCGTTTTGGTTAATTATTTCCGCATCTGAAAAATGGATACTGCACTCTTTCCGTTCGTTTGTCAAGCGAATTCCCTCTGCTACGCGTTCTGGTAGCAACACATCATCGGCAGCCAAATCAATTAACCATTCGCCTTTGGATAGAGCCACGGCTTCATTCAATGTTTTCGTATAGCCTTTGTTCACATCATGACGAATAAACAGGACATTCTCTTTACCTATTAAAGATTGTTCAATAATTTGAACACTGTTATCGGTGCTTCCATCATCCATCACAATAAGTTCGATCGGCTGGTAGGTTTGTTGAAACACAGACTCGATTGCCTCGCGCACAAACTGAGCGTGGTTGTAACACAAACACATCACCGTAACCAGCGGCTGCTTCATGCGATTTGTTTAGTAAAGGTATACTTGGCCGATGACTTTCCACCGACACTCTTTTTGAAATGGAGCAACGATGGATTTAATATTCCAGCTACTTGTGATGTACCTAAATCAATAAGTTTAATAGAATGACTTTGCGCGTACTCATAGATTCCCTGCAACAACTTAGTAACCGGACTTAGTTTATCAAAAGCAGCAGCATGGGCATAATAGAAAGTGTACAAAATCGAATCACTCACCTGAATGCAAATAGCAGCCGCGACTAGCTGATGATCTTCTTCCACCGAAAAAAGTAAAAAATTTTGAGGTAGTTTTTCTACCGTTTGCTGCATGTCACTCCAACTCATCGATAGCTGATATCCCTTAACCTTTCGTGAATCTGCTATAAAAGTATAAATCTTCTCCAGATGATTGAGTTCCAATTGAGCAAAAGAAAAACGCGCTACACATTTTTTGAGTTTCTGTCGCTTCGATACAGTGAGCTTCGTTTCGAACGAACTTTGAGTGACCGAAATAATACTTGTTGTCTCTTCGTAAATTTGAAAACGATGGGAAGTCAGCACCTGTTTTACCAAACGTGTGGTCACGGGCGCAAAAGCCGAAGGATAATGTTTTATTTGAATATGTTGACAACCGCGCGTCAACAAATCAGATTGGATGAACGATAACCATCGATCCAATTCTTCATCGTTCAGATTTTGCCGGAATTCAAAAGAACCAAAGGGCGCACGGTAGGGACTTCTCGCAGTGTCGTTTTGAAAATAAAAATGAATCACCCCGCACAGTCCTTGACGAATGGCCTTATAGGTAAGCCAACCTCTTTCTGATTGTAACCGGAGATGACTCGGTCGATTAAATAAAAAAGTCCCTTCATCGGGACTTTGCTGATCGACAACTTCAACAACAAAAGTGAGCTTATCCAAAATTAGTAGGGGATTCCGATTTTTTTATAGATGAAATGCATCAGCCAAGCGGGACCAATCATCAGGAATTGTACATCCTTGAAAAAAGAAGGCTTCTTGCCTTCCACCTTGTGGCCATAAAATTGGCCAATCCAAGCTAGTACAAATATTAAAAGACATACCGCCCATAAAGGGGCAACATTGGCGTGTAGAATTTGACGCATCGCGAACAGACATAAAGTACCAAACAATAACATGCCTATCGCCAACGGAACGGATAAGGTAATGTAATAGAGCAAAGCCACAAAGAGTAATACTGCGGCCCAATTGGCGAACCAGCTTCCTTCGCCAAAAACAGACACAAGAAATCCGGAAGGAATGGAACCAATCAAACCAACAATACTAAAGAAAATCAATGGAACACAAATCCAATGAATCATTTTATTGGTTGCATTCTGATGGCTTTCACCATATTCCGAAAGTAGTGCGTCAATCTTTCGCATAACGTAAATGGATTAGTTAGGTCATCAAATTTAATAGAAACGAACCAACTTCTCAAGCCTTGGTGCGCACCTTGGCCCATTCTTTAAATTGCCAGTAAACTACCCCTGTGGTGAGGTGGTTTCCTTTGATATCATGTATTTTCACCTCACAAGGCACCACTACCGTATCTTGCGACTGTAAGGGCTTTATAATTTTCTCCTCCATCCACTCTTTTGAAATAGTGAATTCGGCTGTAGCATCCATTTTACCTTGGTAGAGATAATTTACTTCGAGTCGCTGCAAAATCATTCGGTACTTCTTCATATCCAGGCTGCTCAGTAGCAAGAAGCCGGTGGCAAATTCAGAGATCGTGGCCAAACCACACGCATGCAAACCCCTGATATGGTTGAAGTTTCTGCGCTTGTAAGGCATGATCGTTTTCAACCGATAATCAGCAATTTCCAAAATCCTAAAACCATGGGGTTTATTGAATGGCACCATCCGGTAAAGTGCCCAGTTTAGAAGGGTGAGATAAAAACCGGACTGCTTGGCTTTTTCAATTAGTTTGGCTGGATCCAACATCGCAAGGTAAGTGTTTAATATCCATACGATTTACGATTTTAGCTGCAGAATCTCATTCTCCCGATAAAAAATATTCCCTGAAAAACACGAGCTGAAAAATGAATTGACTAAAAGCCCAGACCGCGCCTTGTACCCTACTGAACAATTAGTACCTTGAGACCATAAAATTGATGCATTCATGACCGAAAAAAAACGACCGACCCTAGTCCATGCATTTATTCCCATTGCTTTTCTGGTTGCCTTTTTGGCCATTAATGTGATTGTTTTTGGATCAGGAGCTACCGATGGCCCGAACCAAATTGCATTAATATTAGCTGCCGGGGCAGCCGGGATTGTCAGTTGGCGACTGGGCTATTCGTGGGATGAGATTGAAGTAAGTATTGTGAAGAGTATTAGCTCGGCCATGGGAGCGATGTTGATTTTGCTCGTGATCGGATCGCTTTCCGGAGCATGGCTTTTAAGTGGAATCGTGCCGGCCATGATCTACTACGGGCTTAAAATTTTGAATCCCACCATTTTCTTGTTTGCTGCTTGTGTGGTTTGTTGCATCGTCTCATTAGCCACGGGCAGTTCATGGTCTACCATTGCTACGGTGGGAATTGCGTTGCTGGGTATTGGAAAAACCCTCGGTATCCACGAAGGAGTGGTGGCCGGAGCTATTATTTCCGGTGCCTATTTTGGCGATAAGATGTCACCTTTATCCGATACAACTAACCTCGCTCCCGCTATGGCTGGCACCGATCTTTTCACGCATGTGAAATACATGGTTTATACCACAGTGCCGACACTGGCTATCACGTTACTGATCTTCTTAGTTTGGGGCTTTACGCTGGATACAAGTGGCACTACCGATACGGCCAATGTATTGGCGGCCATTGACAACGCATTTAATCTGAATCCGCTATTGTTCATTGTGCCGGCTTTGGTTCTTTTTATGATTGTGAGAAAAGTACCCGCCATTCCTGCGTTGTTGGTCGGAACCATTTTAGGTGGAATTTTTGCGGTGATCTTTCAGCCACAAATCATACAACAAGTTTCCGGCATCACAGGCGATCCGGTTAAGTCCGCCTTTATCGCTGTGATGAAATCCTTCTCGATGGAAGTAAGCATCATCACTAAGAACCAAATGATCAATGGGCTTTTATCCTCTGGTGGTATGGCAGGTATGCTTAATACGATCTGGTTAATTTTAGGAGCGATGATTTTTGGAGGTGTGATGGAATCGTGTGGATTACTAAAACGCATTGTGGAAGAGATTATCAAATGGGCCCACTCTACCGGTTCATTGGTTGCTTCTACCGCTGTCACCAGCATCTTTTTTAATATCACCGCAGGAGATCAATACATGGCCATAGCCGTACCGGGACGCATGTTTGCCGATACGTATCGCAAGCGTGGTTACAAACCGGAGTTGCTGAGTCGCACGCTAGAAGATGCAGGCACTGTTACCTCTGTGCTCGTGCCTTGGAATACCTGTGGCGCCACCCAATCCAAAGTGTTGGGCATTGCCACCATGTCGTATGCCCCGTACTGTTTTTTCTGTATCATCAGCCCATTGATGACAGTGACACAAGCCTATCTAAATATTAAAATCCGCAGGCTGGATGACAAAGATTCCAATTCATAAGACGAATATCTCCAACGAAGAAATCAATGCATTGCCGTTGGGAGCATTTGAAGGCAAGGCGGTGGTGATCACCAAAGATTCTAAACTCGCTGCAGCCTTAGATGAAATCAACGAACATCGGGTAGTTGGTTTTGACACCGAGACGAAGCCGGTATTTGTGCGCGGTCATTCCAATCTGGTTGCTTTGATGCAGATTGCCTTGCCACACAAGGTGTTCCTCATCCGACTCTCGCAAATGAAATTGCAAGGCGAGTTGGTTGATTTTTTACAGAATGATAAAATACTAAAAGCGGGTGTCGCTTTGCGCGATGACATTAAAGGTTTGCAAAAACTCCATCCCTACGAGCCAGCCGGATTTGTGGAATTGGCGGAGATGAGTAAAGCTGCCGGACTTCAAGTAGAAAGTGTGAAGAAATTGGCTGCCCTACTTTTGGGATTCCGGATTTCGAAGAGTGCTCAAACCAGCAATTGGGAAGCGGAAACACTCAACGAAAAACAGATTAGCTATGCGGCTACTGATGCGTGGGTTTGTTTGGAAGTGTATAACAAACTGACCAAAATGCTTCATCACAAATGATCGTGGTCGTTACTTCTATCCGATTAAAATCAATCGGTCATCTACTTGAATTTGTTCGGTTGACGAGCCGCTCTGTGCAACAGCTTAAGAAAGATTATCCGCACGTAATTTTTAAGGCATCCGGATTTTGGAAGACCTACTATACATTGACTGGCTGGAAAGATGCTGCCGAGATGAAAAGATATGCTACTTCGGGTGCGCATTTAGAAGCCATGAAATCTTCTTCGAAAGTGGCGGCCCGTATTCAGACGGTTACGTTTGAGTCAACTGATATTCCATCTTGGCAAGAAGCTAAAGAAAAACTGATAACCGGTAAGATCATCACCTATCGATAGATTATTTACCCGACATATTCGCAGTCAGCACTACGTCTTCAAAGCTGACTTTATTTGCCTTCAGACCATATAATAAAAAGCGCACTTCTTTATTGCTGATGGTCGCATCGGCTTCTGCTAATTTATACAAGTGTACAAAAGCAGCCAGACGCTCGTCATCCGAACAAGCAGAAAGCAACTCGTTCCCTTCGAAGTAAATCTGCTGCTCATTGGAAGTCTCAGCCTTCACTTCAAATTCATGAAACATTTTATCCGGAATCTGTTCTTCTTCTTTAATCGCCAAGATAGCAGCTCGCTCACGATCGTCAATGTGTCCGTCAACTGTTACCAGTAGGTGTACAAAATGAAGCAAGCCTAGTTTAAAATTATCCGTGTGTTGCATTTAAAAGTTAGTTTAAAACTTAAAATGGAGGAACCAACTTTTAAAAGTAAGAAAAAAATCCACTTTCACTTCATGATTGATCGAATAACCGGCTTGTCTTCATTACTTGGTTTTCAATCGGGCAGAGGCTCGTTCGGTAATGAAATAAATGATTAGCAATGTACAAATTAGGCTGGGGCCGATTTGGCTGTAAGGATGATAGTCGCGTAACACATTCCCGGCAAAGGCAGAGAGCATTGCACTGAATGCCGAAATGACTTTGTAGATATGTTCGTACAACCACCATTTTTTGAGGCGCTCATGTAGGAAAAAGTACTTGACCAAGTCATAGGATATAACAAAAACCAAAGCGCCCAAAGTAGAATAGACCACCACCGGATTTGCCACCAAGCGGTGATGTATGACATAGCTGCCATACCAAATTGTGACGCTTAAACTGATCAATGAAATCACTAAGTCCAGCTTACCCGCCCGATTCTCTTTCAGTTGAATATTTCGAAATCCGGCATAACCTACGTAACCCGCTATCAGCGTAAGCATTAAAAAGAATGGCTCCTGCCGAAAGAATAAATAACCTAGGAATCCGGTGCCCACCACAATCACCAAAAGGTATTTAAAATAGGTACCCACTTTCCGATGAAGTGGCACATTCCGGTTTTTGAGAATGGTGATGATACCCAGGATGATGGCGATGGTTCCTGCCACCACATGAACGACAATGTTGAGTTGATGCAGCATAGTTTTTTCTGCAAACATTCATCGGATGGGCAAATACTACAAGATTTCAGTGACTCAACCACTTGGTCAGTGACGAAATCACTTTATCCCAAAGCCAAAGTTGACCACGATCGTTTACTTTTGTATTACTGTGCAACTATCTTCCACCTTTTCTATACTGCTCCGGAATGCGTTTGGGCTATTGGCGCTGCTCATTGCTTACTATATACCTGATCGTTCTTCCTTGGCGCAGCGGCATGGGTTCGATGCCTTTTCTCCTTATTTGTTTCTCGTGCTCATGTATGGCTGGATTGTTTTCCATAATACTATTCTCTTCAGCCGACTGTATCTGCAAGGGAAAACAAAAACGTACCTTTTGTGGACTTTCGCGTTGGTAGCCTTTAGCTCCATCAATATGCATCTGGTGCTGGTCTATCACTTTCGCCAAACCAACACGCTTCCGCATCTTTTGTCGTTTTGGGTTTTTACCTTGGCGGGATTGGGCGTGTACGTATTGTTTCGCTATGTGCATTTAATCCAACCATCAAAGCCAACATCATCACCAACAGAAGAAACAAAGCCTATTACTTTTTTGAATTGCACCATTGATGGAATCGAGCGGCAAATCCCACTGCAACAAATTCAGTATATCGAAAGTCTGGAGAACTATGTTAAAATTGTGACGGCACAAAAAACCTACATCGCGCGCTTGTCGCTGAAGGAAGCAGAAGCTAAACTACCGCGACCCGCCTTTTTGCGAATCAGTCGATCTCATATTATTCACAAAGCCTTTGTTTCGAGCACAACTGCTGACACCGTGTTCATTCAACAACAACCGTTTAAAATTGGAAAGGTATTTAAACGTTATGTCGATGAATATTTGAATTCTTGATTGCACTTGTCATGACACCAGCAGCGTTGGTATAAAATAAAAAACCCCGAGCATTCCGCCCGGGGCCTCTCTAATTTGCAAGCAGAGAGTCTCTTTTATCCGTTATTAGTTAATAGCTATTAGTTATCGGTTATTTTCTTCCATTAACTATTAACCACTAACGATTAACTGAATATTAATATCTGTAATAATCCGGTTTGAACGGTCCGTTTACAGATACACCAATGTACTTAGCCTGATCCGGTGTGAGTTCTTCCAACTCCACTCCTATTTTCTTCAAGTGCAAGCGCGCAACTTTCTCATCCAAATGTTTAGGCAACATGTACACTTTGTTTTCGTACTTGCTGGTGTTTGTCCACAGTTCTAATTGTGCCAAGGTTTGGTTGGTAAATGAGTTCGACATTACAAACGAAGGGTGACCGGTAGCGCAACCTAAGTTCACCAAGCGGCCTTCCGCCAACAAAATTACCTGGCGACCATTTTTCAAGGTGTACAAATCTACTTGGGGTTTTACTTCATCTTTCGATGCATTTTTATTCAACCAAGCAACATCAATTTCATTGTCGAAGTGGCCGATGTTACACACAATCGTTTTGTCTTTCATACTTTCGAAGTGATGGCCGAGCACAATGCCCGAGTTACCGGTAGCACTCACCACGATATCTGCTTCCTTCACTGCATCATTCATCTTCTTCACGGCAAAGCCGTCCATGGCAGCTTGCAACGCACAGATCGGATCGATCTCGGTTACAATCACACGCGCACCAGCACCGCGTAACGAAGCAGCAGAACCTTTACCCACATCGCCATAACCGGCAACAACCGCTACTTTTCCGGCCATCATCACATCCGTTGCTCTGCGAATCGCATCTACCAATGATTCTTTGCAACCATATTTGTTATCAAACTTTGATTTGGTTACCGAGTCATTAATGTTGATCGCTGGCAGCGGCAACTTACCCGCATGCATACGCTCAATCAGGCGATGAACACCGGTAGTTGTTTCTTCTGAAATTCCTTTGATTCCTTTTACTAATTCAGGATTGCGATCCAATACCATGTTGGTCAGGTCGCCACCATCATCCAAAATCATATTCAATGGCTTGCCATCTTTGAAAGCATATAAAGTCTGCTCAATACACCAATCAAATTCTACCTCATTCATGCCCTTCCAGGCATACACTGGGATGCCGGCAGCAGCAATAGCGGCAGCCGCATGATCTTGTGTAGAGAAAATATTGCAAGATGACCAAGATACCTCGGCACCCAACTCAACCAATGTTTCAATCAGCACAGCCGTTTGGATGGTCATGTGCAAGCAACCCGCAATGCGGGCACCTTTTAATGGTTTATGCTGGCCATATTCTTCGCGTAAGGCCATGAGGCCCGGCATTTCAGCTTCGGCTAATTTAATCTCTTTGCGACCCCAGGCGGCCAGGGACATATCTTTCACTTTGTAGGCAGGTTTCTCGGCAACGGTCATAAAATGTTGTTTTTCAGTTGATTTTAAGGGAATAAACCGCAAAGTTAACAGAAAGTTTTTGCCTTTCTTCACTCGCCCGCAGTTAAAAGTTCCTAAGAACTAAACAAGGCATTTTTGGGTTTAACTTTAAACTTTCAGTATGACAAAGCCAACCCTAAAAATAGATGTTGTCTCAGACGTAGTTTGCCCGTGGTGCTATATTGGCAAGCGAAGATTAGAAAAAGCCATCCAACAAGTATCCGATCTGATTGACGTAATGGTTGAGTATCATCCCTTCGAACTAAATCCGGATATGCCAGCAGAAGGTCGTAATCAGCGCGACTACCTTATTAAGAAGTTCGGGAGTGAATCGAAGTATGAGCAAATTACCGGCCATGTAACTGCGACAGCCGCACAAGAAGGTTTAGCCTTTGACTTTGCAAAACAAAACGTATCACCCAACACACGGCAGTCGCATCGGCTGATCTATTTTGCTAAACAGAAAGGTAAGCAACTGGAAATGAAAGAGGCGTTGATGAAAGCTTACTTTACAGATAGCGTTGATCTAACGAAAACCGAAAACTTAGTTCACGTGGCGACCTCGGTAGGATTGGATGCCACTGCAGTGAATACATTTCTCAACTCTGATGAAGGGTTGAAAGAAGTAGTAGCCGAAGAAAAATTAAATGTACAACGAGGCATCAGCGGAGTGCCGTTCTTTATTATCAACAATCAATACGGAGTATCGGGTGCTCAACCCAGTGACG
>PJQF01000317.1_pt1 | contig 16658 bp, 13 predicted proteins | sample 1503741 | NCBI WGS metagenome assembly PJQF01 (sample SAMN07775949, study PRJNA414020) | Biofilm metagenome, whole genome shotgun sequencing project. | isolation source: biomolecule (vanillin) treated reverse osmosis membrane biofilm | place: India: Nagpur | collected 2017-03-21 | reverse complement strand
TGATCTGGCGGTCCTGCAGATCCAGGAGATTCATGGCCGTGAGCGCCCGCTGCACGATGTCGCCATCATGCTTGGAGTAGCCGCGCCACCAGCCGAGGTTGGGGTAGCGGCCCATCTCCACAAGACCACGAACCGTGATAGGGAACTGCCAGTCGACATCGCCACGCTGAGGCAGGTAGGCGATCTCATGACTGCTGCGAGTCAGGGGCTGGCCACGCCAGATGATGCTGCCGCTTTCCATGGGCAGCAAACCGGCGAGGGATTTGAGCAGCGTGCTTTTGCCTGCACCATTGGGGCCGATAAGCGCAATACTGCGGCCGCACTCGGTGGCGAAGTTGATGCCATCCAGTGCCAGCACCTCACGGTAGCTCACCCGGAGATCACGGACCTCCAGTCGATGTTGATGGGCATGCGCGCAGCCGCCGCCCCAGCAGACGTGTTCTTTGGGTGTGGAAGCAGACATTACCAGATGAGCGTGAGGATTTCGCTAAGTGCTGAACCGCTGGACCAGCGCGTCTCGCTACGTGTTTCGAAGCCTTCCGGCTCCACCTCCACTGTTAATGCGGTGTCCGGCGTGCCTTCCGGCCACCTGGCCTCCAGGGCCAGCTCATTGCCATCGTGGGAGATCTCAACCTCAGCTTTTGTTTCGATGAGCGCTGAGGAGAGGTCCACTTTGGCCAGCCATTCATGACCGCCACTTTTCAGGCTGATGGAGAGGGGCTTGTGTGCATACCGCAGGCGGATGATCGCAGGCACCTTGACGTGCTTGTGCTCGCCTTCTGGATGGTCCGTCCCGCCTTTGACCACCTGGGAATCCCCGGAATCATGATCGGTGTGAGTCATGGACGGCGCGTTTCCCGTCAGCTGCACCAAGGGCACAGCCAGCAGCCCAAAGAGCAGGGCGAGGATGAATATCTGGGTGGGTGGGAAACCGCGCATTGTTTGCAATAACTCGAAGAGATGGCTTGATACGTCAACCTCTGTCGTGCAATCCTCAGTGACTCTGCTTGCTGTCCATTTTGTTTTTTGCACGACATGCCCAGATTTTACCCCCAGCTGTTCCGGTATGCCTGCCTGCTAGCTCTGGCCCTTCTGACCTCCTGCGGCTCCACCAATCGCCTTTTAAAAGCCAAGCCAGCGCCACTTTCCCCCTTCTTTGAGCAGCCTGAGAAGATGGTGGACACACGAAAGCAGCTGCCCTTTCACAAGATCTGGATGACCACGGACCGTGAACTGGAGGCGGTGGCCGTGAAAAAGACCAAGCTCTATGTGGCACCGGTGACCCTGCAGTATCTGAGGCCGCTCAAAAAGCCACTGGTCAAAAAAGAGGTCCAGTGGGGCAGTGTCAGCCGGCGTGAAGACGAGATGGCTTTGAAACTGCGCAATGAGTTCGCCAAGGCTTTCCTGAGATCTCCCAATCCGCGTTACAGCATCACGCAGAGGCCAGGGCCTGACACATTGACCCTGGAACTGGCCATCGTGGAGCTGAATCCCACCAGCCCGAAGGGAAATGCGGTGAAGACGGCGCTGAAGTTTGTCATCGGGCCGGTGGCCGGGCTGGGTGGCTATTTTACCAAAGGCAACATGGCCATCGAAGGGAAGGTGCGGGACTCGAAGAGCGGCAAACTGTTCTTCCAGTTTGCTGACAATGAGGCGGACAAGATGACCTTTTACAGCCTGCGTGATTTCCAGCCCTATGGACATGGTTTGAAGGCCATGCGGCAGTGGGCGGATCAATTTGAATTGATGACACGAACACAGCCGGGACAGGAGATCAAAGATACCTACTGCATCACGCTGCTGCCATACTGATCGGGAATAGTTAAAAAAGGCAAATAAACGGAGATTCCCTGCTTGCAAGAAAAGGGGGTAAGTCGCTATTTTCGACGGAAAGAACCCTTTTTGACCATTCATGGATCCTCAACAGACACCTTCTGACCAGCCGCAGCCCCCCCAGCAGCCAGCGGGTGGACAGCCGCCGATGGGTTATCCCCCAGGCTATCCAATGCAGCCTGGGATGATGCCGCCTCCGGGGTATCAGACGGGGCCCATGATGGCCTATCCGCCAGGCTACCCGATGCAGCCTGGGATGATGCCTCCACAGGGCTATCCGCAGCCGATGGGCTACCCTCCCGGTTACCCTCAGCCGATGGGGTATCCAGGTCAGCCGATGGGCTACCCGCCAGGGTACCCTCAGATGCCGATGCCCCAGCATCCAGGGGCGATGCCTCACCCCCAAGGTATGCCGATGCCAGCACCGGCTCCCGTGCCTGCTCCTGCTCCCGTCGTGGTTCCTGAGGCGGCTCCTGCGTCACCTGCGCAGACCACCTTGTATAATTTCTCTCCGCCTGTGAGCTTGTCCGCAGCAGCGCCTGCGCCTCTGGACAGTGATGAGGCAGCCGGTCTGACGATCGACGGTGTGCCGCACACGGAAGGCCAGATCTACCATCCTGAAGCCGTTCATCATTTTGAAGCCAAGAAGGTGAATCCGGTGGTGCGCTTGTGGCAGAAGGTGGGCGGTGGCTCACTGACGCTGAGCATTGCCATTCATCTGGGTGTGCTGCTGGTGGGCGGTGCCATCGTGGTGAGCTCCCAGCTCATCCAGAAGCAGGTGGACTTCCTGCCTGGGGGCGGCTCGCAGCAGGGGGCGCAGGCCTCGGCGGAGATGAAGCACAAGGTGAACCAGAAGAAGCGCACGAGCCTGAACAAGACGGTGCCGATGAAGAAGATCGTGAGCACGAGCAGCAACTCGGCGGTGACGCTTCCCGATGCGCCGCCAGATCTGCTGGACGTGCCGGATGTGAGCTCGATGATGGGCGGAGGCTCCCTGGGCAGCGGAGGATTTGGCAAAGCAGGCTCAGGAGGAGGATTTGGCACAGGCATGGGCATGGGTTCCATGCAGGGCTTTGTGAGCCTGCCTCCTTCCATGCGCAGTCGCTGCTCACCGCAGGAGCGCTTGAAGAAGCTGGTGGAGAGTGGCGGTAACGCGGAATGCGAGCGTGCCGTGTCAAACTCGCTGGAGTGGCTGAAGACGAAGCAGAACCCGGATGGTTCATGGCCTGGCCCGAACAAGGCTGCGATGACCGGACTGGCCCTGCTATGCTACCTGGGCCGCTGCGAGACACCGGACTCACCGTTTTATGGCGACACCGTGCTGAAGGGGATCAATTACCTCATCGAGCTGTCCAACAAAAACGAGTACGGTTACATTGGTGAGGAGATCAAAAGCGGAGGCAGCACCTACGCCCACGGCATCGCCACCTATGCGCTGGGCGAGATGTACACGCTGGCACGACTGGGGAACAAGGAGCTGCCAGGGATGAAGGACGCCTTTGTCAAAGGGGTGAAGCTCATCATCGAAAACCAGAACAAGCGCGGCTCCTGGACCTATGGTGGTGTGGAGAAAGGAAAACCTTACGCCTATGACAAGGATAGCGCTGGAGAGGATCTTTCGGTGGCTGGCTGGCAGTTCCAGGCACTCAAGGCGGCCAAGAACAGCAGCCTTAAGATTGATGGCCTGCATAGCGCGCTCGACAAGATGGTGGACTATGTGATCTCGAAGCAGACGAAAGATGGCGGTTTCGGTGTTGCTAGCCGTGACGCGCATTACAACCAGTGGAGCCTGACGGGTGCCGGGTCCCTGGCGCTTCAGACCGCCTCCAAAGGCAAGACTGCTGCCACCAACAAGGCGATCGATTTCCTCCATCGCTTCCTAGAGGCGGAGCCTCTTGATTGGAACAAGAACTGCAATCCTTATTGCTGGTACTACTACACCCAGACCTTCTTCCAGGCCGGCGGTGAGGAGTGGAAGTTCTACAACCAGCAGTTCCTGCCGCAGATCTTGTCTGCGCAGCAGCCGGATGGAAGCTTCAAAAGAGGCCGTGCGAACTGGCCTTCCGGGGATACACCAGATCCGGTCTACCGCCAGACTCTCTGCACGCTCATGCTCGAGGTGTATTATCGCTATCTGAAGGTCGCTGACCGCGACGAAGCCAGCTTCTTCGACCGTTAAGCAGCGGGTGATTCTAAAGCCACCCATCTTCTGCCTCTTGTGCAGGAGGTGGGTGTTTTGTTTTCGGCCAGAGTGTCCAGTCTGCGGGCGATGCGTGCTGAAGCCATCCTTTTGAAGCGGGGCAGAGCGCCTGAGGCAGGTTAGACTGGCTCAGCTCCGGCGGCTTTTCGCCTTGGTGCCGTTGTAAGAGCGCTCTTTGATGCGAGCACGCAGGCGTTCCGCCGTCAGAGCCTGCTGTAAAGCTGCGTTTTGCTGACGCAGGCTCTCCAGTTCATGGGCTTGGGCGGGGCTCTGAGCCATTGTTTCAGCTGAAGGACTGCTGGCGGGTGACGTTGGCGCAGGGGGCTCTGCCGGAACTCCATTCAGGTCGGGCAGGGGAGCCAGATCATCCGAGCTGCTCACCGCGTGGATGGTGCCAGAGGTGAGCCCCTCACCAGCATCGATACCGAGCAGCGCCTCCAACTGCATGAGTCTGGCCTTGGTGGAGGGCAGCTCCGCGCACATCTGGCGGGAGATGTCCAGGCTGGTCTGCAGCGCATGCTCCCGCTCACGGGATTTCGCCAGCAGATTATCAAAGCGTGACTCCTCCACCTTGAGCTGGTCACTGGCCATGTGGCGGAAGGCATCAAACTGACGCTGCATCTCAGCCCGCCAGGCATTCGCATCAGAACGTGTCAGGTGAAGGTCCTTCTGCTGGGTCACGATCTGCTTCTCCAGAGCCTCCTTGTTTTTGAGCAGCTTGTCCTCCACACGTCTCAGCAGCCAGAGTCGGATCATGCCGGCGACGAACAGCACCCCCATGATGGACGTGCTCAGGATGTAGGGAGTAGCTTCGGAGGAGGTCATGGACACCGGCGAGGATGCAAGCAGGCGCCGGGCCGCCGGGCAAGCCCTCGACTGGGCAGCTCAAAAAAATGTCTCGCAGCTTTGAAAGGCTGCGGGTGAACATTCAAGCATCGTGAAACAGCCTGTCCGGGCCTCTGGCTGGGCATTCCATTCGCTCTTTGGCGGGAGGCATCGCCATGGTGGAGGGTTTCTCCATTTGACGCCGTGAATGCAGCGGGCTAGAAACTCGCCCGAACGTTTCTCTCTCTGCTCGGTCAAATCCAGCTCTATGCATCCTGCCCGTCTTGTTGCCCGTCTTTCCCTGGCCATTGGTTTTCTTGCCTTTGCCAGTGTTTCTCACAGCGCTCCTCTTCCTGCGGATCATCCCTGTGGCGAGTTGGTGAAAAAATACCTCACCTGCGTGGTCAACCAGGAGTGGAAGACCGCTGCCAGCCTGCTGCAGCCCACCTCCCTGGAGCGCAAGCAGAAGGAGACCATCGCCATCATCAAGACCGCCCCCACCATGACCGAGGAGCAGTCCATGCTGGAGCGTTTCGGCGTGAAGGAGATTCGCGACCTGGAAAAGCTGACCCCCCAGGAGTTTTACATCATGGACCGTGAGGCCTGGCACAAGCGCATCAACGCTGCTCCCGAGGTCACCAAGCGCAAGCAGGAGACCCTCAAGATCGAAGTGCTTGGCCTCGTCGAGGAAAAGGACAAGGGCTACGTCCACGCCACCGTCCGCACTTCCCAGGAAACCCTCACCGACCGCATTGAGGAGCTCTTCCTCATCTCCTTCGTGAAGCAGGGTGATGGCTGGACCATCTCTCCTGAGATGAAGGACCGCCCTCTGATCACTCCTCTGGACGGTTCCAAGTCCGAGGATGCAGAGAAGGCCAAGGCCAAGTAAGCGACCGGCTTCTCAGAACTTTTTCTGACAACGCAGAGCCAGAAGCTCTGCGTTGTTTTTTTGATCGCGGTGGATGAGCGCAAAGTTTGTTAGGTGATCCAAAGGGTGTCAAGACTGGAGGGGAGTGTGGGAACTGACCAATCCGCGCTGAACAGCTAGTTCCAGCTTGAGATTTTCGAAGACTCGATAACTGTTCTTTAGAACAGTTATGAATGCGCAACTCGCTCAACTTCGCTCCCTGGTGGCCGCCCGGTTTCCTGCGGCCATGCAGGCAGGGTTCCTCAGGTCATCCTCCGCCGTGACTGACACGGCGGAACTGCTTCCTGGCAAGCTGGTGGAGGTCGTTTCTCCTCATCAGGCCGCAGGTGCGGGCCTGCTCATGCTGCATCTGGGCCAGCAGGCTCAGGGGGCTCTGGCCTGGGTGGATGCGGCGGATGGCCTGGACCTGGCCTCGCTGCCTTTGGAACTGCGCCAGCGTGTGCTCTGGCTGCGCGCTCATGGCGTGAAGGACAGCATCAAAGCGACTGACATGCTGCTGCGGGATGGCAATCTCCAAGCGGTGTTTCTGGATCTGCGGCTCGTGCCTGAGCGGCAGCTTCATGGCCTGCCTTCCAGCATCTGGCATCGCCTGCGCATGCTCGCTGAGAAAGCTCACGTTTCTGTGGCTGTCTTCAGCCCTTTTCAAATGGTGGGTTGTGCCGCCGCACGCTGGTTGGTGAAGGGGGCTTTTGACCTGAACAGCCTTCAGCAGGAGAGCGATGTTTTGCGCGGTGCTCTGCATACGATTCCCCAGCGTGGGGCGGGCTGTGCACTGCCGGATCCCGAGCCTGAGGAACTCTCGCTGCCAAGCTGAACCTTCGTTTTTTCTGACGTGTCATGTATGCTGCCTGGAGACTGCCGCAGTTTATGCTTCAGGCCTTGAAAGTGCCTGCGAAAGCACGGGCTGCTGTGCTGGATGGCACACTCTGCCAGGACTCGCGCAAGAACGAGGACCACGTGCTTTTGTGCGTGAGCCAGCCGGCGGGAGAGCAGGGGGTGCATGTCGGCATGCGCTCTTCACAGGCTCTGGCCAGATGCCCTCAGCTCGCCTGTTTGTATCGGGATCAAGCGGCGGAGAAGGAACTGCAGGAGCTACTGCTGCAAGGTGCCGAGACCTGGACCGCCGATTTTGAATCCACCCATCCCGGCCTTTGCGTGCTGGATCTGCGCCGCGTGCGTCGTCTCCAGCAGCCAGTCTGGTTTGAGCAAGGCAAGCTCATGCACCAGGATTTTCGCGAGCGTGGACTCGATATTTGTGTGGGCATGGCGGAGACACCGGACCTGGCGCTGCTGGCCTCTCATGTGGCCTTTCCTGTGAAGGTCATCCGTGACTCGATGACAGAGGAAAAGGCCGCCTTTCTCGAGCTGCCGCTCTCCGTGCTCTCACCCGCCATGGAGCTTCTGCAAACACTCAGCTTGTGGGGCATTCATACCCTGGGAGAGCTGAGAGCCTTGAAACGACAAGCGGTGGGTGAGCGGCTCGGGCCTGCGGGCCTTGCCCTTTGGGATCTGGCCGGCGGAATCAGGGAGCGCTTGCTGGAACTGGTGCGCCCGCCAGTTCATTATCGGCAGGAAGTCGAATTGGAAAATGGCATCGAGACGCTGGAACCTCTGATGCATGTGCTGCGGGATTTCTGCCAGAGGCTCTGCTCCCGGCTCGGCCTTGCCTGGAAGGCGGCTTCGATTCTGCACTTTCAGTTAGGCTTTGATGACGGCTCGTCACACGCCAAGGACCTGCGCATCGCCGAGCCCACACGGGATGTGGAGGTGCTTCTGCGCATCCTGGAGACGCATCTGGAAAGCCTCAAGGCTTCCGCTCCTGTCATGCGGATCTCGCTGGAGATCACGCCAGTCAATCCCTCCGCTGTCCAGGACCTGTTGTTTGATCGAGGTCTGCGTGATCCTGCGAAATTTGCGGAGACACTTTCTGCTCTCGAAGCCCTGTTAGGCCGGGATCATGCAGGCCGTGGACAGCTTCTGCCCACGCATCAACCTGATGTGTTTTCCGTTTCGTCATTTCTGGAGAAGCCCGGATTAAGCGAGCAACCTGCGGATTCTCATCGTGGCCTGCCACTGCTGCGCTTTCGCCCTGCCTGGAAGGCTGAGGTGAGATTGCAGGACGCCAGACCCATCGGCCTGCGCAGTGGTGCCCGTGACCTCCAGCTCAGTGATTGTCGCGGCCCGTGGTTTCTGTCAGGTCATTGGTGGGATGCCAGGCTAGCCTGGGCGCAGGAGGTGTGGGATGTTTCCGCACAGGATGGCGGCCTTTACCGGCTCGTGCGTGAGCAGGGAACCTGGAAACTTGAGGGCCGCTATGGCTAAGGACCCACCACCTTTTTATGAGCTGCATGCTCGCAGTGCCTTCAGCTTCCTGCGCGGTGCCTCAAGCCCTGAGGCCATGATGCGGCAGGCGGCGAACCTGGGCATGAGTCATCTGGTGATCACGGACCGTGACGGTGTTTATGGTTCGGCCAGGGCGCATCACGAGGCCAAGGAGCTGGGCATCAAAGCCGTGGTTGGTGCTGAGCTCACCCTGGAATGCGGCGGTGTGCTGCCAGTGATTGTGCGCACACGGGAAGGTTATCAAAACCTCTGCAGGATGCTCACCCAGGCCAAGCTTGCCGCTGCCAAAGGCCAAAGCCGCGTCACCTGGGACAACCTGATCATTCATGCCCGGGGCTTGAGTGCATTGACCGGTGATCATGAGGGCGTGCTGCACCGTGCGCTGGACTCTGGAGACAAGCAGCGGGCCGTGACCTTGATGCAGCGCCTCTGCCAGACCTTTGGAAGCGAGCATGTGTTTCTCGAGATCCATCGTCGTCGGCTGCGGCATGAAGACATCCGGCTCCGTGCCATTCGGGATCTTGCTGTGCATCTGAGGCTCCCTCTCATCGCCTCGAATGCTCCTCTCTATGCCACGCCAGAGCAGCGCATGCTACAGGATGCCTTCACCTGTCTGCGTCATCACACGCATCTGGATGCCGCAGGACTGCATCTGGCTCCCAATGCTGAAGCCTGCCTGAAATCCGCGTCGCAGATGCAAAGTTTGTTCGCCGATCTGCCGCAGACATTGAGCGAGACGGCACGTGTGATCGAATGCGTGGAGTTCAGCCTGGAGAACCTCGGTTATGAATTTCCCTCGTATGACGTGCCTGCTGGTCATGATCAGGACAGCTTCTTGCGTGAAAGGACTTTCGCCGGAGCACGCGAGCGCTACTCGGGTGATTTGTTCACTGACAAAGTTCGAGCCCAGCTCGAGAAAGAACTGGCCCTGATCTCCAAGCTTGGCTTCAGCGGCTACTTCCTGGTGGTCTGGGACATCGTCCGCTGGACCAAGGCGAACGGCATCCTGGTCCAGGGCAGGGGCAGCGCGGCCAACAGCGCTGTCTGCTACAGCCTCGGCATCACCAATGTGGAACCAGTAAGTAACAGTCTGCTCTTTGAGCGCTTTCTGGCGGAGGGCCGCGAAAGCTGGCCGGACATTGATCTGGATCTTCCGAGCGGTGATCAGCGCGAGCGTGTGATCCAGGAGATGTACCGGCGCTTTGCCCCGCATGGAGCCGCCATGACGGCCAACGTGATCACCTATCGCGGCCGCAGTGCCATGCGTGAGATGGGCAAGGTGCTGAACCTGCCACAGGATGTGATCGAGCGCTTCACCGACCTTTATGCGAACGGCGACTTCCCGCATACCTTGAAATTGGAAGAGCAGGTGAAGCAGGCTGGTCTGCCGAATGAGCATCCACGCCTGCGGCCCTTCCTCAGCCTCTACTCCATGGTCTACGGCCTGCCCCGGCATCTCGGCCAGCATAGTGGCGGCATGGTGCTGTGCACCAAGGGCCTGGATGGCATTGTCCCGCTGGAGCCTGCCACCATGCCCGGCCGCGTGGTGGTGCAGTGGGACAAGGATGACTGCGAGGACCTTGGCATCATCAAGGTCGACTTCCTCGGGCTTGGCATGATGGCGGTCATCGAGGAAGCGGTGCACACCAGTGAGCAACGTGGTTTCCCGGTGCCGCTGCACACCTTTCCTTGTGATGATCCGGCCTGCTATGAGCTCATGCAGAAGGCAGACACTGTGGGTGTCTTCCAAATCGAGAGCCGCGCCCAGATGGCAACGCTGCCGCGCATGCAGCCGAAGTGTTTTTATGATCTGGTGGTCGAGGTGGCCATCATCCGTCCGGGGCCCATTGTGGGAAAGATGGTTCATCCGTATCTGAGCCGTCGCAAGGACCCAGGCAAGATCGAGTACATTGACCCTTCCTTTGAACCGATTCTCAAAAGAACGTTAGGCGTTCCCTTGTTTCAGGAGCAGGTGCTGAAGATGGCCATGGTCATCGCAGACTTCAGTGGCAGCGAGGCCGAGGAGCTGCGCCGCGCCATGAGTTTCCTCCGTAGCGAGGAAAGGATGGACAAGGCCATGGCCAAGCTCACCGCTGCCATGGACCGCAAAAAGGTGAATGCTGAGGTCCAGCAACGCATCAGGGAAAGCATCCGGTCCTTTGCCCTCTATGGCTTTCCGGAAAGTCACGCCATCAGCTTCGCCCAACTGACCTTCACGAGTGTGTGGTTGAAGGTTCACCGGCCGGCTGAGTTTTACTCTGCTTTGCTCAACTGCCAGCCCATGGGCTTTTACAGCTGTGCCACACTCGTCCGCGATGCGAAGCAGCACGGACTGCGCATCTTGCCCGTGTGTGTCTGCCAGTCTGATGAGAAATGCACGGTGGTGGAAGACATGCTACTCAGACTGGGCTTCCGCCAATTGCACAGTTTCTCAGCTGCCGCTGCTCAGCAGCTCCTGCAGCAGCGTGCTCTCCGTCCCTGGCAGAGCCTCGCAGACCTGCTCAGCCGCTGCCAACTCAGCCAGCGTGACAAACGCGTGCTGGCCCAGGCGGGTGCCTTCAATGCATTAGGTCATCACCGTCGCAGTGCCATGTGGGAATCTTCGTTGCCTTTGTATCAGGATCTGATCGAATCATCGACCATGGTCGAAGCCTCGCCGCTGAGCATGATGTCGGATCATGAACGTCTGGCTGCGGATTACGCCGTCACCGGACTCACCGTCGGGAAGCATCCCATGGCCCTGATTCGAGATCAGCTCCGGCGGATTGTGAAGGCTTCTGACCTGTCGCAGCATAAACACCGGACCCGCCTCAGCATCGCCGGCATGGTCATCTGTCGTCAGCGGCCTGGCACCGCCAATGGTCACTGCTTCATCAGCCTGGAGGATGAAAGCGGCATCTCCAATGCCTTCGTGCCCTCCAAGCTTTTCGAGTCCAGCCGCCTCGTCATCACCCAGGAAAAGTTTTTGAAGATCCATGGCGAGCTCCAGCATCAGGAAGGTGTCATCACCGTCCTCGCCCACCGCATCACCTCACTGCGCTATGAGCAGCTCAAGCAAACGGACATCCAGTCTCACGATTTCAAATGAGGCATGGATGGCCAGTTTCTAACTTCCAATGGCATTCACTTTGCCTCCGCCAGTCCGAAGAACATCATGTGCTGCCAGGGCAGGCCGTCGAATTCACGTTCGAGCTTCAAGCCGTTCGCCTGCATCTCCTTCAAGATCTGTGCCTTGCTCATCTTGTGCTCAGGCTTGATCGGTACTTCATCATCCTCGGCACGGAACTCCACCAGGCAGATCTGGCCGCCGGGTTTCAGTGCCTTCTTCATGCCATCCAGCATCTGCACAGGATGGGAGAACTCATGATACACATCCACCAGCAGGATGAGGTCACAGGAGTTTGTGGGCAGCTTCGGATCATGATACTCGCCGACGATCGTCTGGATGCTGGTGATGCCTTTCTCGGCGGCACGCTCATTCAGCATCACGATCATCTCCGGCTGCACATCCACCGCATACACCTTGCCCGTGGCTCCCACTGCTTCCGCCATCGGGATCGTGTGGTAGCCATTGCCAGCGCCCATGTCACACACGGCCATGCCGGGCTTGAGGCCTAGTTCCTGGCGCATCTTCGTCACACCCTCCTCACGCTCGCGCTTGTTACGGATCAGCCAGTTCGCCCCCTGCCAGTGCATCGTTTGCGCGATCACCCGGCCTTCGTATTCTTTCAAGGCAGGCGGCGCCGGCGGCGTGGCAGGCTGCTGAGCCACCGCCAGAAGCGGCAGCAGGAGAGTGAGAAGAACCTGATGACGCATAAGAAGGGCAGATGAGTTGGGTTAAAGAGCTGCGCGATACAAGCCGACAAAATCTTCCACCGTCAGTGCGCGCGGATTGAACTGCGCCGTCCACTGCTTCGCCGCCATTTCAGCGAGGGCAGGGAGGTCAGCTTCCGTGACACCGTAATGGCTGATCTGGCGTGGCATCTGGGCTTCCCAGAGAAGCTCGCTCACGCGGTCGGCCAGATCACCATCGAAATAGCTTTCATAGATGGCTGAGATCTCTGGAAGAGCGCGATTGAAGCGGATGATATGCGGCAGCATCACGCCCACGGCCTCGCCATGCACGACATTGAACTTCGCGGTCAGCGGATTCGCGCAGGAGTGGGCAGCACCGAGCATGCTGTTCTCGATCGCAATGCCGGAGTAGGCCGCGCCGAGCAGCATCTGGCCGCGTGCTTCGATATCTTTCGAGTCTCGCAGCACACGGCTGAAGCCTGCGTGGCAGAGCCTGAAGCCTTCACGGGAAAAGACGGTGGAGTAGGCGTTGCGCTTGTTCGTCACGGCTGTCTCGAGCGCGTGTGACAGAGCATCCATGCCCGTACAGACGGTGACACGATGCGGCTGGGACACGGTGAGCTCAGGATCGAGGATAGCGATCTTTGCGGCTGCCTTGGGATCGCCACAGGCCATTTTTACATGGGTTTCAGCATCGGAGATGAGCGCGTAGCTCTGGCACTCGCTGCCTGTGCCGGCTGTCGTGGGAATGGCAATCAACGGCAGCATGGGCTTCGCGGCCTTGCCCGTGCCCCAGTAATCATGCATGCGGCCGCCGTTGGTCAGGATGAAATTGCAGCCCTTTGCCGTGTCCATGCTGCTGCCACCACCAAGACCGATGATGAGGTCCGTCTGAAACTCACGCGCCACAGCCACGCAGCGATCCACATCCTCCGTGCTCGGGTTCTCCCGCACCTCACCATACACCTGCACAGCGAGTCCGGCAGCTTCCAGTGCAGCCTGTGCCTGGTGCACATAACCCGCCTTGACGATTCCTGGATCACTGACAATGAGGGCACGCTTGCCTCCAAGGTCAGCGGCCAGCTCCCCAATTCGGGAGAGTGTGCCATTGCCATAGATGAGCCGCGTGCGTGGCTGGTGATCGAAGGGGGGAAGAGACATCAGGCGGAAATGAGAGGGCTACATCAGTGAACGCACGGCCATGATCTGATCATCCGCGGAAGTAATGTGCGGAGCGAGCAGGTCAGACTGCGCGGTCGATCGAGCGGCGCTTGTAGAGGAACTCGAACATGTTGCCCTCGTGAGGCTGGTCCCAGCTGATCTTCATGGTGCTGAGAGGCCCGAGGTTCAGGCGGTCGATGGTCTGGCACTCAAGGAGCTGCTCCGTGAAGGCTGGATCCTCGGTGATCGCGGTGACGATCAAAGAATAACCGATTTTGCTCAAAACCTCGCTCTGCGGCACTTCGACGACACTGGCGTAAGGGCAGAGAAACTCGCGGTTCGCCAGAGGATGGGACCAGGAGTCGCAGCGGATGATGGTCGGGCGCAGGAAGACACCGCCCTGGAACTCCACCTTGCGCGGGCCGTTGCGATACTTCGCGGTGACGTCCTCAGCGCCGGGAGTCTGGAGGTCAGAATCGATGGCGCTGTCGATGTAGTCCGCCATCTTGGTGTTCGCGAAGCCTGAGAGCTTGGCGTTCTCATCATCCGAGGGCAGGGGATCCACCGGGCCGAGACGCTGGGCGATGGCATCGGCGATCTCCTTGCCATACTTCGGCACCAGCACGGCGCTGGCGTTGATGCAGGAGCGGCCGCCGTTGTCGCTGATGGAGCTGACGATGACGTCGATGTACTCTTTCCAGTTCTCGATCTTGTCCTCGCCAATGATGATCTTGCTCCAGCCCGGGCCGTGCACCTGCACGCGCGGATTGTTTTCATACATCTTGGCGATGTTCACATCCCCGAAGACCAGGCTGCGTCCGCAAAGCTTCACCACCTCGCCACTGCCCTCGTGATCGGTCGGATAGAAGCCAAAAGCCTCGGCGGGCGCGCCTGCGGCAATGAAAGCCTGGATGAGGCGGAAGGGCGTCCAGGGCTCCTCACGACCTGGCTTGATGACGACGGGGGTTTTCAGCGCGATGGAGGGCAGCCAGAGCGAGTTCACCGCTGGCGAGTTGCTTGGCATGACGAGACCGAGTGCGTTCGCGGTTGGGAAGTAGGCCACAGGGCAGCCTGCCTGGGTGCCGAAACCAACATCAATGACACTCATGTCCAGTCCGCGGGACAGGCCGTTGAGGATCATCTTCATGTTCGTCATGGCGAAGTGGATCTTCGTCATGTTTCGTTTCACCATGATGTGCGGGAGACCGCTGGTGCGGGACAGGGTGGCGATGTATTCCTCCGGGCTCTGAGTGTGACCCCGGTCACCGAGTGGCAGCGTGCCATTCAGGAAAAGGTCGCCGGCCTTGGCGGTGATCTCGATCAACTGCTCCACCGTGAACTTCTTCAAGCTCGCCCGTGCCTCGCCGATGCGGGCCAGGTCCTTGCGGACGATGCCGGCATTCACCTGGCTGACTTCGGCGCAGACTTCGCCGGTTTTGTGATCTTTGACCTGGACCTTGTCGAGGGAGTCGTAAGCGCGGCCTTTGCGGAGAGCAGGAAGATGGGGGAGGGACATACAGGGAATGAAACGAATCCGGATGAGTGAGAGGAAGGCTTTAAACGAGTAGAACGATGGAAATCCTTCGATGGTTGTGAGGGATCGGCAAACTGGGTTAACTTTCGTAGTTCATCTGGCAAATGATGTTTTGAGCCTGCTGGAAGAGCGTAGGCCATTCAGGGGAGTCTTCGGGGAGTTTGGCGGCGGCCAGACAGTCGAGCATTTCACGGCGACTCACGTGATCGTGTCTAATTATCCACTGGATCTCTTCCATGTGGGTAGGATCGGCGCCACGCATCATTTTGGTCAGGATCAGATCTAGTGTCGATGGGCGAAAAAGAGTGATCTTCTGTAGTTCCAGGCGGGTGATGCGAACTCGGCGGGCTGCCCAGTCAGGACGGAGAAAGATCTGACCGTCCTCAAAGATGTGCGTCAGGTAGAGATCCAACGGCTGCAGTGCTTCATTGGCCAGCCTCAAAGCTTCCCAGAACGCTGCATCTTGATCGAGTGCCTGTGAGTCAGCGGAAGGCACCACGGCATCGACATCCAGCGTGCTCCCATAGCCTTCTGGCGGGGAATCATAACCGAGCCAGATGGCTGCTTTGCCGATGAGAGTTAGTTCCACTGAATGCGTCAACGTGGCATCCAGGGTGCGCAGGATATGGCTGGGATTGTCACGCGGCATATCCGAGTGAGGTCACCTTTCTTGGTCGGAGCCAGGTAGGGGCACCCATCTTTCCCGGGCCGATTTTTCCTGGGATCGAGACGTAACGCGAGGGGTGTGGCAACACACCGGCCTCCGGTGAGGGTAGCTCTGGCAGCAGCCCAAGCAACTCACTCCAGAAGGAGTTTTGTGGCTCGTAGCGTTGGCCTGCTAGAGCGATTTCGCGGATCACGGATTCGCTGCGTTCGAGCCGTGCATGTCTGGCAATCTGATGCACGTCGTTGTCGATATGGCTTAGCAGCATGGCCCCGACCCGGATCAGCCAGGGCTCATAGCGGTTGGCGACGGTCAGCAAAGCAAGCGCGAGTTTTTCGTTAGAAAATTCGGCTTCCTTGACCCGGCTCGTGGGTGGTGTGTCGCTTTGGAGAAAATGGAAGCAACCACGAGCGATGGCCTCATCCACCAGATCCTTTTCCGTCCTCAGTCCAAACCTCTCAGCCTCATGTCTCAGGCACGACATGTGCGTCGTGGTGCCGAGTTTTTGAGCCAGAGTTGGGGTGTTCATGATATTGAGATACGAAAGACAACATTATCCCATCGGATTAACGAGCGTGCCAATTCCTTCGATGCTGATGGCCACTTCGTCGCCGGACTTCAGGGTGAACTCGTCTCCGGGAACGATTCCGGTGCCGGTCATGAGCAGGGCCCCCGTGGGGAAGGTATTGTCACGGTAAAGGAAGTCGGCCAGCTCCTGAACTCCGCGCTTGAGCTGGGAGATCGGGGTCTCGCCGCTGAAGGCCACCTCTCCACCACGCGTGATGGTGCAGGTGATCTTGGTGTCGGGATTCAGCAGTTCGTTGGTGATGTGGAGGCAGGGGCCCACGGCGGCGCAGAGCTTGAAGCACTTTGCCTGCGGCAGGTAGAGCGGGTTCTCACCCTCGATATCGCGGCAGGAGAGGTCGTTGCCGATGGTATAACCAATGATTTTGCCGTTTGGATTGATCACCAGCGTGAGCTCGGGCTCGGGCACCATCCACTTGGAATCACTGCGCAGATGCATGGGCTGGCCGGGATGGGCGACCCGCTGCGGCGTGGCCTTGAAGAAGATCTCGGGGCGCTCGGCGGCATACACACGATCATAGAAGCTGCCACCACCTGCGTCCTTGGACTCCTCCATGCGGGCTGTGCGGCTGCGGAAGTAGGTCACACCTGCTGCCCAAACTTCTTGTGTGCCGATGGGTGCCAGGAACTGGTCTGGAGGCGGTGTGGTGAGGGTGGTGAACTCTGTGGCCACACGGCTGAGGTAGCCATGAAGGTCCTCATGGGCGATGAGGGCATCCCAGTCTGTGTCAGGCAGGTGGAACCAGGCATCGTGAGCGTGGAGATAGAAACCGTTGTGCGTGCGATAGAG
>PJQF01000315.1_pt1 | contig 16821 bp, 19 predicted proteins | sample 1503741 | NCBI WGS metagenome assembly PJQF01 (sample SAMN07775949, study PRJNA414020) | Biofilm metagenome, whole genome shotgun sequencing project. | isolation source: biomolecule (vanillin) treated reverse osmosis membrane biofilm | place: India: Nagpur | collected 2017-03-21 | reverse complement strand
ACCCTCTGCAGTTTTGTCTTCATACAATTCTTTCAACAAGCCGGACGATTTCGCGATCTCAGCTGCCGCTTCATACGCATCTTTGTTTTGAATTTCAATGGCGAAGCGTTTGATCTTCGTCACAAAATCATCGATTGGTCCGGCTGCACGGCTACCGACAAATGAGGCCGCATTTTGAACTACTTCCCAAATGGAAATCGCGTGATCGTTGGCTGCAATAATGATCTTATCAATGGTAGTATCACCGATGCCTCGCTTGGGCAAATTGATGATTCTCCGAAAAGACGCTTCGTCTTGCTGATTGAGCGAAAATCGAAGGTAGGCGAGTAAATCTTTGATTTCCTTACGTTGATAGAACGAAAGTCCACCCACCACTTTGTACTTAATGTTCATTCGCCTCAGCGATTCTTCAATTGCCCGCGACTGACTATTGGTACGATACAGCACCACAAAATCACTGAATTTGTATTGGTATTGCATCTTCTCTTCAAAAATGGAAGAAGCTACCAATTTTCCTTCTTCATTATCAGAGACGGACTTAATCAATTCAATCGGAGTGCCATCTTCGTTGGCAGTCCACACATTTTTAGGAAGCTGTGATTTATTCTTGGCGATTACCGAGTTGGCGGCTTCGACAATGGTTTTTGTAGAGCGATAGTTCTGCTCCAGTTTGATGATCCGTAAATCAGGATAGTCTTTTTCAAAATTCAGAATATTGCTGATGTCCGCTCCGCGGAATGCGTAAATGCTTTGAGCATCATCGCCCACCACACACACATTTTGGCGTACGGCAGCAAGCTTCCGCACGATGAAATACTGACACAAGTTGGTATCCTGAAACTCATCGACTAATACATAATGAATGCGTTGCTGGTATTTGTTCAGCACGTCCAAATGTTCTTTGAAAAGCTTATCGGTATTGAACAGTAAATCATCAAAATCCATTGCCCCCGATTTGAAGCAGCGCAGGGCGTAGGCTTTATAAATGTTACCGATTTCCGGTCGCATATTTTCGACATCATCGGCCATCAAAATGGGATTGGCAAGGTATTCCTGCCAAGAGATCAGTTTGTTTTTGGCGGACGAAATTCGGTTGTACACCGTATTCACTTTGTACTGCGTTTCATCAAGACCGAGTTCCTTCACGATGGAGCGAAGCAAGGATTTCGAGTCATCGGTATCGTAGATCGTGAAGTTGTTGGGATAGCCCAAATGATGGGCTTCGGCACGGAGAATGCGGGCAAACACCGAGTGGAATGTTCCCATCCAAAGATTCCGGGCATCAGCACCTACTACCTTTTCAATACGCTCGCGCATTTCGCGGGCTGCCTTATTGGTAAAGGTCAGCGCCATGATATTGAAAGGATCTACCTGATGATCTTTGATCAAATTGGCGATGCGAAAGGTGAGAACCCGCGTCTTGCCCGATCCGGCACCCGCTATCAGCATGCAAGGGCCATCGGTGTTCAATACGGCCTCTAATTGTGGCTCATTCAGGCCATCTAAATAACTATCCATAATTTATCCTGCAAGTTAAATATCGACACACAGCAATGAGTAAGAAAATGAGTTTAATTTTATGCTTTTATTGAAGAAAATAGATGAATTAACGGATTCAAAGTGAGGATTGAATTGAAGAAGAATAGTGTATGAAACCCGATTTTTTAACCACCACCAAACGAGAGTCGTTTGCTACCTGGAAATTCCGAACCCTCATGAATTGGTATCCGATGTATTTCGGAACCGGAGGCAAGATTTTGTTCTGGTCTGCCGATTTTCTGGAGGTACATCTGCGTCTACGACTCAACCCGTGGACATACAATTATGTGGGCACCATCTTTGGAGGAAGCATGTTTGCGGCTTCTGATCCATTTTACATGCTCATGCTCTTCAAAGCGCTAGGCAGCAACTACGTGGTATGGGATAAATCGGCCAACATCCGGTTTAAGAAGCCGGCCCGCGAAACGCTTTACACCCGTTATTTTATCTCAGCAGAAGATCTGGAGGCTATCCGGCAAGAGGTAAAGGAGAAAAACGAAGTTACCCGCACCTTTGTGATCCAATGGAAGGATAAAAAGGGCATCGTGCATGCAGAAATTGAGCGCGTGTGTTACATTGCCGATAAAGCGCACTATCAACAAAAGAAAGGTGACAGCCAACGTGCCAAATTGGAATTTAAATTAAACAGAAATGATTAAAGTAGGAGAGGTTTTAGTTTCTGACGACATCCGTGATGTGGAGTTTGTTTGTCATCTCGAAAAATGCAAGGGAGCATGTTGTGTGGAAGGTGATTTAGGTGCTCCCTTGGACGAAGACGAGCTGCCTATCATGAACGAAATTCAGGAGCAAGTAAAGCCTTACCTCACACCGGATGGACTCAAGTCGATTGAAGAACAGGGTGCTTATATCTTAGATGAAGATGGCGATTACTCAACTCCTACTATTTCCGGAAGAGAATGTGCCTATGCTCATTACAATGCGGAAGGCATTTTGAAGTGTGGTATTGAGCAAGCTTACCTTGATGGAAAGATCAGCTACCGCAAACCTATTTCTTGTCACTTGTATCCGATCCGAATCACCAAAAATAAAAAGGGTTTTGAAGCAGTCAACTACCACAAGTGGAGCATTTGTTCAGCCGCCTGTTCTTTCGGCAAATCGTTGCAAGTTCCATTGTATAAATTTCTGAAAGACCCGCTCATCCGCAAATACGGAGAAGGATGGTATCAGGAGTTGGTGGAGAAAGTGGAAACCAAATCTTAGCTTTTAGATTCGATCATTTTCTTATCTGTAGGTGTACTCACCGAATGAAGTAATCCGAGCGAGCTAATCAATACCAGATTTTTGATAATGTATTGACCTACCAGCGTCAGTGAAAAGGGTGCTGCCGTAAACGATGTAGCGGGCAAAAGGATCAATGGGGTAAAGGTAAAAATCAGATGCACAAACGCTGCTTTAATTACAACACGTTGAAAAACACCTGCAATCAAAAGGATACCCACCAGACTTTCCCAAATCGCTAATATGAGGAGGGAAGTGTTGTTATCGATCCAATGAAAAGTAAGTAAGTCGATAGTATTTTGCGCCAATGCTTCTGCGGGACTTACTCCTGCGAAAAACTTCAACACACCAAACCACAATTAGATTACGCCCAGACTGATTCGAAGCAGCTTGATCCAGATTTGCACATGTTTATTCATTGCTCACTATTTAAATCGAGCGGAAGATGCGCGCAATGACCGACTAAAAGAATGACTTTGATCAGGTTGAGAAAAGGATGGTAACAAAAAAGCCCCTGATTGCTCAGAGGCTTTTGGTAAAATAAATTTTTAGCTTATTCAGCTACTACATTTACAGTCACGGTGTGTTTCACCTCTTTGTGTAAATCCAAGTATGCAGTATAGGTGCCCAATTGTTTAGGCTGATCTTTGAAGCTGATCTTCTTACGATCTACATCAAATCCTTTTGCCTTCAACGCATCAGAAACCTGAACTGCCGTAACAGCTCCGAAAATTCTTCCGCTTTCTCCTGCTTTGGTTCCTAATTCAATAGTCAACTCACCAATTTTAGCGGCCAATGCTTCTGCATCTTGCTTTACTTTAGCAGCCTTGTGTGCAGCCTGACGGATGTTCTCTGCTACCATTCTTTTGTTCGACTCGTTGGCAATCAGAGCTACTCCATTTGGAATGAGGTAGTTTCTACCGTATCCGGGCTTTACTTTTACTGTATCGTTTTTGTAACCGAGTCCTGTTACGTCTTGTTTCAAAATTATTTCCATAGTTGTTACAGGTTGGGTTATTTCATTTGGTCAGCCAAATAAGGAAGAATAGCCACGTGACGGGCACGCTTCACAGCCTGAGCAATCTTATTTTGATATTTCCAGCTGTTTCCGGTTAATCTGCGAGGAAGGATTTTACCTTGCTCGTTGATAAACTTCAACAAGAAATCAGGATCTTTATAATCGATGTACTTGATTCCGTTTTTCTTAAAGCGGCAATATTTAGGTTTTACCTCGGCACGCTTTACAGGTTCGTTCATTAATGTCATACTTCGGCCGCCTCCTTGCGTGGTGCTTGTTTTTTAGTTCTGTTAAATTCTCCTTTGCGTCTTCTCTCGTTGTACAAGATAGAGTGTTTGTCTAATACGATTGTCATAAATCGCATTACCGATTCATCGCGTCTGTACTCGGTTTCGAGTGTGTTGATGAGTGTGCTGTCCGATGTCGCGAATTCGATCAGGTTGTAGAAACCGGTAGACTTGTTTTGGATAGCATATGCCATCTTCTTCAGTCCCCATTTTTCTACGTTGATGACGTTAGCTTTAGCCTTCGTCAACAACTTCACGAATTTCTCGACAGTATCCTTTGCCTGGTCTTCAGACAAAACGGGATTTAAAATGAATACCGTCTCGTAGTTTTTCATGGGTTTAACAATTGTTTTAAAATGAGGCGCGAAGGTAGGAAAAGGTTGGTAATCTGGCAAACGGATTCCAAGAATCAATTCCGTGAAAACGGGTAAAATCACTCATTTAGGCTCCAATCGTAGTCCAAATAGCTGATTTTGGCCTTCGATTTCAGTTTTTTGCCGGAATGACGCTCAATAAAACTCTTTACAGAGCCTCCATTTTCTTCAAAATCGCCACTGTACCAACTGAAAATTTTGCTGATTTCAGCCTTATCGGGGTTTATTTTATTGCGATTCGGATCGGTTAGAAAGGCTTTCGCCTGACTATCCAATTGTTCGTTGAGTCTCTTCGCCTCGTAGGCTTCGTTGAGCAGTTTGGGGCACGATTTACTGGCACAAACCAAGGCCATGTGGATACGAGGATCTTTAAACTGCTTTCGCAGAATGCTGTGTTCAATTTGATCTAAACTCATCTTCTCCGAACCGATCCAGAAGAACTTGAGCGCCCACGGTGTATTGACAAAGGGAATTTGAATGAGGCTGCCAATGTCTTTGATGCTTTTGATCGGATAGTGTTTCAGAATAAGTTGAATGGTGAATGCATTGTACGCATTGATCCAGTACGCCTGCTGTTCAGCCGATGTCCACTTCTTACTGTCTGGTGGATTTTTACTCAACAACTTCAGGTAGCGATTCAATTCAGATGAATCGCGGAGGAATGCGCGGTAATTCACACGGCCGTCCGCAGCTACATTTTTCTGTAAAAGCCGATTGAAAATTTCGTGCAGGTTGGCCGGCTGCTGTGCGTTGGCTGAAATCAGTTGGAAAACAAAGAATAGACTAACTACCCAGTGTTTCATTTTACTTCACGGCAAAAGCTACACTTCCCATTTTATAGCTGTCTGTGAAAATTTCTACCGTGTAATTACCCTCCGCATATTCAGTGCCTTTTTCATAGAAGAAAATCAGCTTCTGCTTCGTGTTGTCGAATAGAATTTCCTGAGCTGCTGTGTAAAACTCTTCTTTTCCATTTAGTAAAAATGTGCCGGAACCCTTCGCAACATCAAAAATCACTTGTCCATTTTCATCGATAATACGAATGAGAATTTTCTTTCCTTCAATAGGAGCTACTTTGTTTTCAGCCAAGTTGAATTCAACTTTGATCTTTTGTAGCTGACGGTTTTTGAATGGCGACTCGCGCTCTTTTCCTTTGGAGTTGACTGCTTTCACCGAAATGTTTTCGGCTTTTAATTGCGAAGCGATGGCTACTTTACCCGCCAATTCTTCTTTATTTTTCGAAAGCACGTTGATAGAATCACTCAGTTTGTTTTGCTTGTTCTTGAGTGTTTTGTTTTCGGTATATAGCTCCTTGTTAACTGATTTTAATTTTTCGATTTCCTCGTCTTTGAGCTTTAATAATTGTTCGTAGCCGTCCAACCGGTCTTTTAATTCTTTTACGGCTTTGGCGCTGCGTTGTGTGCTGCGTCTGAGTTCTTTTTCTACTTCGGCTTTCGCTTTTTCTAAGTCAGCTATGTTTCCGCCTAGTTTTTGAATGTCTGCAATCTTCTGATCCAATTCCGCTTTCACATCGTTCAGGCGTTGCATGGTAGACGCCAGATCTTGTTCGGTGTTAATCTTCTCGGTGGTGAGTTGCGCTTTTTCTCCGCTATCCAGATAGATTTTCACGCCTTGAACAATGTTGATGATCAACAGAACTATGATGATAATGGTAGAACGATTTGATTTTTTGGGTTCGCTGATTGTATTGGATTCCATACACTAAAAAGAAAGTTTACGATGCAAAAATAGACTTTATCGGCTTACTTACAGTTGGCAGATAAAATGTTGTTTGTTCAAAGCCGGATCAAAGAATAAAATACCACAACGAAATAAGTCGATACTTCCGTATACCAACTCGTTGTTCTTTAACTTGAGCCACGCCTTTTCCATTTCTGGAGAATAATGAATGTCGTCTAAAACGATTACCCCTTTGTCGGCCATGCGTTTACTCAACCACTCGAAATAATTGAGTGTAGGCTGATACCGATGATTGGCATCTATCAAAACGAAATCAATCTTCTGAGGCGTCTGGAGAAACTCCGGTAAGGTCTCATCGATATTGCCAGATATGATTTTTATATTCTTGGCCTCGGCAAATTCAAAATTGGTCAGCGCAATGTCTGCAATAGTTGTATTTCCCTCAAAGGTGCTCACTTTGGCTGATTTCGATTGTGACAGGTAAAGTGTCGTAATACCCAAGCTTGTTCCTAACTCCACAATATTTTTTGAGTGGAAGTATTGGGCCATTCGCCAATAAAGTGAACAAAATTTTTCAGGCGTTAAACTGGTGGCAGCGATCTCCGCTATTTTCCGGTGGTTACTTTTGAAATGTAGCGAAGGTGCTCCCAGATCATGGACGAGTATTTCACTTTGCGTGGAAAGCAATTTTTGCCGAATATTTTCGATGGCAGAAAGGGTGGGTTCTGCTTTTTGCTGCTTGATTACCTTCGTGTAAAAATCGAAGAAAAAAGGTGAATGAATAGAATGCTCATCAACCGCGTTGAGCCAATGGCTTAAAAATGTTTGGAAATGAAAGAATGTCAAGGGGATTGAGGATCAGCTAGTTCATCCGCAGCGGAGCCACCATCACAAACTCAGGTATGTTGACTGTAAATTGGGTGCCGTCTACAATGCGCTCCATCTGATAAGTGCCTACCATTTTACCAATACCGGATTTTAAGTTACATCCGGAAACGTATTGATGGGATTCACCGGGTTCCAATAAGGGTTGTAATCCAACTACGCCTTCACCTTCCACTTCGCGAGGTGTAAATCCGGCATCATGAATATGCCAGTGTCTGCGTTTTAGTTGAATGGTAAACTCGCTTTGGTTTTCGATAGTGATCTTATAGGTAAAAACGTAGTGATACTGACTAGGGCTTGAGTACGAAGGTTGATACTCCGTTTCTACGATTACCTTTACACCGTCAGTTATTTCAGCTACCATACGGTCAAAAATATCAATTTTTTCTAATTTCCAACTTTTAAAGACCTATGTATTTTAACTATCATTTTTGATTATGGAGGTAAAAATTGCCCAATCTTGGAAAGAAAGGCTGTCGGAAGAGTTTCAAAAGCCTTATTTTGAGCAATTGACCGCTTTTGTGAAGGCAGAATATGCTGCTGGAACCGTTTACCCTAAGGCAAAACAAATATTTAGTGCTTTTGATAATTGTTCGTTTGACGACACCCGCGTGGTTATTTTAGGCCAAGACCCTTACCACGGGGAAGGCCAGGCTAATGGACTTTGCTTTTCCGTGAATGATGGTGTGAAGCCACCTCCTTCACTTGTTAATATCTTTAAAGAGATTAAACAGGATTTAGGTATCCCAATCCCCGTGTCTGGAAATTTAGAACGTTGGGCTCAACAAGGCGTATTGTTGCTCAATGCAACGCTCACCGTGCGCGCATCGTCACCAGGATCACACCAAAATAAAGGCTGGGAAACATTTACGGATGCCGTGGTGAAGCTGATTTCGGAAGAGAAACAAAACGTGGTTTTTATACTCTGGGGCGCTTATGCTCAAAAGAAAGGGGAGGTGATTGATCGCAGCAAGCATTTTGTAATTGCATCTCCGCACCCTTCTCCTTTTTCGGCCGATCGCGGCTTTTTTGGATCGAAGCCGTTTAGCAAAACGAATGAATATCTGCTCAGTAAAGGGTTAAAGAAAATTGAGTGGTAAAAAAATAGCAGGCTGGTTATTTCAGCCTGCTATTTTCACCTCGTTCTTAACTTGATTATCGAATCAAATTAAAGAAACGGCTCCATCTGATTCGGTCTAGGAAACTACCGTACTTATCAATGGAAAGCCAGATAAAGAATCCTTTGCCAACAATATGGTCTTCGGGTACAAAACCCCAATAGCGTGAGTCGTGTGAGTTATCGCGATTATCACCCATCATAAAGTAATAATTCTGACTGAAGCTATATTCGGTTACTTCTTTACCATCTATCAACAATTTGTTGTTTTCAATTTTTACGTCTTTCAGATTTTCGTAATCGGTAATCGTAGAACCGTAAATAGAAAGTGTGGAATCATTGATAGCGATCTTCATTCCTTCCTTCGGAATAGTCAGCGGACCGAAATTGTTTCCTGTCCATGATTTGGTGTAAGGTGAGTAAGGAAAAGTAGGATTGTTATTGTTAGCCAACTGTACTGATTTTACGTAAGGAAGTGCTTTTACTTTTTGAAGTATATCTTCCGGTAAACTCATGATCGTATATACTTGATCTCCGTACCGTTGTGCGGATTTAATATCATCTCCGTCAAGACCTATAGCCCGAAGGTTGCGTTCATTGATTTCATCTTTCGACTCAACCTGATAATCGAATTTTTGTTGTGGGGCTGGTTCTACCGCTTTGCCATTGATAAAAACTTGTCGGTTTTTGATTTCAAGCACGTCACCTGCAATGCCAACACATCTTTTGATGTAGTTGGTTTTAAGATCCACCGGATATTTTACCCAAGGGCCTTGTGAGCCATCTTGGTTATCCCAATTGTTTTCTCGAAGTCCAGGTACATTAAACACAACCACATCTCCATTTTTTACAGAAGTAATGCCCGGCAAACGATATGATGGCAACTGTACCCAATCCAAATAGGATGGAATGTTGGTAAACCAAATCTTCTGATGCGTCAACGGAATTTGTAAAGGCGTGCGCGGGGTGCGTGTACCATAATGAAACTTACTCACAAACAAGAAGTCGCCTACGAGTAGTGAATTTTCCATGGAAGGAGTGGGGATTGTATAAGCTTCCATAATTAGCCAGCGAATTAGGGTAGCGGCCACAACAGCAAAGAGTATGGCATCCCACCATTCGCGTAAAGCAGATTTTTTAACCTGTTTTTCTTCTTCCTTTTTCTTCCAGAACTTCCAATTCATGTGTATAAAATTAATTTTTAAAGGTCACATAGAATGGCCAAGACAATGACGTCTGCTTGGTGCAGAACGCTCTCAATGGCCATTTCAAGTTATTAGCATATTATTGAGTCAAAATAATTCGGCAAAGAAAGGGATTTTTGCCATAGCATCGGGCTATAAATTCAAAAAATCACGCATCGAATAGATGCCCTTCCGGTTCACCATCCACTCCGCTACCATAACAGCTCCTAAAGCAAATCCTTTGCGGGAATGCGCGGTGTGCGTTATTTCAATGTCATCTACTTCTGAGCGATAGCGGATAGTATGTGTACCAGGCACAGGATCAACACGATGGGAGTGAATAACGAGAGCTGATGGGTCAGTGGTTTCGCCTAAATGCCATTCTTTGATGAGCGGATTATTTTTGATAATTCCTTCTGCCAGTGTAATAGCCGTGCCGCTGGGAGCGTCTTTTTTTTGAGTATGGTGTGTTTCTTCCATACTGACATGATAATCGGTGTAGGGGCGCATCAGTTGGGCAAGTCGCTCATTGAGCTGAAAGAACAAATTAACGCCCAAACTGAAGTTGGAAGTATAAAAGAAGCCACCCTTTTTCTCCAGACAATAATTCTCGATTTCACTTTTATATTCGAGCCAACCGGTGGTGCCGCAAACCACCGGTATATTCTTATCGAAACAGAATTTCAAATTTGCAATGGCCGCTTCCGGTTGCGAAAATTCAATGGCTACGTCTGCGTCACCAGAAAATTTCGCTAATTCCTCCCGGTTATCGGCAATACCGGCAATGGTGTGTCCACGATCTTTAGTCAAAGCCTCAATCGTTTTGCCCATTTTGCCATATCCAATTAATAATACCCTCATGAACTTTTAATTAAAAACGGAGTTTGATGCTTACTCCAGTACTGGTGCCAGTATAGTAGTTATCGTTCATCATGGGCTCAATGCTCACCTTTAGTTTCGGATTTAGGTCAAATTCTTTGAGATGGGCATCTACGTGGGCATCGATCATTTGGAGAAGATACATGAATCCGGTAAAGATCATGAAGTAATCGCGTTGCCTACGGGCTACCTCAATACCATTACGTAATTGAGTTTCGGTAAAGCCATCGGGGCTTTTCAGTGTGCCGGCAGGACTGTTGAGTAAATCAAACAGGTCGTTTCTAAATTGATTGCCTTTTTGATTATAAAAATCGACCACCAGGATAAGCCCAACTAAGCCACCATATACCAAGGGCACTTTCCAATATTTTTTATTATAGACTTGCCCCATACCGGGCAATACGGCTGAAAACAGAAGAGCCTTTCGGGGATTGAACCTGCGCGCGTAACTGTCGATGGAAACCACCTTACCGGAACGCATACGAATAGAATCAATAGATAAGGCGGCTGTATCTTTTCTTAAATCTTGAGCGTAGGAAAGTAGAGGCAAGAAAAGTAGCAGGCCGAGCAATCTGTAGTTCATCTAAACTTTTAAAATATCCAAAATTCGATTTAAGTCTTCAATGGATAAAAAAGGGATACGGATATCGCCTCTCTTTCCATCACTCTTTACACTAACTTTCGTGCCAAAGTGCGAAGATAAACGCGATTGCAAGTTATTTATTTCTTTGGTAACTCCATTGGCATCCGTTTTGGGGGGCTCGGGAGTTTGTTTTTTGGACAGAAGTTCGCGGGCCAGTTCCTCTACTTTACGAACGGACAGGTCTTCTGAAAGGATCTTTTTGAAGATAAAAAGTTGTGAGTCGGGATTATCTACGTTGATAATGGCGCGCGCATGCCCCATGGAAATTTTGTTGTCGCGCAAAGCAATTTGAATATCGGGTGGCAGCTTTAAAAGGCGCAAATAATTCGTGACGGTCGATCTGTTCTTTCCGACTCGTTCACCTAATTCCTCCTGCTTTAAATTACACTCGGTAATCAGGCGCTGGTAGCTCAATGAAATTTCGATTGGATTGAGGTTTTCGCGCTGAATGTTTTCGATCAGTGCCATTTCCAGCATTTGCTGGTCATCGGCCGATCGTACATAAGCTGGTATGGATGTTAACCCCGCTAATTTCGATGCTTGAAATCTGCGTTCACCGGATATCAACTGGTACTGGTTTCTGGCCAGCTTTCGAACAGTAATGGGTTGAATGATGCCATGCACTTGAATAGATTCCGAAAGCTCTTTGAGCGCTTCCTGATCAAAGTGTTGTCGAGGTTGGAAAGGATTGGTTTCAATCTCTTCGATGGAGATTTCGTTGATGGAGCCATTTCCTTCCGGTAACGCCACCGGAGCGGTTACTTCGACTTCTAATTTATCTTCAGTGGGTGTGTCGCTCAATAGGGCGCTCAAGCCACGGCCTAGTGCTTTCTTTTTACTCATTTGGATAGACCGTTTTTATTTAAGATTTCGTGGGCTAAATTCAGATAACTAATCGCTCCTTTACTTTCCGCATCATGTACAATAGCCGGTAGTCCGAAAGAAGGGGATTCGCTCAATTTTACGTTGCGCGGAATAATCGTGTTGAAGGCAATATTTTTGAAGTGGGTTTTTACTTCTTCCACCACTTGATTTCCGAGGGAAGTTCTGGAATCGTAAAGCGTCAATAAGATGCCTTCAATCTCCAACTTGGGATTCAATCGGGTTTGAATGATTTTGATCGTATTCAATAATTTACCCAAACCTTCCAAAGCGAAATACTCACACTGCACCGGAATCAACACAGAGTCAGCCGCTGTGAGCGAGTTGATGGTAATCAGACCTAATGAAGGTGAACAGTCGATAATAATAAAATCGTATTGGCTTTTTATCTGGCCAAGCGCGTTGCGCATCTTCTCTTCGCGATGCTCAATATTGACCATCTCCACTTCAGCACCCACTAAGTCGATATGAGAGGGGAGGATGTCTAAAAACTTGAGTTCGTTCTTTACGATTGCATCGCTGGGATGAATTCCATCTACCATGCATTCATAAATACTCTTCTTGATTTCCTTTGGGTTCATTCCCAATCCGGAAGTGGAGTTGGCCTGAGGATCGGCATCTACCAGAAGTGTTTTGTATTCCAAAACCGCCAAACTTGCTGCCAAGTTGATGGCAGTTGTTGTCTTTCCAACACCACCTTTTTGATTTGCTATGGCAATGATTTTACCCATGAATTAATTCTGTATTTAGTTGATTCGTAGATTCGATAATGTGCCGATTCGATCATCAAAACGTAGTTGTAGTTATCTACAAACCAAATTTCAAATCACCGAACGAAACGAATCATCGAACTAGATTGGGCAAATATAGGTCAATACGCTAATCGTGGAACGTTCGTGGAACAGTACTTATCCACGTACTATCAACAAGGTAATGCACATTCAAACTCTCAAATCCAATCCTGGGTTGTTAATTCCCAAGCAATCAAGGATTTATCAATTGATCTTATTTCTTCTTTTTGCGTGCTTCGGCTTGCTTGCGTGCTTCTTCGCTTGCTTTCATGGCTTCTTCCAGCTTGGTCATAAACTTTGACTTTTTGCCGGTTCCGGTGGCGGCCTTCTTTTTGTTCTCTTCCATAATAGCCTTGATTTTATCTTCATCCACAAAGCGTTTGATGATCGCTTGCTGGGTGAATGTGATCAGGTTGGAAACGAAGTAATAGAAACTTAAACCTGCTGAGAAGGAGTTCAGTACAAACAGGAATATTACCGGCATGATGTACGACATGGATTTCATCGGCCCGGTTACTGAACTGATTTGGTTGTTTTGCCATGTGTAGATGAGAGTGGATGCCGTCATCAGTAATACAAACAAACTCACGTGTGCTCCATAGAACGGGATTGTAAATGGCAAATTCAGAATAGAATCGTAGGTAGATAAATCTTCTGCCCACAAGAATGATTTTTGACGCAGTTCGATGGAGATCGGGAAGAAATAAAACATCGCGAACAGAATTGGCATTTGCAGTAACAGCGGAATACAACCGCTGAACGGATTCACGCCCGCCTGACGATACAACTTCATGGTGTCTTGCTGCGTTTGCGCCATGTTGTCGCCATTCTTCTCTTTGATCACATCAATCTCCGGCTTTAACAACTTCATTTTGGCCATGCCTAAATAAGAGCTGTAGGAGAGGGGTAACAATACCAACTTCACAAAAAGAACGAGCAATACAATAATCAAACCGTAGTTGCCAATTACACCTTCGAGGAATTTAAAGATTGGGATGATGACAAAACGGTTAATCCATGACATTGGAGGCCAACCGAGCGACAGGTTTTCGTTGAAGCCCTCTGTAACCTCGCTGATGATTTTATAATCATTCGGTCCGAAGTAATACGTATAGCTAGCCGATGATTTAGTAATTTGTTCAGTCGGTATGAATAATTGAACCTCCGCTCTCTTTACATAGGTGGAGTCAAGTGTATTGGGGGTCGTTTTTACGGCACCGCCAGCAAAAGGTTGATGGGCAATGATCGAACTGATGAAAAATTTCTGACGAATTGATACCCACTTAATCGGGTTGGCTAATGCTTCTTCTTTTACTTCTGTGGCGGTTTCGCTTATTCCACTAAACGTTCCATCGCTTAAATAGTAATTAACAGTTGTTTTGTTCCGGCTGTCCGTGATATCTTTTTCCTGCAAAGGAATATTATCCGTCCATTGAAAAGCTATCGTATTACCACCTAATGGAATGTTATTCGATTCTACCTGATATCCAATTTTATAACCGTTGGCCGGGATAGAATAGATGTGTTTGATGGATGCCTGATCAGAAACTGGTGCGGTAAAGGTAACGATCGTGGTATCATTTTTCTTGGCAACGTTGGATTGATAATGCAGTTGATATAAGTCAATATTCTTTCCTTCAAACTGAGTGTTTAAATGAAAAGTATTGTTGCCATCATTGATAAGAAAGAGAGGCTTCTGGGTATAGGTTTTAAAATTCTTAAGCTCAAGACGACTGATAAAACCTTTGGTAGAGAAACTGATTTTCAAGTCTGAATTTTCTACGGCAACCGTATCTTCAGCACCTTGCAATAAACTTCCTAAGCTGCCGTATGCACGAATGGTGGTGCTGTCAACCGTTGCAATTGATTCATTTTTTGTTACTTCCTTCTTATTAAGAATAGCCGCTACTGAATCTGCTTTTTTAGTAGTTGGAGGAACAGGAGGCGCTGAAAAGAAATAAAAGTATACCATCAACAGCACCGCAATCAATGTCATTCCAATGGCCGAGTTCCTATCCATAATATTTCAAATAATAAAAAGTGTAAGTCTAATTCAGTTAGTGACGATCAAATGGCTTCTTTATTGTTTTAATTGGATTTATGCTCCAGCGCAGCAGCCACAAATTTGACGAATAGCGGATGTGGATTGAGCACGGTGCTTCGCAATTCAGGATGGTATTGAACCCCGATGAACCACGGATGATCTTTCAATTCCACGACTTCCACCAGATTTGAATCCGGATTGATGCCCACAGCTTTCAGGCCGGCTTCTTCAATTTGCTCGAGGTACTTGTTATTAAATTCATAACGGTGGCGATGACGTTCGTGAATCAGCGTATCACCATAGATATGATTGGCTTTTGATCCTTTTTTCAATTTACACGCATAGGCTCCTAAGCGCATGGTTCCGCCTTTGGTGGTAATCTTCTTTTGCTCTTCCATCATATCGATCACCGGGTGCTTTGATTTCGGATTTAGCTCCGTTGAGCTGGCGTCCAATCCCAATACATTGCGAGCGAATTCTACCACCGCGCACTGCATTCCCAAACAAATACCTAAGAAAGGAATCTTGTTTTCGCGAACGTACTTAATTGCTTCAATCTTACCTTCCAATCCGCGTTCACCAAAACCGGGTGCCACTAAAACAGCATCCAACTGACCCAGTACGTTTTCTACTGTCTCTTTTGAAATTTCTTCTGAAGAGATCCACTTCAAATGAACCTTGCAATCATTTTGTGCGCCTGCGTGAATAAATGCTTCGGCAATCGACTTATAGGCATCAGGAAGAGAGACATACTTTCCAACTAACCCAATGCTTACCTCACTTGTGGGGTTTTTTAATTTACCTAAGAAGCCTTTCCACTGTTCCAGATCGGGTTCGTGTTTGGTGGTAACCTTTAGCTTTGCCAATACACGTTCATCCAGCTTTTCTTTCTTCATTAAAAGCGGAACATCATAAATAGTTTCGGCATCCATTGCTTCGATCACCGAATTGAGGTTCACGTTGCAAAACAATGCCAGCTTCTTCCGAATTTCCATGGAAAGAGGATGCTCGGTGCGGCAAACCAGAATATCCGGTTGAATTCCGTAGGAGAGGAGCTCTTTAACCGAATGCTGCGTTGGCTTTGTCTTTAATTCCTTGGCCGCTTTCAAGTAGGGGATGAGGGTCAGGTGAATGACCATCGCGTTGTTGGCGCCTAGATCCCAACGCACTTGGCGAACAGCTTCAACAAATGGCAAAGATTCAATATCTCCTACAGATCCACCGATTTCCGTGATGATAAAATCATATTGACCGGTTTCGCCCAGTTGGAATATGTTTCGTTTAATTTCATCGGTAATGTGTGGCACTACCTGAACCGTTTTGCCTAGGTATTCGCCATGACGCTCCTTCGTGATTACATTATTATATATGCGTCCGGTGGTGATATTATTGGCTTTGGTGGTGCGGACATTTAAGAAACGCTCATAATGCCCCAAATCAAGGTCAGTTTCGCCACCGTCATCAGTTACATAGCATTCGCCATGTTCGTATGGGTTGAGCGTTCCGGGGTCTATATTAATATAAGGGTCAAACTTTTGGATGGTGACGCTGAACCCCCTGGATTGGAGAAGTTTACCCAGCGATGCGGAGATGATTCCTTTCCCTAATGAAGAGGTAACACCACCTGTTACGAAAATATACTTTGTTGAAGAAGACATGAACCCTTGAAATTTCGGGCGCAAAGGTAGCGGATTTGGCGGGTATCCCTAACCCTAAGTTTTTAAAATTATTTCGATTTTGGAGCTTTTTTGACTATTTTTGGACGCTACGTGTAATACCTTGGCAAGGTTACAATTGATGAATGTTTAGTATTTAATATTTGAACTAAAGACACTCCCCCACTGTCTACATGAGATATCCCCATTTTAATTCAAAGTTTCAATTATTTTTTTTGGTTTCCGTTACCCTGGTATTGGCTTCTCTTCAAGCCACTTTTGCTCAGGGTACTGTTGTACCAGCTGGTAATGTTCCCCCTGCCAACTACGATGCATCCTATGCAGTGCAATATATTAGGCACGAAACAGATAATCAGAATCAGATATTTGTTCCTCTTAGCTCTCCACTGACAGCTTCTGTAGGCTGTGCAGGGGCTTGCCCCAACTGGACAGTAACAATTGGTGGTGTTCCTGCAACTGTCACAGCAGTAGGTGGAGCATCGGGAGCTACTTCGGTTACCATTTTGTTTACTCCGGCTGTTGGCATCGGTCAGACCGTTCTCGTTAGCTAGATCGGAAGAGC
>PJQF01000314.1_pt1 | contig 16915 bp, 17 predicted proteins | sample 1503741 | NCBI WGS metagenome assembly PJQF01 (sample SAMN07775949, study PRJNA414020) | Biofilm metagenome, whole genome shotgun sequencing project. | isolation source: biomolecule (vanillin) treated reverse osmosis membrane biofilm | place: India: Nagpur | collected 2017-03-21 | reverse complement strand
ATACGGAGCATTTTCTTTGAGCGCTGCGCAGATTGCTAGGTTTTCACACAGTCTGCAAGGGAGGTTTTTTTATTGCTGCGTCAGATGGCCGGGCGTGGTCACGCGCCCGTTGCTGGCTGGCTGCCGTCATCGCGGGTCATCACGCTGTAGCCGTCGGCATCGGCGTCAAGAATGATTCAAGCGCGCGCCCGGTTGACCATCGCCAGAATCGTCGCCAGCAACTCCTGCTGCGCCTCTTCGCGGCTGATCTCGCCACTGGCCGCCGCATGGGACAAGGCTTCCGCCGCGCCGAGCATGGCGCGCATGGCCGCCTGGGAAACAGTGGCGCCGGCTGCAAACGGCGCCAGGGCGTCCCGGCATTTATCGAGGAAGATCGCCTCGTATTTGCGCTTGAGGGTTTCCAGCTCCGGCGAGCTGCTCAAGGCGGCAATCACGCCGGGGATTTCCCGGCCTTGCAATAACACGCAATCGACATAGGACGAGGCAATCACCCACGCCCGGTCCGCCAATGTTGCGGCGCTGGCGTCCAGGGCATCGGCCAGCACCTGGTTCTGGCGCCTGTCGAAGTCCTCGTAAAGCGCCGCCAGCAACCCGGCGCGGGTGACGAAATGGTCATAGACCACCGGTTTAGTCACGCCCGCCAGTTCCGCCAGGCGGCCAAGGGTCAGGGCTTCGGTGCCTTCATCGCTGACCAGTTGCCAGGCCACGTCCAGCAATTGGCGAAGGCGATCTTCGCGTGCAAGGCGTCGACGAGGGGCAGGGGATTCATCGCTTGACATGCTTATATACCAAAAGTAACTTAAGGGTCGTAACTTACTAAAAGTAGCTTAAGCGCAGACTAAACTGAAACGGAGTCAATGTCATGCACGCACTGCTCGTTGTTGCCCACCACGACCCCAAATCCCTGACCCACAGCCTCGCCGTGCAAGTGGCGGCAGGGCTGACTGCGGCCGGCCATACGTACGAGATCGCCGACCTCGCCGCCGAAGGCTTCGACCCGCGCTACACCGCCGCCGACCATCGGGTTCACCGCACGCACGCCGAACCGCCCGCTGATGTGCTTGCCGAACAGGCCCGTATCGACCGCGCGGATGCACTGGTGCTGGCGTTCCCGATCTATTGGTGGTCGCTGCCGGGCCTGCTCAAAGGCTGGGTCGACCGGGTGTTCGTCAACGGCTGGGCGATTGATTACGGCCCGGACAGCCCCGTGGTGAAAAAACTGCGGCATTTGCAGGTGCATCTGCTGGCAGTTGGCGCAGCGGACGCAAGCGCGTTTGAACGACATGGTTATGCCAAGGCGATGCGCACGCAGATTGACTACGGGATTTTTGATTACTGCGGCGCACAGGTGGTGACGTCGAAGTTGCTGCTGGAGTCGGAAAGCGGCACGGCGCAGGCGCATTTGCACACGGCGAAGGCGCTCGGGCAGGGCCTGTTTGCAAACGAGACGGTCGCCGGGTAGTCAGCCTTCGCGGAACAAATCGTGGGCGTCGAGCAGGCGGTAGGCAATTTCCGGGCGTTTTTCCATGCCTCTGCGAATCGCCGCCGGGATGGCTTGCCGGGTTTTACGGCACATACCGGGCAGCTCATCGAGGGTGATCAGAATCCCGCGCATGCTCTTCACCTCGGTGTGCCCCGGCGCGACATGCACGCGGATACCCAATAGCTCGTACATCCGCTGTTGCATGTGCTCCAGGTCCTGCAGGCTTTTGAGGTCTTCAAGGCGTTCGATCAGCTTTTTCTCTTCCTGACGCGTCAGGCTGAGGACGCGCAGGTCGGCGTCAGGGGCTTGCAGCAGTTGTTCGCGATCGCAGACACACACGCCGGGTGGGCAGGGTTGGCGAATTGTCATGATCACTCCCTCCCCATGCCGACGCGTTGGATCAGTAGCTCAGCGCAACCCCAAGACTGCCCAGGGCCTTCCAGTATTCAGGGTAGGTCTTGGCGACGCAGTCCGGGTCTTGAATACGCACCCCGGAGACCTTCAGGCCTGCCAGCGCAAAGCACATGGCAATGCGGTGGTCGGCGTGGGTGTCGATCAGCGCGGTGCACGAGGTGCCGGCCAACGCAGGATCGCTGGCGACGAGCAGGTCGTCACCTTCGATGCTCGCCAAACCTGGGCGGATTTGGTTAAGGCCGTCGTGCAGCGCCTGTACGCGGTCACATTCCTTCACGCGCAGGTTGGCCAGTTCGGTGAAGCGCACCGGAGTATTGTTGAATGCGGCCAGCACTGCGAGGGTCGGGATCGCGTCCTGCATTTGTGAGCCAACGACGCTGGCCGGCATGTGTGGGAACTGGGCAATCACGGCTTGCGCCTTGGCGTCCGGCTGGGTGAAGTCTTGCGCGGCGACGCCAATGTCGATGTGGCCGCCGGTCAACACTTCAGCGGCCCACAAGTAGGTGGCGGCGGAGGCGTCGGGTTCGATCAGGTAGTCATGGGCGGTGTAGCCGGTCGGGGCGACGCGCCAGCGGGCGTCGTCAACCACCTCCACTTGAGCGCCGAACGCGCGCATGCAGTCCAGGGTCAGGTCCACATAGCCACGGGCGCCAATGTCTTTGCCGGTCAACGCCACTTCAATCGGCGCTTCGCCGCATGCGGCAAGCATCAGCAGGGCCGATACGTACTGGCTGGACAAGCCGCCATCGATTTCAAAACGTTTGGCCTTGACCTTGCCCACGCCATGCACGGTCACTGGCGGGCAACCGGTTGGGCTGTCGACGCGGATACCGTTCTGGCCAAGGGTCGCCAGCAGCGGGCCAATCGGGCGTTTTTGCATGTAGTCATCGCCGTCCAGCACCACCGTGCCTTCGACCGTCGCCACCGCCGCGGTGAGAAAACGCATCGCGGTGCCAGCATTGCCGAGAAACAGCGGTTGCGTGGGCAATTGCAGTTTACCTGAGCCGGTGACCACGAAAGTGGTGTCGTCCGGCTCGTCGATGGTCACGCCCATCTGGCGCAGGGCCACCGACATGTGGCGGGTGTCATCACTCTTCAACGCGCCGCTCAGGCGGCTGGTGCCCTTGGCCAGGGCTGCCAGCAACAGGGCACGGTTGGTAATGGATTTGGAGCCGGGCGGCGCGACCTTGCCGTTCAGGGGGAAATTAGGCGGTGTAACGGTCACGGTTTTCTGCGAACTCAAGGTACAAGGCTCCTGATCAAGGCAAGGTGGTGCGCAGTGGCGCGACGGACGGACCGAATAATCAGCCAAACACGCCACGCTTGTCGAGCAGGGATCGTTGTACGGCGCGTATTACGGCGCCATCAGCCGATTCACCTGGCGGTGGGTAGCGCTGCAGTCGGCGACCTGGCGCGCCACTTCGATCTTGCGCGCCAACAGGCCGACACTCCCTGCATTGGCGTCGAGTTGGCGACTTATCCCTGCCTCAGCGTGTAGCCGTACCGCGCGTTACCGAGTAGGACAAGTGACAAAATTGATGCAGGACAAAGGCCTTTACTCCGCGAAACGCAGGCGAAGTATGACGTTTCCGAGAGAAGCGTCGGCTGGACAATAAAACGCAGCGAGGTAAGTTCGAAGCGTGCCCCATGACGGGGCTTATTCAATCAAGGAGTGAATGAAATGAACAAACCCGAGACTCAACTCAGACATGGTCGCGTTGTGACACCGGCCAGCCGTGGTTCCGTGGCAGTCGAACGCGGGCTGTTGGGCAACTGGCAAGTCAACGAGATGGAAGGTGGCAAGAACTTCCCGGCACTCACCGCCGGGCCGTTCCCTGCCCCCTATGAAACCGATGACCCCAGCGTCACGCCACCTGGCGATGGGCATATCCTGAGCGGCGGTAAAACCGACGACCGTGACTGTATTAACTTCACCGACGAGGAAATGAGCAAAAAGCTCAATACCCCGTTTAACTGGCCGTTGCTGAATGTCGAGGCGGGCCAGGTGTTCAAGGTGCAGTGGGAATACACCGCCGCCCACGTCACCCGTGGCTATCGTTGGTTGATCACCAAGGATGGCTGGGACCCCAAGCAGCGCATCAGCCGCGCTCAACTGGAGGCCAAGCCGTTCTTTGAAGACTTCTACACCCAAGTGCCTTACTACCAGCACTCCGGTGAAATGAAAGCCAAGGTCGAACACCAGGTCACCCTGCCTAAAGGGAAGAAGGGCCGGCACGTGGTGGTGTTGATGTGGATCGTGGCCAACACCGGCAACGCGTTTTATCAGGCGTTTGACCTGGACTTCAAGTAAGCCCGATTAACGTTGGCTCAACCAGTAATCATGTAACGCCCGCACGGCCGGTTCGATTTCGCTGACCCGCTGTTGATGGGCGTTTACATCCAGGTCCGCCGGCAATTCGAAGTTATCCTGCTCGGCGCACCAGGAAATTTTCTCCCACTGCGCGGCCTGTTCGGCGGGCAGTTCCGGCCAGTTGCCAATCGCGGCACCGCGGATATAGCCAAAGCACCATTCTTCGGCAAGCGTGACGGCTTGGCCCTGATGTTCGGTGTCATCAAAGCGGGCCTTGAAGGTGTGCGCGTCGGTTGCCAGTTGCGCCGCCAGGCTATTCATATGGCGCACGCACAGTTCGAGGAAGCGCTGGGCCTCTTCAACCTGTTCCCAGGCCGGGTTCTGCCCACCCCAGATCGCCGGGAACCACTCAGCGACTTCCACTTGAGCCGGGCTGGACACCAGCGCGGTGAAATAGCCGTCGAGTTCGGCCAGGTTCAGCACCGAGTGATCGTCGCCGTACTTGAGCAAGGTGTCGTCGATGAATTCGAAATCGGCAGGGGCGAGAGGTTGGGCGTGCATGGCATTTCCTTTGAGCGTCGAGCGCCGCTGCTGGGCGGCTTAAAACGCGAAGAATGGCGCCTGGGCGAGCTTTTTTCCAGTGTTTTTACCGGGACTTACCCGCGACGTTGGCACAGCTTGCTCACGCACATTGCACCCACCACGGCGAGAATGATCGGCACCAGAAAGTCATGGTCGATGCGGGTAAATTCCGCCACCAGCACAATCGCGGTCAACGGCATACTCATGCTGGCCGCCAGGAACGCCGCCGCGCCGATGATCGCAAACGCACCCAGCGGCACGCCGGGCCACAGCAGGCTCCAACCACCGCCGAGAATGATCGCCAGCAATGCGCCGTTGGCCAGGCCCGGCGTGAGCAGGCCGCCTTCGGCCCCGGCGCGCAGGCTGCTGGCGGTAATCAGTACCTTGACCAGCAGCAGAATGGCGGCCAGGCCGATGCTCAGTTCATTGTCGAAGCCCAATTGCGCCGGGCCTTTGCCATTGCCGAGTATCTGCGGCAGCAGCATCGCCAGCCCACCGATAATCGTGAAGTTGATTACCGACAACACCGGCAAACGCCAGCCGCGCGCGGCATTGGCCCTGGCGGCGCCGGTCAGGCGGGTAAAGCCATAGGCGGCCACGCCAAACACCGGCCCGCAGACCAGCGCCCAGGCGATCAATGCCGGGCTCAGCACAAAATGCGGCACCTCATATTGCGATTGCGCGCCCAAACCGATCCACGCCACGGCCGCGCCCAGCGCCGAAGTCGTCAGGGCAATCACCGCCGCCGGCCAACTGAATGCCCCCACCAGCACTTCCAGCACAAATATCGCACCGCCCAACGGCACGTTATACACCGCCGCCAGCCCGGCGCCCGCACCGCACGCCACGATCAAACGGTGCATGTCCGGTTCAAGTCGCGCACGTTGCGACAACCACGTCGCCGCCAACGCGCCGACTTCACGCGGCGCCACTTCACGCCCGAGTGGCGAGCCAAGGGCCACGGTGATGATCTGCAGCACGCTGTGGGCGAGGGTGGTCTTGGGCGGCATGCTCGGCATACTGGGAGAGACCGCCTGCTTGATACTGACCAGCGGGCGACCGTAGCGATAAATCGTCCACCAGCCCAACCCGGCCACCACGCCGCACACCATCAGCACCCACAGGCGGCGTTGCGGCGGCGCAGCGGTTACGCCCGATAAAAAGGTTTCATGGCTGAGCAGGCTGTCGAGGCTGTAACCGTAGGCCAAATGCTGGATGGCATGCAGCAGCAACGCCAGGAGCATGCCGCCCAGGCCCGCGCCGATCCCGGTCAGCACGACCACCAGGGCCAGCATCAACGATGAACGCAACGTGGTCGGCATACACGGCTCCAGGCAAGGGCCCTGATTTATAGCCGATATGGCGCGCTTTCGGGATGAAATGTATCGGCGCTGCATGAACCTGCCGCCCACACCCTTTCATTACCTTTGCCAGTCCCGTTTTTGGCCGATGCGCCGTCGCGCTCCCTTGTTATAGTTCGGGCCTTATCACTCGCCAGTCAGGGATCACTGCCATGTCCGAATACCAAGCCTTCCTCGTCGAACTTACCGGCAACGTTGCCCATGTGCAGATCAACCGCCCGGAGAAGATCAACGCGATGAACGCGGCGTTCTGGACCGAAATCATCGACATCTTCCAGTGGGTCGAAGACACCGACGCGGTGCGCGCCGTGGTGCTCAGCGGCGCCGGCAAGCATTTCTCGTCGGGCATCGACTTGATGATGCTCGCCTCGGTGGCCAATGCCTTCGGCAAGGACGTAGGCCGCAACGCACGCCTGCTGCGCCGCAAGATCCTGGAACTGCAAGCGTCGTTCAACGCCGTCGACAACTGCCGCAAACCGGTACTGGCGGCGATCCACGGCTACTGCATTGGCGGCGCTATCGACCTGATCAGCGCCTGCGACATGCGTTACGCCGCCGAGGACGCGCAGTTTTCCATCAAGGAAATCGACATCGGCATGGCCGCCGACGTCGGCACCTTGCAGCGTCTGCCGCGCATCATCGGCGACGGTATGTTGCGTGAACTCGCGTATACCGGCCGTCAGTTTGGCGCGGAGGAAGCGCGCAGCATCGGCCTGGTCAATCGGGTGTATGCCGATCAGGAAAGCCTGTTGGCCGGCGTGATGGACATCGCCCGGCAAATCGCCGCCAAGTCGCCGATCGCCGTGACCGGCACCAAGGCCATGATCAGCTACATGCGCGACCATACGATCAATGATGGTTTGGAATACGTTGCCACCTGGAACTCGGCTATGTTGCAATCCAACGACCTGCGTGTGGCCATCGCGGCCCACATGAGCAAGCAGAAACCCGAATTCGTGGATTGACCGACATGACCCCAGGCTGGATTACCACAACGCTGCTCGACAACGACGCCCCAGGCGGCTGGGCCGTCGCCCGCAGCCGCGAAGGCTTTTTGCATGACACCAACGGCCCGCTATTCCCCAGGGAATGGCTCAAGCGCCAGGACCTTTCGGTATTCGCCGAACATGGCATCGGCCACCTCGATGGCGAACCGGTGTACTTGCTTGAACTCAACTCGGCCAGTGATGTGCCGGGTTGCAGTTGGCAGGGCTTGCGCGGCTTCATGCTGCAAGGCGACCACACGCTGTACAAAGTGTTGGGTTACGCCGCGCAGATTGGCACTTGGGCCCGGGAGCACCGGTTTTGCGGCAGTTGCGGCCAGGCCATGGTCCAGGTGCCACGGGAGCGGGCGATGTATTGCCAGGCGTGTGACCTGCGCAGCTACCCGAGGATTTCGCCGAGCATGATCGTGCTGGTGACCCGTGGCGACGAGATTCTGTTGGCCCGCTCGCCGCGCTTTGTCAGCGGTGTCTACAGCACCCTGGCCGGGTTTGCCGAGCCGGGTGAGTCCGCTGAAGACTGCCTGATTCGCGAAGTCCGCGAAGAAGTGCAGGTGGAGGTCAAGAATATCCAGTACATGGGCAGCCAATGCTGGCCGTTCCCACACTCGATGATGCTCGGGTTCCATGCCGAGTACGCCGGCGGTGACATCGTGCCCCAGGCCGATGAGATCGAAGACGCGCAATGGTTCAACATCCACGACCTGCCGCCGTTGCCGGCGTCACGCTCGATTGCGCGTTACCTGATCGACCTCTACCTGGCCCGACGCTTAGGCCACGCTGAACCAGTGCTGCCAGGCTAGGCGCACCGTCAGGCCGAGGACCACGGTGATAAACACCGGGCGAATGAATTTGGCGCCGCCGCTGATCGCGCTGCGTGCGCCAAAGAACGCGCCACCCATTACCGAGAAGCCCATCGCCAGGCCGACGATCCAGTCCACCGAACCGTTGAAGATGAACACCGACAGCGCTGCCGCGTTGCTGACGAAGTTCATGCTGCGCGCCACGCCGCTGGCTTTGACCAGGTCGATCGGGTGCAGCAGCATTGTGCTCACCGTCCAGAACGCGCCCGTGCCGGGGCCGGCCACGCCATCGTAGAAGCCCAGGCCGAAGCCTTGAGTGGACTGCCATTTCTTCTTGATGGGTGCATCGGCATCCAGCGGCGCCTTGGGCGTGCCGCCGAACAGCAGGTACACACCGCAGCCGAACACGATCACCGGCAGCATTTTGTTCAGGGTTTCGGCGGGCAGGTAGTGGGCGACCACCGCACCGGCCAGGGCCCCGATCAGGGTGCCGACGATGGCATGCACCCATTGGCGCGGGTGAAACAGTTTGCGCCGGTAGAAGGTGAAGCTCGCGGTGGCGGAGCCGAACGTCGAACTCAGCTTGTTGGTGCCCAGTACCAGGTGTGGCGGCATGCCGGCGGTCAGCAAGGCCGGCGTGGTGAGCAGGCCGCCGCCGCCGGCGATGGCGTCGATGAAACCGGCGATGAAGGCAACGACGGCGAGAATGGCGAGGGTGGTCAGGTCAACGCTGAGTTCGAAGGGCATGGGCAGGGCTTATTATTGGCAGGGCGCAGCGAAAGGGCTGTACCGAAGGCCAGTATCTTACCTGTCTGATCAAGGCAGAACCAAATGTGGGAGCGGGCTTGCTCGCGAAAACGGAGTATCAGTCAACACATCTGTAACTGATCCACCGCTTTCGCGAGCAAGCCCGCTCCCACCTTTTAAATCCTGCCCACTTTATTAACGGTGTGTGCCTAACCATTCCAGCGCGGTGCGCCACACACAAATCCCGAGGAAGTAAGCCGACATCAGCGACCACAACCCGAACGTCCACGGGTTGGTATTCGGATAATCCACGACCATCAGAAAGCTGCACAGCAACCAGATGGTGGTGACCGCGATGTTGATCGGCATGAACCGCTTGACCCGGAACGGGTGCAGGAACTTCATCGGTGTCACCGTCAACAGCGCCAGGCCGATCACGGTCAGCAAGGTGACCCAGGCTTGCGGCTGGATGATGTAGACGCATAGGGCAACCACGTTCCACGCGGCGGGGAAGCCGACAAAGTAGTTGTCCTTGCTCTTCATATTCACGTTGCAGAAGCAGAACAACGACGACACCAGAATCACCGATACCGTGAACAGGTGCGTAAAGTCCGGCAGGTCGATATAGCGGTAGATAAACAGTGCCGGAATAAACACGTAGGTCAGGTAATCAATCACCAGGTCGAGCACCGAGCCATCAAAGCTCGGTAATACCGTGCTGACATTCACTCGGCGCGCCAGCGAGCCGTCTACACCATCGACCACCAGCGCGAGGCCCAGCCACAGCAGGCAAGCCTTGGGTGAGTTTTCCAGCAGTGCCAGGGTGGCCAGGAAGGCCAATACCACACCGGTGGCGGTAAAGCCGTGGGCGCCCCAGGCTTTGAGTCTGGCTACATGCAGGGTCGATATCACGGGCGGTTCTCCAAAAGGTGAAACGGGGCAGCCGACAACGTAACGCCGTCGAGTCTGGCCAGGGAATGCAGGTATCGACCGGGAAGAGAGGGATAAGGTTCACCTGCCCGGCGTATCACTTAGCGTAGCAAGCGTAAGACGTTTCGGCATCAGCCCTGACGGAACACCAGTGCCTTCAGACCACTTTGTGGGTCGATATCCGCAAATTCCGGTGGGTTCTCCAGCCGCTCGATGAAGCGCAGGCCCGGTGCTTCGCGGGTGACGCCGTCAATCAGGAAGTCTTCGCCGAAGGCCGGGTCGTTCATGCAAGCCAATACCGTGCCTTGCGCCGTGAGCAAATCCGGCAGGCGGCGCAGTACGCGCTGGTAGTCCTTGGTCAGTAGAAAGCTGCCTTTCTGGAAGGAGGGCGGGTCGATGATCACCAGGTCGTAAGGGCCGCTGTTGGTGACTTTGGCCCAGGACTTGAACAAGTCGTGGCCCAGAAAGCTGACCTTGCTCAGGTCGTGACCGTTCAGGCGATGATTGTCGCGCCCGCGGCTCAGGGCACCACGGGCCATGTCCAGGTTCACCACATGGTCCGCGCCGCCTTCGATGGCAGCGACCGAAAACCCACAGGTGTAGGCGAACAAGTTGAGCACGCGCTGCCCCTTGGCCTGCTCGCGGACCCAGTTGCGGCCGTAGCGCATGTCGAGGAACAGCCCGCTGTTCTGCTTTTTACCCAGGTCGATCAGGTAACGCAGGCCGCCTTCGGTGATGGTCAGCTCATCAATCGCAGCGCCCACCAGCCATTCGGTGGTGCTCTGCGGCAGGTAGCGGTGTTGCAGGGCGACCGTATGCACACCGAACTGCGCCCAATCAATTTGCAACAGGTGCTGCTTCAAAGCCTCCAGATGCGCGGTTTCTTTGAACAGGGCAACCAGCACCACGCCTTGCAGCCAGTCCACCGTCAGTTGTTCCAGGCCCGGCCAGCAGCGGCCACGGCCGTGGAACAAGCGCCGGGTTTCAGCGGGTGCGCTGGCCAGGGCGGTGAGCAAATGGGCGTGCAAGGTAGCGAGTGCGTCTGGGTTCATCATTCAGCGTCGTTCTTTGAGCGGGCGGCATTTTAAACACAGTTACGGGTTTCAGGGGGCTTCAGCACAACGTGCTGGAAAAAAGCGGATTGGCAGTGATTCATGCTCAAAGTGTGCAAGCGTACGGCGGATAACAGTCAAAAAAACCTCTGGCACCGACATAAACTGGAAAAAAAGCCCGGAGGTGCCCATGAACGGTTTCGCGCGTGCAGTCAGTCACACGGCTGTGGATCAAGTAGAACAGGACGAATGGCGTGACGCTCTGGCGTCGCTGGTGGCCAATGCCGGTCCGGCGCGGGCGCGGCAGATTCTCGACCTGCTGGCACGTGAAGGCAGCGCCCCGGCTATCGACTGGAAACCGCGCCACGGCACGCCGTATATCAACAGCATCAGCGTCGAGCAGCAGCCGGCCTTTCCCGGCGACCTCGCCACCGAAGAGCGCGTGGCCTCGCTGGTGCGTTGGAATGCCCTGGCCATGGTGGTACGGGCCAACCAGGCGTATGGCGAACTCGGTGGGCATATCGCCAGTTACGCCAGTGCGGCGGATTTGTTCGAAGTCGGCTTCAACCACTTCTTTCGCGCCCGCAACCATGGGTTCGGCGGCGACCTGGTGTTCTACCAACCGCATTCTGCGCCCGGTATTTACGCGCGTGCCTTTCTCGAAGGGCGCTTGAGCGAAAACGACCTGGCCCATTATCGGCAAGAGATCGGAGCACCAAAAGCCGGCGCGCGCGGGCTCTCCAGCTACCCACACCCGTGGTTGATGCCCGACTTCTGGCAGTTCCCCACCGGTTCCATGGGCATCGGCCCGATCAGTTCGATTTTCCAGGCGCGATTCATGCGTTACCTGCAGCATCGCGGCTTGCTGGACACCACCGACCGCCACGTGTGGGGCGTATTCGGTGACGGCGAAATGGATGAGCCGGAAAGCATGTCGGCCCTGACCCTGGCCGCCCGCGAAGGCCTGGACAATCTCACTTGGGTGGTCAACTGCAACCTGCAACGCCTCGACGGCCCGGTGCGCGGCAATGGTCGCATCATCGACGAGCTGGAGGCGTTATTTGCCGGTGCCGGCTGGAACGTGATCAAACTGGTGTGGGGTTCCGACTGGGATGCCTTGCTCGCCAAGGACAGCGACGGCTCACTGGTCAATACTCTGTCGCAAACGGTCGACGGGCAATTCCAGACGTTCGCTGCGAAAGACGGCGCCTATAACCGCGAACATTTTTTCGGCCAAAGTGCGCCTCTGGCCAAACTGGTCGAGGGTATGAGCGATGAACAGATCGACCGCCTGAAGCGCGGTGGCCACGACATGGTCAAGATCCACGCCGCCTACCACGCCGCGCGCCGCGTCAAAGGCCAGCCGACGGTCATCCTGGCCCAGACCAAAAAGGGCTTCGGCATGGGCGAAGCCGGGCAGGGCAAGATGACCACTCACCAGCAGAAGAAGCTGGATCGCGAGGCGCTGCTGGCCTTTCGCAATCGCTTCCAGCTGCCGCTGTCGGATGCGCAGACCGAATCGCTGAGTTTCTTTAAACCGTCGGATGACAGCCTTGAATTGCGCTACCTGCGTGAGCGTCGCCATGCGCTGGGCGGTTATGTGCCCAGCCGCAGCCAACGCGCAGCGCCGGTAAACGTACCCCCGGTGATGGCATACGCCGGTTTCGCCACGTTGGCGGCGGGCAAGGAAATGTCCACCACCATGGCCTTCGTGCGCATGCTCACCAACCTGCTCAAGGACAAGGCCCTGGGCCCGCGTATTGTGCCGATCGTCGCCGATGAGGCGCGCACCTTTGGCATGGCCAACCTGTTCAAGCAGATTGGCATCTATTCCAGTGTCGGCCAGTGTTACGAGCCAGAAGACATCGGCTCGATCCTCAGCTACCGCGAAGCCACCGACGGGCAGATTCTGGAGGAGGGTATCAGCGAAGCCAGCGCCATCAGTTCCTGGGTGGCGGCGGCCACCAGTTATTCGGTGCATGGCCTGCGCATGTTGCCGTTCTACATCTATTACTCGATGTTCGGATTCCAGCGCGTCGGCGATCTGATCTGGGCTGCCGCCGATCAACGTGCCCGTGGCTTCCTGCTCGGTGCCACCGCCGGGCGCACCACCTTGGGTGGCGAAGGGTTGCAGCACCAGGACGGCAGCAGCCATCTCAGCGCCGCCACCGTGCCCAACTGCCGCGCCTACGATCCGGCGTTTGCCGGCGAGTTCGCGGTGATTCTCGACCACGGCATGCGCCAGATGCTCGAACACGACGTGGACGAGTTCTACTACGTCACCCTGATGAACGAAAACTACCCGCAACCAAGCCTGCCCGCAGGGGTAGAGGCGGCGATCATCAAGGGCATGTATCGCCTGGAGGGCGGTGTCGACGCTCAGGTGCGCCTGCTCGGTTCCGGCACCCTGGTGCGTGAGGCCCAGGCAGCCGCGCAGTTGTTGGCCGAGGATTGGCAAGTGTCTAGCGAGGTGTTCAGCGTCACCAGTTTCAGCGAGCTGGCGCGCGAAGCGCGCGACGTCGAGCGCTGGAATCGCCTGCACCCGCAGGCCGCCAAGCGTTGCAGCCATGTCCAGGACTGCTTGCCCCACGGCGCACCGGTGATTGCGGTGTCCGACTATGTACGCGCGGTGCCGCAGATGATCGCTTCGTACCTGGACGCCAGCTACACCGTGCTCGGCACCGATGGGTTCGGTCGCAGTGATACTCGGGCGGCGTTGCGTGATTTCTTTGAGGTCGATCGGCACCACATTGTGCTGGCGGCGCTGACGGCGCTGGTGGAGCAGGGAACCCTGGAGGTGCGGGTGTGCCAGGAAGCGATTGCACGCTATGGCTTGCAGACGGAGCGGGATGCGTCCTGGGTTGGCTGATTGGCGCACACCAAAGTGGGTGCGGGCTTGCTCGCGAATGCGCTGAATCCGTCAGCTGATTTATTGACTGACAGACTGCATTCGCGAGCAAGCCGCTCCCACATTGTAGGCGTGTGGCGGGCTTTAGAGCGTGGCGATCAGGGCCGGCCCAAAAGCCTCGCTCAAGAACCCCGGCGCGATGTAGCGCTCGTAATGCGCCTCGGAAAGCAGGAAAAACTCCCGATCAACCGCATCGCGTAAATCCGTCAGGTTGCGCTCACGAAACTCCGGCAGTAACGCCAACCCATACGCATCCAACTTCGAGATCACGCGCGCGCCCCGTGCAATCAACTGGTACGCCCAGCAATAGGGCGATTGATGCGGCATAAAGCGAATCTTGCGAGTTTCAAGTTGCTGGCGCAAAAGGTGCGGGTCAAACACCTCCAGCTTGCTTGCCATCACCTGCACCAGCAATTGCTCCAGGCGCAGCCACACCGCCTGCTTTTCATCGGCGTTGTAGCCATTCCACTGAATGACCTCATGGTGATAACGCTTGCAACCCCGGCAGACCAGGTCGCCGTAAACCGTGGAGCAGAGGCCGACGCAAGGGGTCTTGATGATGTGATTGGGCATAAATAGCGACTGCTTGTTAATCCGGGTCAGGAAAGTTCAAAGCGTTGAACCGGTTGCTCAGCCACTGATGCAACTGAGTGACGGCGCGTGACATTTGCCCACGGTGGGGGCAGGCGAAACTCAAGGGGTACACATCGCCGGGATGATCGGTCATCAGCACGACCAGGCGCCCGGCGCGCACATCGGTGCTCACATCCAGCCAGCATTTATACGCAATACCTTCGCCGTCCAGCGCCCAGCGTCGAACCACATCCGCGTCATCGCTGAATAGCGGCCCCGCGACTTTCACGGTCTGGGTGCCGAGTAGCCAGCGGTCGTGGATTCGGCCGTTTTGCAGGTAAAGCAGGCACGCGTGCTGCGCCAGGTCGACGGGCACGACGGGCGCGCCGTGTTGCGCCACATAATCGGGAGACGCCACCAGCACACGGCGGTTCAACGGCGCCAAGGGCAGGGCGATGTAGTTGGCGTCTTCGTTGAGGCCGTAGCGAATAGCCACGTCCACCGGGTTACGGAACAGGTTGCTGACCTGGTCGGAGATAAAAAAGCGCAGGGTCAGCCCAGGGTGCAGGCGGCGGAACTCAGTGAGCCATGGCTGCAGGACATTGCGTCCCAAATCCGACGGTGCGGCAATCTGCAGCGTACCGCTCAGGGGTGCATCCTCACCGCGCAGTGCTTGTCGGCCTTGCTCCAGTTGCTCAAGTACCGCACGCGCAGTGGGCAAATACTGCTCACCTTCGGCACTCAGGCGCAGGCTGCGCGTGGTGCGGGTAAACAGGCGTACCTGCAACTCACGCTCCAGGCGCTTGATGGCCGCTGCCACTTGTCCCGGCAGTAAATCGGCCTCGACCGCCGCAGCCGTGAAGCTGCCCAAGGCGGCGCTGCGCAGGAACAACTCAAGGTCATCGATGCGGATCATTTTCACTCCAGCAGTGAAAGTGTTGCTGCATTGTGTCGATTTTTCTTTGCGGTGGGAACGGTAAAGATGCACGCAACCCTATCCAACATGAGTTGCCATGAAAGCCATTACCTTTACCGAACACGGCCTGCCCATCGACGACCCGAGTGCCCTGCAAGATGTGACCATCGCCGCGCCAAAGCCCGGCCCCAGGGATTTGCTGGTGGTGGTGGAGGCCGTTGCAGTCAACCCGGTGGACACCAAAGTGCGGGCCGGTACTTTTGCCCGAGAGCCGAAGATCCTCGGCTGGGACGCTGCCGGCACGGTGCGTGAAGTCGGCGTCGACGTCACGTTGTTCAAGCCGGGTGACAAGGTCTACTACGCCGGTTCCCTGACCCGTGCCGGCAGTTACAGCGAGCTGCAGGTGGTTGACGAGCGCATTGTCGGGCACCGCCCGCAGTCGTTGAGCGCCGCCGATGCAGCCGCATTGCCGCTGACCTCGATCACCGCCTGGGAATTGCTTTTCGACCGTCTGGGCGTGACGCAAGACAGCGGCGACGGCGAGGTACTGCTGGTGGTCGGCGCCGCTGGCGGTGTGGGTTCGATGCTGGTGCAACTGGCACGTGAGCTGACCGGCATGACCGTGATCGGCACCGCCTCGCGCCCGGAGACCGTTGAATGGGTCAAGCGCATGGGCGCCGACCACGTGATCGACCATCGCCAACCGCTGCTGCCCCAGTTGCAGGCGCTGGGAATCGCCGAGGTCAGTCATGTGGCCAGCCTTACGCATACCGAAGAACACTTGGCGCAATTGATTGAAGTGCTGCGCCCACAGGGCCGCCTTGGGGTGATCGATGATCCGCACTGCCTGGATGTGATGCCGCTCAAGCTCAAGTCCTTGTCCTTGCACTGGGAGCTGATGTTCACCCGCTCGCTGTTCGAAACTCCGGACATGATCAACCAGCATCACCTGCTCAATCGCATCGCCCAACTGATCGACCAAGGCATTCTGCACACCACCGTGGGCGCGCATTTTGGTGTGATCAATGCCGCCAACATGCGCCGCGCACATGCTCTGGTCGAAAGCGGCAAGGCCCGCGGCAAGCTTGTACTCGAGGGTTTTCTATGAAAACCCTGAACCTGTGGTGGTGTGCGCTGTTGATCGCGGGATGCAGCAGCCAGCCACCGACACCTTCGCCTACCGGAGTCACCGCCATGCACCCACCCCTGGTATCCCTCGCCATCCTCAAGGCCAAGCCGGGCCAGCGACAGGCACTCAAAACCGGCCTGCTGAGCCTGATCGAACCGACACGGGCCGAGCCCGGTAATCTGGATTATGTGTTGTTTGAGCGGCAGGACGAACCCGGCACGTTCTACATGCGCGAGGCGTTCAAGGATCAAGCGGCACTCGATGCGCATTTTGCGACGCCGTACTTTCAGCGCTTCGCCGCAACGGCGGATGATCTGCTCAGCGAGCCGTTGCAACTGATATTTTTGCAGCAGGTGTCGAACTGAGGCTGAACCATGGACCGTCATCGCGCGGTCCATGGGGCCGCAGGTTAATCCCAGCTCAACGCACCGCCGGTCTGGTACTCAATCACACGAGTCTCAAAGAAATTCTTCTCTTTCTTCAAGTCCATGATCTCGCTCATCCACGGGAACGGGTTAGTCGTGCCTGGGTACTCTTCCTTCAAGCCAATCTGCGACAGACGACGGTTCGCGATGAACTTCAGATAGTCTTCCATCATCGCCGCGTTCATGCCCAACACGCCGCGCGGCATGGTGTCACGTGCGTACTCGATCTCCAGCTGCGTCCCTTGCAGGATCATCTGGGTCGCTTCTTCCTTCATCTCGG
>PJQF01000313.1_pt1 | contig 16938 bp, 10 predicted proteins | sample 1503741 | NCBI WGS metagenome assembly PJQF01 (sample SAMN07775949, study PRJNA414020) | Biofilm metagenome, whole genome shotgun sequencing project. | isolation source: biomolecule (vanillin) treated reverse osmosis membrane biofilm | place: India: Nagpur | collected 2017-03-21 | reverse complement strand
TCCGATCCTGATACAGCGTTTTTTTGGAAACCGAAAGGTGTCGGGCAATATCATCCATTGACACACTGCGTATTCCGTATTTCATGAATAGCGCCTCGGAACCGGCCAAAATTTTCTCTTTTACTTCGTAGTCTTCCATAATCGGGCGCGAAACTATGGAAACTTTTTATATTACCAAAGTTTCCACGGTTTCTTGAAACGCCCCTTTTTGATTAAGGTTGGCCCTTTTTAGAAATTTATTTTCTGAAAACCTGCAAAAATACGGCTCAACCGTTTGCATGAGGGTCCTGCGACTCCGGAGTTCGATAACACCACTTTTCCTTCATTTTCTGCTTGAACCGCTCTTTCTCCTCAGGACTCATGGTGTTCCATTTTTGCTTCCAGTAGCCACTCCATTTATTATTGTGACGGTAGCCTCCTTTTCCAAAACCGGAAAAGAAAATCTTACTTAATATTAAAAGACCCAGTGTTTGCCAAAAATCCAATTGCGGCCCATGAAATAAATCGGGCACCAGCCAATTCCACAAATACATGGTGACAAAAGTAAAGGCCGTTACCGCCAACACCCCTATGCCCACCATCGCTCCTATCCACAATACCTTTTTCATAATTTGATGATTCAATGTTTTTAACTTTTTACTCGGTCAGCACGCTGATGCGTCTGCCCAGATTATTCTACTTACTTTCAATTGATCGTGTCGTCATAAAACCGTTGCAATCGCTTGCGCAGAGCGAGTATCGCATATCGCTTTCGCGAAAGCAAGGTGTTAATCGATACTCCGGTTGCCTCGGATATTTCCCGAAAACCCTTTTCTTCAATTTCATTTTGAATAAAGATTTCTCGCTGGTCTGCCGGCAATTCGGCCAGCGCTTCGGTGATTTCATCCCAAATGGCTTCGCGGAGTAATGTCGCTTCCGGAGTATTATCGAGATCAGGAAGAATGTCTTGCAGCGTTAGTGGTGCATCATCGTCCTTGCCGGAAATCAATTCAAAATCGGTTTGCTTCGGGCGCACGGCATCTCTGCGATAGCGGTCAATGATTTTGTTGCGCGCTACGCTATACAACCATGAAGTGACCCGATCCAGCGACTCAATGGTATCGAAGCCCGAAACAAATTGAAAGAACACATCCTGAAGGATATCCTCCGCCTCCTCCACCGATGACACTCTGCTACGGATAAATCCAAGCAGTTTGTCTTTCTCCTTCAGAAATGTGTTTTCTTTAATTTGTTGCATCGCCAAATCCATTGCCCACGCTCAATTTTCATCATAGACGGTGGGCTTGTCTAAAATATTTTACAAAAGTGAAGAAAAGATTGAATACCAATCTTATGACGACTTGAGTACCTTTATAACTCGTTTTAATCTGTAAACCAAATTCTCCTTTGAAAGCCGGGGCCATCACGCTACCAAATTCTTCTTTAACCTTCTATCGATCGGGAAAAGGTGAACGAAAGCTTCTTCTCTTTCACGGCTTTGGGCAAGACCATCGGGCATTTGATCAGTGGGTGATTGCTTTACAAGAAGAATATACGTGCTATGCCTTTGATCTTTACTTTCATGGCTCCAGCACCTGGCACAGCAGGGATGCGGTTGAAAAACAAGATTGGCAAAAAATCATGCATCAATTTCTTCAACAAGAAGGCATTACTCAGTTTGCGCTAGTCGGTTTCAGTATGGGAGGTAAATTTGCCTTGGCCACCTTTGAACTATTTCATCATCAAATAAGTGACATTATTCTTCTGGCACCGGACGGAATTAAAACCAGTTTCTGGTACGGTCTCGCCACTTACCCCATTGCTATTCGTGCGTTGTTCAAGAGTATGATTCTCCACCCAAATCGTTTGTACCGCTTAACAAAAGCCCTTCGCAAACTTCGGATGGTGGATGCCGGGCTATTGCGTTTTGCTGAATCGCAAATGAATACCGAGGAAAAAAGAAGAAGAGTATATTACTCGTGGGTGTTTTTTCGGCATTTCACCTTTGATCAAAATCATATCGCTGCATTGGTCAATCAGAACAAGGTCAATTTTTGTTTAATCACCGGCAAATATGATAAAGTTGTCTCTACGCAAAACATGGCATCGTTCTTACAAAAAGTTAAGTTGGTGCGAGCCGATGAGATCAATTGCAGGCATCAAGAACTAATAAATCGAATAGATCCGAAAGTCTATTTATCGAGATAGCTAACGTACGGTCCGTTTTTCCTATCTCACAAACGTACTCTTCTTTGGAAGTTTAGTTTTATATCCGTCAAACAGGATCATTTCATTTTTGTACTCTCCATCAGGAAAGCGATCTACGTATTTGGCTCGTATCGATTTCCTATCATCTTTACGATTGGTAATGTTACATATCCGCCATAAAATATAATAATGCTCCTGGTTGTCCACGTCAAAGTTTTTAGGCGAGTTCAGAAAATAATATGCCAACTCAGCCATCTCTTCTGCTTTTATATTATGTAAAAACTCATTTACCATTTTTAATTCTTCATTATATCCGATGGTATAGTCAGATAGCGACAATGCATAATCGTAATCAAATTCTCTTCGTTCCCGCAAGCCGGAAAGCACTTTCGAAACCATAGCTGTTAAATACGCATCATGCGGCAGTCTATATCTAAGCCTTAAACTGAGGTAGAGGCAAAGATCAAATCTATTAGTTATGTGCACACTCTCGATTCGTTGAAACGTAGCCAACTTAATCATCTTCTTTACAAAAGCATCGCTTTGCAAGTTTGCGATGCTCTCCGCTGAAATGACGCGGTTGCTCAATATTTTCATACGAAGTTCCAGGTCCGGATGAGAGATCATAGAATCGCGATCAAAGAACAAATCTTCACGTGGTTTGCTAAAAATGCTAGGCCGTTTTTTAAACCATTCATCCTTCAATGGATAATCGGGCAAATCCAACTGTGTCATAAACTCCATGTCTGATTTCGCCAGCTTGGATTGGTCTAACAAAGCCAGAGCCGTAACGGCTTCTTCGCTGGCATAACCCGCTCTTTCCATCATTTCAAATGCCAATGAATCGGCTTGGCGCTCTCTGCTGCGGCTATTAGAACCTTGGTAGTACCAAAGTTTTTTCAGATTTAACAGGTTATCGACCGATGCTTCTCCTACTGCCAAATCCGCCAAGTTTTGCATCTCCTTCTTCAAAAACTCACCTTCAATGGACTCGGTGATTTTTTGGCGCACATGCTGCAATTCAAAATGAGCCATTTCATGTGCCATCACAAAGGCTAGTTGACTTTCATTACGCATGCGCGCAATCAATCCGATGTAAACAATCAGGGTACCATCGGCCACAGAAAAGGCATTCACATCGGGACTATTTTGAATCAGAACCAATTTTGGTGGATGCGAAAAATGATTCGTGCGAGCGAGCCGACTCACAATTTGATCGAGGTAGGATTGCAATGAATCGTTCTTTATAAATTGATTTTTTTCAACCATTGTGCGCATGTGCTTACCAAAGGCGCGGTACAAATTGTTAATCTGATAGCGCTTCGGTGAATGAGTCTGGTCTATTTCTTCTTCAATCTGTACTTTCAGCCTTTGAATTAATTCCCGATCCGATTTAGAATAGGTTTGTAGAGGCTCAAAAACACTTGACTTTTGCGCAAAGCAACTAAAGCCAACTAAAAGAGCTAAAGCCGAAATAAAAGAAATTCGAGTGCGCAACGACAGTTTATTTTGATTCCTCAAAATTAAAAAAAACAGAGAGATAAGGCATCTATCTATGAGACGTGAAAAGATATTCTAAAAACTAAAAAATGCTAAATAGGAAGAGCAATATTCAAAATAATAGCCTCACTTTTAATAATTCCTATTAATTTTGGGCTTACGTGAGATAAAATGATTGCTTTCTTTCGCTCCGAAGCCAACGTGCTCTTTGCCGTAGGCCACAAAAACCCCTTTTCTACTGCTGATTTCGAAAAACTGATCTGGCTCTTTGGAGGTGCTAAACCACTTTCGGACAAAGCCTTAACGGGAAAATTCATCGGTCCCCGCAAGGAAATGATCACACCCTGGAGTACCAATGCCGTGGAAATTACCCAAACGATGGGTTTGGAAGGAATCGAGCGGATTGAAGAGTTCTTTGAATCTACACAAACAACTCCCGCTTACGACCGCATGTTGCAGCACTTATATGAAGTGCTCGATCAAGACATATTCACCATTCACCACACACCGGCTCCTGTGTTGGAAATTACCGACATTAAAAAATACAGCGAAGAGGAAGGACTTGCTTTAAGCGATGAAGAAATTGAGTACCTAAAAGATGTAAGTGTACAATTAGGACGCGCACTTACCGACAGCGAGTTGTTTGGCTTTTCGCAAGTAAACTCTGAACACTGTCGCCATAAAATATTCAACGGCACTTTTGTGATTGATGGCGAAGAGAAAAAATCAACACTCTTTCAGTTGATTAAAAAGACATCTAAAGAAAATCCCAACTACATTGTTTCTGCTTACAAAGACAATGTTGCATTTATCAAAGGTCCGCGCATCGAACAATTCGCGCCTGCACGTCAAGATGTACCCGATTTCTTTGCGGTGACTGATTTTGATTCGGTGATTTCACTGAAAGCAGAAACGCATAACTTCCCAACCACTGTTGAACCCTTCAACGGAGCAGCGACCGGATCAGGTGGCGAAATTCGTGATCGTCTGGCCGGTGGAAAAGGTTCGTTGCCCTTAGCGGGAACAGCCGTGTACATGACCTCTTACTCGCGTTTGGAAAACAATCGTGAATGGGAAAAGAATATTGAACCTCGCAAGTGGTTGTATCAAACGCCTGCGGAAATTTTAATCAAAGCTTCCGATGGTGCCAGCGACTTCGGGAATAAGTTTGGTCAACCACTCATCTGCGGAAGCTTGCTCACCTTCGAACATATTGAGAACAACAAGAAGTTTGGTTACGACAAAGTAATCATGCAAGCCGGAGGTATTGGTTTTGGCAAAGAGAAAGATTCGAAAAAAGAAGAACTGAAAGCGGGTGATCAGATTGTGATGATGGGTGGCGACAACTACCGTATTGGCATGGGTGGTGCGGCTGTATCCTCAGTAACTACCGGACAATTTGCAAACGCATTAGAATTAAATGCCATCCAACGCTCGAATCCTGAAATGCAAAAGCGCGTGATGAACGCGATTCGTGCGATGGTGGAGTCCGATCAAAACCCGATTGTATCGATTCACGATCATGGAGCAGGCGGACATTTGAATTGTTTCTCTGAATTATTGGAAGCAACCGGAGGCACGATTGAGATTGATAAAATCCCTGTTGGTGATCCAACGCTTTCATCGAAAGAAATCATCAGCAACGAATCGCAGGAGCGCATGGGTGTGGCGATTCAGAAAAAGGATGTGGAAGCACTAAAACGTGTTTCTGAAAGAGAGCGCGCACCAATGTACGTTGTAGGGGAAGCGACCGGTGATCATCAATTGAAATTTACACGCGCGAATCATTCTATCCATCCGGTGGATTTGAAAATGAATCATCTGTTTGGTTCATCTCCGAAAACGATTCTCACGGATCAATCGAAAGCATCAACCTTTTCAGAAATTCAATATCAACCCTCACAGGTTCATCACTACCTCGAGCAAGTATTACAACTGGAAGCGGTTGCTTGCAAAGATTGGTTGACAAATAAGGTAGACCGCTCCGTTTCCGGAAAGGTAGCAACACAACAAACGTGTGGTGCACTCCAACTTCCGTTGAACAACGTCTCTGTCATGGCGCTTGATTTTTTAAGTAACAAAGGCATTGCCACTTCGATTGGTCATGCTCCGGTTGCAGCGCTTGTCAATCCCGCTGACGGCAGTAAACTCGCCATTGCCGAAGCCCTCACCAATTTAGTATGGGCTCCACTCACACATGGATTGAAAGGTGTTTCGCTGAGTGCAAATTGGATGTGGCCAGCAAAGAATGAAGGCGAAAACGCACGTCTGTATCAGGCCGTAGAAGCAGTAAGCGATTTCGCTTGTGCGCTTGGCATTAATATCCCAACCGGAAAAGATTCTTTGTCCATGACGCAGAAGTATCCGAAAGGGGAAGTAGTGTACGCACCCGGCACGGTGATCATTTCTGCGGTAGCCGAAGTGAATGATATTCGTAAAACGATATCACCTGCATTGGAGCCCATTCCACAATCTGTGTTAATCCATATTGACTTTTCGAATGCAGCGTTGCAATTAGGAGGAAGCAGTTTAGCACAAGTATTGAATCAGTTGGGAAACACCGCTCCTACTGTTGATAATGCCGATTATTTCAGTCGTGCGTTTAACGCGATTCAAAGACTGATTCATCAGAATTTAATTTTAGCCGGACACGACATCTCATCCGGAGGATTGATTACTACATTACTCGAGATGTGTTTTGCTACACCAACTGTTGGTTTGCAAATTGATGTGAAGAACAGAAAAGAAGACATCATACGTTTGTTATTCAGTGAAAATCCGGGTGTTATCATTCAGGTTTCGCAAACGGACAAAGTGATCAACCAATTGCAAGAAGCTCAGCTATCGTTTCAATTGATTGGACATGTAACGAACAAGCGCACCATTCAAGTAGAAAGTCAGGCAACGAATGTAACATTTGATATTGATGCGTTACGCGAAAAGTGGTTCCACACTTCTTATTTGTTAGATAGAATTCAACGACCAAAAGGTCATGCTGAAAAGCGAAAAGAAAATTATTCCAAGCAACTACTCTCCTACAAATTTCAACCGCACTTCACCGGCACTTTTGATTCGTACGATGTAAACCCGAAGCGCAGAACAGCCTCCGGCATCAAGGCAGCCATCATTCGCGAGAAAGGTGTGAATGGCGATCGCGAAATGGCGTATGCATTATACCTAGCAGGTTTTGACGTAAAGGATGTTCATATGACCGATTTAGTTTCCGGTCATGAGGATTTGAGTGGTGTAAATATGATTGTGTTTGTAGGAGGATTCTCCAACTCAGACGTATTAGGCTCTGCGAAAGGATGGGCCGGATCTTTCTTATACAATCCAAAAGCGAAAGCTGCTTTAGATAATTTCTACGCACGGCCTGATACACTGAGCTTAGGTGTATGCAATGGCTGTCAGTTAATGATGGAGTTGGGTTTGGTGTATCGGGATATTGCTATGAGTGAACATCCGAAAATGCATCACAATGGTTCGGGTAAATTTGAATCTACGTTTGTAAGCATTTCCGTACCAAAAAATAATTCCGTGATGCTTTCTTCGTATGCCGGAGCACAACTCGGTGTTTGGCTGGCACATGGTGAAGGAATGTTTAAACTGAAAAACACTTCACTGAATTATAAAATTGCTGCTACGTTTACCTATCCGGAATATCCCGGCAATCCAAATGACAGTGATTTTGCTGTGGCTGCATTACACTCGACCGATGGAAGACATCTGGCTATCATGCCGCATATTGAACGAAGTTTGTTTGCATGGAATTGGCCATACTATCCAACGGATCGCAAACAAAAAGACGAAGTATCGCCTTGGTTTGAAGCATTTGTAAATGCAAGGAAGTGGGTGGAGAAGGTATCAGATGTCTGATCGTTTTTGGTAAAAAAAAGCATTCGCATATCCTTCAACAATAAATACAAGATTATTGATTAAATTTGTTTAGCTAAACTATTAGTTATGCAAACCGAGAATTTAAAGTATAATCTAATCGATAAGCTTATATCAGTTACGGATATAGCTATTCTTCAAAAAATTAGTGACCTAATCGGTAATATCGAAACCGAAACAGGCCCGATTATTCTGTCTGAAAAACAGAATGAAATGCTACAACAAAGTGAAGACGACATTATAAATGGTCGCACAATATCAGATGTTCAACTAAATGCAGAAGAAGACGAGTGGCTAAACGGGTAATATGGACTGAAACCGCAAAAAACGCCAGAAAGGATATTTTAGAGTTTTGGATTCATCACAATAAATCTAAAACCTATTCCCAAAAACTAGCTAAGCTCTTCAGAAGTAAAATTTCATTGATAGCTAAATCTGAGTATCTCGGCAAACCGACTGATAACAAAAACGTAAGAGTAACTTTTGTAAGTCACTTTTCAATCTTTTACAAAGTACTAAGTGATGAAATCAATATTGTAGGTATTTGGGACAACCGAAGAAATCCTGATGACCTACATAAAAATCTCGAGCTATAAATTTCAGACATCAGCCGTCATATATACTTATCTTCCACAAATTTCTTTATATGGACAATAGCCGCATTTTTTCTCATCGGTAGTTTGATCAAATGGCTGACGGGGATCAAAAAGCTCTGTCAGCAGTTGTACCAGATGATTTTCAAATTCAGGGAGAAAGGGCGTAACATCTTTTAGTGGATGTTTGTCCATCACTAAACCGTATTCAAACTTTTCTTTAAAGATCTCCTTGCGATTAATAAGTCCCGGCTGCAACTGCAACCCGTCTTCCTTCTTTCCTCTCTCATACACCCATGCATAAAACAAAGCCTGAAAGGCAGCTTTGTTGCGCTTCTTATCTTCTCTGTTAAACAACGACTCAATAGACGAAAACTTATTTTCATCTTTACCCGTCTTGTAGTCGATGATGCGCACCACATTTTCTTTTCGATCGACCCGGTCAATTTTACCTCCGAGCAATACTGAAAACTGAGCCGTCAACGGGAAGATCGTGTTGAATCCTTCTTCTTCCAGCATGTCGATGGAGAAAGGAACGTATGCCAGGTCGTTTTGCAATACCTCATCAGCCATTTTCTTCACCATCTCATTCACTATCCACTGCTGCCCATCGTAGTTTACTTTCTTGCTATCCGGCAAACGAAAATGCTTGCGGTAAGCGCGGTCGACCAACACCTCCAGTTTCTTTTCCACTTCAGCAAAATGCGCCTGCTGTATTTCCCAATTTCCTTTCGCAGGTTTTAAATCGGCATAGAAGAATTGCATCACATCGTGGAACAAGTTTCCAAAAATGCGCGCATCGGCTGCTTCTTCTACTTCTTCCGCTTCACGCAAACCGATCAGGTTTTTAAAGTAAAACCTCAGACGACATTCGAGATAGGTATTGAGTGTAGAGGGTGTTAACTCCTTTTTATTATACTGCCGGAGTCGCTCCATCACCTTCGCATCTTTTGGAATGCTAATCGGTTTTGCTTGTCGCAATGAAACCGAACTATATAAAATCTTCTTCGTGTATGGCCAGCGTGCTTCATACATAATCTGGTAGAGATAGCGACTCATCTCTCCCGTTCCCAACACATCCGGCTCTGTATTATAATACAAATTGACATGCTCGCTCCTTTGTAACAATCGGTAAAAGAGATATGCATACATCGCATCCTGATGTACATACGTGGGCAATCCATACGCCTTACGAATCGAGTGTGGTAAGTATGAACCTTGCCGTGGAGAGGCAGGCCACAACCCTTCATTCAACGACAACACGTGTACATGATCAAAATCCAGATTACGCGTTTCGAGAACACCCATTACTTGAATACCCTTCAACGGCTCGCCACTGAATGGAATTTTCTCTGCGCGCGCAATTTGTCGAAACAACTTTTGCAGCATTACCAACTCCATCGACTCATTGTTGAGCAACGTTTGCAAGCGCGTAATAATCCGGTGAAAATAAAAAGCAAACTCTTTGTCCATCAAACCTTGCGAAGACGAAGTCGCTACGCGATTTACCACCTCCAATAAGTATCCGATAAAATCTTCTTCTTTGACATTGCGAAAGAAAAATGCCATCATCTCTCCTTTCGACTGGAAAAACGGTTCATCCAAATACACCTGATTATTCCTCGTAATGAAATCCTTTAGCTCCACCACTACATCCGGAGCCAGTGCATGCAGGTAGGGATGATTCAACACCGGAAGGATGTTGCGATAATAAAATTCCTCTTTCCGCTTATTGCGATGCAAGTCGAATAAAAAATCAATCAACGAAAAGTATGGTGTACTCATCAACGGATAACCCATCGTAACATTGATGGATTGAATGCCCACAGGAAGTGAATACAACAGCGGCATCAACAAACTCTCATCCGGCAATACAATCACGTGGCTCTCGCCATTTGCCAACAACTTCTCATCTACTAATTGCTGTGCCAACAGCTTTGGCTGTCCTGCTTTTTGCGGAACACCATAAATATGCAGCTGTTTCGGTTTGCTGAAATGAGAAACAGGCTCCGGCCGAAACGTTTTTCCTAACACCGGATGTGTACGATACAAGCGAAAGAATGAACCGGCTTCGCGGTGATCGGCACCCACATAAAATTCGTCTTCATCCCAAAATACACGCGCCTGTTGATTTTCGACAAACCAACTCATGATTTTTTCTTCGGCAGTGGTGAGTGCATTAAACCCTGCAAAGATAACGGGATGCTGTATAGTTGCTTTCTCTTTCTGCAATTGCTCCGCCACATCGCGATGAATCATACCCGCATACGCAATGCCATCCTTTTTCAAATGAGTTTGAAAATCCACATAGACTGGATAGAGGTTTTGCCACAGCGATAAAAAACGGGTGCGTGTTTCTTCCGTGCTGAACTCTACACTTTGCCAAAACTCTTTGAGAAACTCTTTCTGCTCTTCGGTTAAAAAATCAAAATACTGATCGACTTCTTTCAGGTTGCTGATGTCCCGGAAGAGCCACTCCGCATTCACCATGTATTTATCCAGTTCATCAAAATCGCGGAGCAGCATTTCACCCCAGTAGTAAAACTGATCAATCTTTTCGATGCTGCCCGTTACGCGTCTGAAGGACTGATATAACCGAAGGATCAACTCTAATTTATCGGCTTCCTGACTTGTAGAGTACGATTGAATTAATTCTTCGATGGTAATGATAGTTGGTGCCCATCTCGGAGTGGTTAAATCTTTCGCCAGTTCTTGTTTAAAATACAATGCCGCTCTGCGATTGGGGAATACCACCGTTAACTGATCCCAGTTCGGGTATTCTACTTTCACCTGATCGGCTACCTCTTGTAAAAAACTCTTCATCTTACCCTGTAACTTCTACACATTTTTTTTCCTGCACATAAACGAGGTATCCTTTCACACTCTTCCAACCCATTCCGCTTAAAAGCTGCATGTATTCTTTTACCTGCGCCACATCTTTGCCGGTACGCTCTCCGGTTTTATAATCTACGACATACGCATTCGTTCCCAACAGGGCGACACGGTCAATCCGCTTTTCAAATCCGGTGGTAGTTAATAAAGTCGCTTCCATTTTACATTGTGCCTGCAGATCAAAACACGGTTGCAATTCCGGAAGGTTTACCACCCACTGCACTAATTCTTCCAACTCACTTCGCTCTGACTCATTGATCACACCTTGTTGAATGGCGCGCTGCATTGCCGGTGTTACGTCTTCTTTTGTACGGACTTTCGAAAGGATGGCATGCAAGAAGATACCATAGTTTATCTTCTCCCGCTTTTCATTCGGTGAAAAGAACTCCATGCCACTGGTGCGCACTTGCAAGCGATCCCGCCAAGGAGTGACTATATAATTTTTCAGCGACAACACTTGTTGCGCATCTTCTGTTTTCGTTTTCAACGGTTGAATGGCACCGATCTCTAACTTCTTTTCTTGCGGCACCCAATATGTTGCCCAGCGAATATCATGCTCCACAATTTCATACGCCAGTTGCCCAACGGTAGCGAACTTTCCTTCTTTCGAACTTCGCTTGTCCGGTGCAAAAGCGATTAACCCTGCTTCCGCACGCGTAAACGCCACATACAACAAGTTGAGGTTATCCAGATTTAATCGCTGTGTTTCTTTGTGATAGTCTTCCTGAAAAACAGTTTTCACTAAATTACTCACATACCGAATTGGCATATATCCGGCTTCCTGCAACAGCGGATGTTCGGATTTACACCACAACAACACTTCTTTAAATCCGGCACCCAACTCCCAATCTAAAAAAGGAATGATGACATATTTAAATTGAAGTCCCTTGGCTTTATGAATCGTAATGATCTGCGCTGCATCCACACCTCCGGCTACTTGTATGGATTTCTTTTCCCGATTCAATTCCCACCAGGCTAAAAACGAAGTGAGGTCATTCTTCTCCCGTTGCGAGAACTCCTGAATGATATCCTGAAAAGATTGCAAATAAATTACCTCTTCGCCTACACTTCCTAAATTAAAGATTTGAATGAGGTTCTCTACCATTTCAAAAAGCGGAAGTGCTGCTAACCGTTCGCGCTGTTGAATAAATGCGGGCGGCATCCACTTATTAAATGCGGCTGTTTTTGAATCAGTGAAAATTTCATTCCAATCTATAAATGCCTGCGATGGCCACAGCTTCTGGTATTCATACGCCAGATGTGCCCGTGCAATCTGATGGTTTGCATCTTCCAATAACCGCAGCGCACTCAGCAACACCAGCACACACGAGGCGCGATCGACCATCAACGATTCGTTTGACACCACATCATATCGGCAACCTTCAATCACCTCTGCGGAAGCACGGTATTCCATAAAACGATTGGCAATCTGCTGTCCCTCGCGATTGGTGCGCACCAGAAAAGCAATGTCTTTCAGTGGCACGCCCTTCTCTTGCAATTCTTCAATCAGCCGAGGCAGGCGCGCTAAAGAACGATCCAAAAATGAATCATCATCGTCTTCTTCTTCCAAAAACTGAATGCGCACAAAACCCTGATCGGGATTTACTGCTATTTTCTGCTCGGCCTCGCTATACGCTTCTTTTGCAAATGCAGATTCGGATTGCGAAGCAATTAACTCAGCAGCCGATTGAAAGAAATGATTGTTAAAGCCCACTACTCCCCCATCACTGCGGTAATTGGTGTCCAACTCGTGTGTTGCAGTCAGCGAAGGATGGATGTCGTGTTGTAATTGGCTTTGCAAAATGGAGAGGTCGCCACCCCGCCAGCGGTAGATGGATTGCTTGACATCGCCCACAATTAAACTGGAATAATTTTGTGCGAGACCGTTTTGAATGAGCGGCAACAAATTTTTCCACTGCAAGCCCGAGGTATCCTGAAACTCGTCCAACAAAAAATGCCGGTAAAACGAACCCACCTTTTCGTAGATAAAGGAAGTGTCTTGCTCGTTCATGAGTTTATTCAGGAACTGCGAAGCATCGGACAGCAACATCAGGTTTTCATCGCTCAGGTATTTGCGCTGCGTGCGTAAGATATCTGAAATTAATCCGAAGGAATACAAATTCCGGATGACCGAAGAAACGGAGTGATACAATTCTAGGTTTTGCTCTATGAAAGCCACCAACTCCGCGAGCTGCGGTTGCCATTTGTTCTTCGCATTTGACAGTACTACCTGAAAACGAGGCGATGATTTGTGTGGCCACTTTTCGGCATGCTGTATGATTTCTGAAACTGTGTTGGAAGGAAGTATGACATCGCGCGAAAGTTTTTTGATATACGAATAGATGCCGGTGGATTTGCCACTGAAATCATCGGATGTCAATTGAAGCGCATCCATTTCGCTTATCCATTGTTGCGCTTGCGCAAAAACCTTTTTCTCTATAGCGATGCGCTGGTCGCTGAGACGCTTGCGGAAGGATCTGAAAAATGTTTTATCCTCCGTTACGCGCAATACACTTTCTTCAATGGCTTTAAAATCTTCCTTTTCAATTTTTTGCGCAAACTCCAGCAGTGCTTTGCGCACATCCCAATCTTTGCCTTCGGTGAGTTTCTCCATCGAAAACTCCAACAGCCAGCCACGCAAGTCGGCATTGGCTGATAACTGGCTTACCAGAATATCGATCACCTCTTCCATCACAAAGGCATTGTCTACCTCGAGCCGAAAGTTTCCCAGCAAACCGGTTTCGCGGGTGAAGGAGCGAATGATGCGCTGGAAGAATGCATCAATGGTGCTGACAGAAAACTCTGCATATCTGTGAAGCAATAAGGTGAGCACCTCTTCGCTTCTTTTGCGCAAATCTGCGGGCTTTAACACCACTCCCGCTTTGGATTCTTCGCGGATAATCTCTTCGGCCAGGTCGGGGCTTTCACCTTTGGCAAAGTCGCTGAGGTAACGAAGGATGCGATCCTTCATTTCCTGCGTGCTTTTGTTGGTGAAAGTCATCGCTAAAATAAAGCGGAAATATTCCGGTCGCTTCAAAGCAAGCCGAATGTATTCACGCGCCAGTATGCGGGTTTTTCCGGAACCGGCCGAGGATCGATAAATGTGGAAAGGTGCTGACAGAATAAAACGATTAGGTGTACGATTTACGATTTTTTTCGATCACAATAAATTAAAGCGGCATAATCTATGGCGATGATGGGATTGGTCAATTGCCGGACGAATTCTGCGGGTGACCAAGAGTATCTTTTGACCTGAAAAGATATTTTGAAGCTGACTATTGCATTGATAATTTTGTTACATTCGAGAAAGTGTATATGCGCAAACTCTACCTGCTTTGGCCTAAGGTTTATTATTCGTTTCCGCTTCAGTTGTTGTTCAACAACATCCGCAGAAACATTGTATTGATGCTTTGCTGGATTTTGCTGTTTGCCATGATGACAGGCAACTTCGGGAAATACCTGGGCATCCCTTACTTATTTCTCGATCCGGAGTACCTCAACCGCGTGAGTTTCACCAGCTTTTTCTGGATGGGCCTTTTATCGGCCGGCTTTGCCATGGCCTTTCATATTACCTGTTACATTTCAGATGGACATCGGTTTTCATTTGTGGGTACCCTTCCGCGACCGTTCCGCAAATTTGTGATCAACAATAGTATTATCCCGATCTTGTTTTTAGTGACTTATCTCTATCAGGCCATTCGCTTTCAAATTGATAACGAACACTGCACCACCAGCGAACTGATCTGGCGCTTGATCGGCTTTTTTGTTGGATACATTTTCATGACCATACTCTTCTCGTTGTATTTCCGGTTCACCAACAAAGACATTTTTAAATACATGGTGTGCCGTATTGATGAAAAGATTAAACAAAAAGTAACGGTTACCCGCGCCAGTGCCATGAAGAAGCTGGACATTGCACGCAAGAAGCAAGTGCGTGTAGACACGTACATCAGCAGCAACCTGCGGGTGAAGCCCGTAGAAGATTTGAATTTCTTTGATCGCAGCACCATCCTTCAGGTATTTGATCAGAACCATTTTAATCTGGTGGTGATCGAATTATTTATTTTTTTGATGGTGGTGTTATTAGGACTCTTCAAAGATTATCCTGCCTTTCAATTGCCCGCTGCTGCCAGCTTCATGATTTTCCTCACCATCTTCGTGATGTTATTCGGAGCTTTCTCGTATTGGTTTGGCGGGTGGTCGGCAACCGTAGGGTTAGTGGTTTTCTTAACCATCAATTATTTGGTGGGCGAAGATTTCTTCACCAAAAAGTATGAGGCTTTTGGTCTTGACTACAGCGTGTTGGAAGCACCTTATAATGCCGAATCGATTCAAGCGCAAATTGACAGTGCGGCTATTGCGGAAGACAAGCAGGCTACACTCGTGCAACTTCAAAACTGGCGGAATCAATTTCCCGCTGATCAAAAACCCAAAATGGTTTTACTCTGCGTAAGTGGCGGTGGCAAACGAGCGGCCTTGTGGACGTTGAATGCGTTGCAGTATACCGACAGTGTCACGCACGGAAAACTGACACAAAGCAGCGTGCTCATTACCGGTGCCTCGGGTGGATTGATTGGCGCGAGTTATTTCAGAGAGTTAAAGTTGCGTGAAGCGCTGGGCGAACCCATCAAACCATACGCTGCCACGCATCGCCAAAAAATCTCGACTGATAATTTAAATCCTTTGATCTTTAGTTTGCTGGCGAATGATTTATTTGTGGGCTTCACTAAATTTAATTATGCCGATCAATGGTATCAACGCGACCGCGCTTACACTTTTGAAGATCAGCTCAATCAAATTACGGAAGGGTTGATGGATCGCCCGATCGCTTCGTATAATGAATATGAAACGAAAGGGATTATTCCGATGGTGATTTTAACACCTACGGTGATCAATGATGGCCGTAAGATGTACATTGCCTCGCGCCCGGTTTCTTTTATGAATGCGGAGCTTGAAAATTTTAAAAATTACCATGCTGAAAAAGTAAGTGGCGTTGACTTTCAGCGATTCTTTGAAGATCAGGGATCAAAAAATTTACGCTTCTTATCTGCACTGCGGATGAGCGCTACGTTTCCGTACATCACACCCAATACCACGTTGCCCACCGATCCACCTATTCAAATGATGGATGCCGGTATTTCTGACAACTTCGGTTTATCGGATGCGGTTCGGTTTGTTTATGCTTTCAAAGATTGGATTGATGAAAACACAGACGGAGTGGTGTTTGTTTCTATTCGTGATTCACCGAAGCTGCACACCATCTCAGCTGCCAAAGGTCAAACCATTATTGACGCGATTACGCAACCGATCAGCTCGGTGTATAATAACTTTGAGAATTTTCAAGACATTACCAGCGACTTGTTAATTGGTCAGGCCCACTCGTGGTTAAAGGCACCGATTGAGCGTGTGGACATTCAATATCAAGCAGAAAGTTATGTTGATTTGTTGCAAGGCATGGACAGCATTCGTCAAAACAATGCGCGTGCTTCTTTAAGCTGGCGATTGACGACTCGTGAGAAGGAAGGCATTGTAAGCACGATTCATTCTGAAAAAAATGAAGCCGAAATTGCAAAGCTTAAACTGCTCCTGAGTGCTACACCGAAGTAATTCACCTCTAAGATTTTAACTCCATCTCCCCATGAAAAATTTAGTTTTTATTGTTGAAGATGATCTTACCCAACAAAAACTATTACGCCATCACTTTGAAGAATCGCTGGGTTCGTATGAAGTAAAAACCTTTACCAATCCGGATGACCTGCTGGCACACCTGGATGAAAAACCATTTGCGGTGGTGCTCGATCATTTTTTTGCCGATCGAAAAGAAACAGGCTTGCATTATCTGAGTTTAATTAAAAAGAAGAGCCCTGCTACT
>PJQF01000312.1_pt1 | contig 16945 bp, 15 predicted proteins | sample 1503741 | NCBI WGS metagenome assembly PJQF01 (sample SAMN07775949, study PRJNA414020) | Biofilm metagenome, whole genome shotgun sequencing project. | isolation source: biomolecule (vanillin) treated reverse osmosis membrane biofilm | place: India: Nagpur | collected 2017-03-21 | reverse complement strand
CGCGCATGGAAATGCCGGGCTGCTCGCTGTGCATGGGTAACCAGGCACGTGTAGAGCCGAACTCGACGGTTGTGTCGACGTCAACGCGTAACTTCCCGAACCGTCTGGGTGATGGCGCGAACGTCTACCTGGCGTCGGCTGAGCTGGCGGCTGTAGCTTCCACGCTGGGCCGCCTGCCGACGGTCGAAGAGTACATGGGCTACGCGGCCAAACTGGACACCATGGCCAGTGACGTTTACCGCTACCTGAACTTCGACCAGATCGCCGAGTTCCGCAAAATCGCAGCAAGCGCCAACATCCCGGTGATTCAAGCCTAAGATGTATTGACGTAAAGGACGCCGCGTATCGCAAGATGCGCGGCGTTTTTTTATGCCTGGGAATTGACACTCAGCGCTAGCTGCACCGCATCGTCAACGCTCAAGCCACTGAGCAAGACCTGTGGCGCCGAGGCTTCAGGCAAGCTCTGCAACACCTCGCGAGCCTCATGCCGCACGCGGGCCAGTACCAGGCGCTTGCCCTCCCCGCGCACTTGCGCGAAAAACGCCGCCAGCGCTTCGATACTGGTGCCATCGAGGTCAGGCGACTCTTCCAGGCTGAGCACCACGGCCTCGACCTGCGATTGAAGCATCAGGCGCAACGCCGCGCCGAGGATGCGTTCGGCATTGGCGAAAAACAGGGCTTCGTTGGGCCGCACGATCAACACGCCAGGTACGTCCAACGCATCCGGATGGTGCTGGCGATCGACAAAGTCGTGACTGTCAGCCAAACGCCCCAGCACCTGAATATCCGCCGCTGACATCTGACGCAACATCAACACTACGCTGATCGCCACCGACACCAGCAGCCCGTCGAGTACGCCCAGCAACAACACGGCCGCCACGGCACAGATCACCAGCAAACGGTCACGCCGCCACACAAAGTAACGGCCCAGGGGTTGCAGGCTCAAGCCACGCCCCAGTGCATAGATGACGATAGCGGCGAGCACCGGCTCCGGGGTCAGCGCCACATACGGCAGCACCGTCAACACAATCACCAACACCACCAGCGCGGCAACGATACCGGCCAGACGTGAACTGGCACCGGCGGCCTCATTGGCCGACGTCGCCGAATAACCCGCGCCGGCCGGCATGCCGTGGAATAACCCGGAGATCAGGTTGGCTGCACCCAACGCGAGCAGGTCGCGATTGGATGACACCCGGTCGCCGTGTTTAAGCGCGAACGAACTGATCGAGCCGTAGGACTCCGCATACAGGATCATCACCAGGGCAAACGCCAATTCTCCGAGGCGCAACCAGTCCGCGAACGGCAGGACCGGCAAGTGGCCCAATTCCAGCTGCAGGTCGATCAGGCCGATCAGCGCGACACCATGGGCCTGTAGATCCAGGTACTGCCCGGCACCAATACCGAGGACCACCACCAACAGCCCGCCCGGCAGACGCGGTATCCGCGCGCACAGCCACAATACGCCCAATGCAGCCGCAGCCACCCACGCAGCCGGCCAGTTCCAACGGGGTAGTTGCTCCAGCAACTGCGGCAGGAAGCGGATCAGGTTGTTATCGACCAGGTGCACACCCACCACGCTGGCCAACTGTTTGAGGATGATCGTCAGCGCCAGGCCGAACGCAAAGCCGCGCAACACCGGCTTGGCAATAAACGACGTCACACCGCCGAGTTTGAACAACCCGGCCAACAGGAAAAGCCCCCCGGTGATCAACACCAGCCCGAACGCCAGGGACAGCCTCAGCGCCGGGTCATCGCCCGCCAGACTCGCAGTGGCTGCCGCCAACACCGCCGCAGACGATGACGTCGCCGAGACAATTGCAAAGCGACTGGTGCCGAACAGGCCGTAACACACCAGCCCGGCAAACAAGGCAATCACACCGGCCTGCGGCGGCAGTGCGGCAATGCTCGAATACGCCACGGCTTCCGGCAGCAGTAAACCGGCAATGGACAACCCGGCGAGAATGTCTTGGGTACGATTGGGGGATACGACAACAGGCGTTTCGGTTTCAGTTTTCAATCGGCCCAACCCATCCTGGCAAATAACGCGCTTCCTGGCTGCGTGCCAGGAGCATGACCTTGCTTAACACCTTGGCGTTTGGCTGGCTGGCCACGTCGCTGCCAATGCGGCTGCGCAAGAAATCCGCCCACAGAAACTCGCTGAACGGCGTCGCGTCCTTGGCGTAACCGCCAGCCGTGCGCAACATGCCCGCCAGGCTGCGGTAAGGGTCGTCCTGCAAGTCGGTAATCTTGCGCGGAATGGCTTCGTAGGTACGTCGCAGGCCACGCGCATCGTAAGGGTGTACCCACTGATTGAACGCCATGACGTTCCAGAACGTGTTGCGGTCCACAAATGACAGGTCCTTGAGCATCAACAGCGACACACTCTTGACGCCCTCCAACAGCAGCGCCAGCCCGAAATGGTGATGATCGGTGATGTAATAACGCTCGTCCGGGCCGAGCACGCAAGGAAACCAGTGCTTGTCGAGCGCCGCAGTGCGCTCCTTGCGCTTGAGTTTGGTCCAGGCTTCGCGCTTGGTGGTGACCTCAGCCAGACCCACGGTCAATTGGGTGGGGTGCAACTTTTCCAGCTTGCCTGTGACCAGTTGCGGACGGGGCCGGGCCATGGGTGCCTCCAAATAGGGAACCAATAAGCCGACAGCTTAGCCCTCATTGATGGGCGAGTTTTTCCCACGCGAAAAAAAAGCCGATTCACGCTGTGCGCGAATCGGCCCTGGTGGGTGCAGCCTGCCGTCAGGACAGCAGCGAGTAGATCAATGCCGTAATCGCAACCAAGCCCACTGCGGTGACAAACACGTTGGAGGCCTGCCCACGGTACTTGGCCATGGCCGGCACTTTACGGATCGCGTACATCGGCATCAGGAACAGGATCGACGCGATGATCGGGCCGCCCAGTGTTTCGATCATGCCAAGGATGCTCGGGTTAAGCGTGGCGACGATCCAGCACACCACCAGCATGAACGCAGCGGTCATGCGGTCCAGCGCCTTGGCTGCCGGGCGGCGACCGGTTTTAAGCACCAGGCCCTTGAGGCCTTCGCTGGCACCGATGTAGTGGCCCAGGAATGACTTGGCAATCGCCACGAATGCAATCAATGGCGCGGCGAAGGCGATGGTCGGGTTGTCGAAGTGGTTGGCCAGGTACGACAGGATCGACAGGTTCTGCGCTTTCGCTTCGGCCAACTGCGCCGGCGACAGGGTCAGCACGCAGCTGAACACGAAGAACAGCACCATCACCACCATCAACAGGTGCGCACGGGACAGGATCTGCGAACTGCGCTCATCGGCATTGGCGCCGTACTGGCGCTTCTGGTCAACCGCGAACGCCGAGATGATCGGCGAATGGTTGAACGAGAACACCATCACCGGAATCGCCAGCCACAGCGTGTTGAGCAACGCCGACGGCGCCGGCACCTCGCTGGCGGTGCTGAGGATGCCGCCGGTCCAATGCGGGACCAGGTACACCGCCAGGAACAGCAAGGCGACGATAAACGGATAGACCATCAGGCTCATCGCCTTGACGATTACTTGTTCGCCGCAACGCACCACCGCCAACAACCCCAGAATCAGCACAAATGCCAGGATCGCCCGCGGCGGCGGCAGGATGTGCAGTTGGTGTTCCATGAAGCTGCTGACGGTGTTGGTCAGCGCCACGCTGTAGATCAGCAGGATCGGGAAGATGGCAAAGAAGTACAACAAGGTGATCAACGCACCGGCTTTGAGCCCGAAATGCTCTTCAACCACGTCGGTAATGTCGGAACCTTCGCGGCCGGACAGTACGAAACGGGTCAGCCCACGGTGGGCAAAGAAGGTCATCGGAAATGCCAGCAGCGCCAGGATCACCAGTGGCCAGAAGCCCCCCAGGCCCGCGTTGATCGGCAAAAACAAAGTACCGGCGCCGATGGCGGTGCCGAACAGCCCAAGCATCCAGGTGGTGTCCTGGCGGCTCCAGCTTGTGAGGGTTGCAGGTGTCGTTGCATAGCGTTCGTCGACGCTATTGGCCTGATCATTCATCCGGTCGGATCTCCGCATTTTCACGGCCGGGGCGAGTCAGAAAAACCTGACAGGCAGCGCCCCGACCATAACAGGGGCGCGATTGTCCGGGATTCTTGTGAATAAGCAAAGACTTAGCAGAGGAATGGTTAGCCGCGGCAGGCGTGCACGGACAGCATTGGCTGCGGTTTGTGAACACTGAAGAGTCGCGTAAACACGGCACATCCACAGCGCGCATCCCTTTAGGTGTTCGAGCTTTTCAAGAAATACCCTACAGCACGACAAGACACTGCCTGCATCTAAATTATATTTTCACTAAAGCACCACTTTAACTGTTACAGGAACATTCATAGCCATTGAGCAAACTCAACCCGCCAACCTAATATCCCCCACGCACTTGAGGTAAACACTTACTGAGTTCACGGGGGTTATATATGCGAAGACTCACTGTCGTATTTGCCGGTCTGCTTCTGGCAGGGATATTCAACCCGCCCAATAGTCATGCACAACCAGTGGAGCCTGAACGGGATATCCGCGCACTGGCGTCCTCGCCTCAATGGTTAACCACCAAGGTCTATATCGAGGGGGAACCGGATAAAGACGTCAAGGCAAACTACCCCGGCGTGGTCGGCATATCGATGTGGGACCCTCAACGAAATCGCTATGAGTTCTTTTACACCGAGACCGGTCGATCAAAGTACGCGGATGGCGGTGGCGGGTATTTCCTGATCACGGGCGACAGGAAAACCCACATTCTGGTGCCTGACGTGGGACCTGTCAGAACGGTTGTCAGGCGCCTGGAAAAGCTGGACAACAGCGAATTCACCTACTCTCGGGAAGTACCACGCGACAGCGTAGCCAACCAGCCGACGGTTCGCATATATGTGGTGCACGCCCCTTACAAAGGGCCCCTAAAGACAGCCATGTCCAACTAACCAACTTCACGCGCCGCATTGAAATACCGGACTAACTCGTTCTATAAAAACAACAAACAAGGTACCCAACCATGAACATACATAAACCCGGCAAGTCACTGTTATTACCTGCTCTGCTTACGACCCTCCTGCTTCCAAGCATGGTCATCGCACAAACCAGCACAACTTCCAGCACCAAACACATTGCCGCCACGGCCGACAACGCCGTCATGTTGACCGTCTTCCTTAAACACGATCAGTCACGCCCGTTAAGTGCGTTGAAGACCCAACTGGCCCAGCAGGAATTTCACAAGGTATTCCCGCCCGCCGGCGTGGAAGTCGTCAGTTGGAATATCACCATGGGCATCGGACAGGTCATCGTCCTGCGCCTTCCGGCCTCGCGCTTGGCTGAGGTCAATTTAGCAATCGAAAACACCGCCTGGGGCGTTTACAACACAGAATTTTTCCCCACCTATGATTTCATGCCGATAGCACAGGCAGCGCAACTCAAGGCGCGGCAGGCTGACGCGACGCAATAGGCGTTCTCACGGCTGGACGGCTCTGCCTCGTGCGACAGATGACTTGCTTAACGCCGTAAAAACCCCCATTAGCGTGCCAAAAGACTCGACGCCCCCGTTGACAGTCGCGCGCACACGCCAGCATGATCGGGCCATGAACTTTACTCAGCGCCCCCTCACCCGCACCACCACCACGACCGCTTATGGCGGGTCGTGCGGTTGCTGTGGGTGCGTGAACTAGAGCCCCCCAGAAACAACCCAAGGCCCCGCCAGTAATGGACGGGGCCTTTTTATTGCTCCGCCCGCTGGCCACTGCAAGGAGCAAGACCATGGCAAACGCCCTGCTGATTATCGATATGCAAACCGGTTTATACGATGGGCCGGAGAAACCCTTCGAGCGCGAACGGGTGCTCGACACCATCAACCACCTTATTCATCGCGCCCGCAGCGCCAACGCAGCGATCTTTGTTGCCCGGCACACTGGCCCGGCAGGCTCGCCGATTGAAGCCGGCAGCCCGCTCTGGCAGCTGTGGCACGGCCTGGACGTCGACGAAGCGCGCGACCACCTGTTCAATAAAACCCGGCCCAGTTGCTTCCTGGGGACCGATCTGGCGAATCAGTTGGCCGCCGCGCAGGTCAATGAGCTGGTGATTGTTGGGATGAAGACCCAGTTCTGCATCGACACCACTTGCCGAGTGGCGGCGGAGCTGGGGTTTTCGGTGGTATTGCCGCAGGACGGCCATACTTGCATGGACACGCCGGCGTTGTCGGCCGAGGCGATCATCGCGCATCACAATGCGACCTTGGCCGGGGCATTCGTGAAGCGGGTGACAGCGCAGACTATTGAGTTCCAGTGATACCAAGGCGGGATTTTTTGTGACTGAACAAAACGTTCTGTCTTACAAATCGCGCATACTTATCCTCTCAAACCCTTCAGGAAGAGCCTTCCGATGCCCACCACTGTTCTGGTCCTGGTTGAAACCATCAACGAATACCTGCAAATCATTGAGAGCAACGACTTTCATGTGATTCTGGCGCCGACGCCAGCCGAGCGCGCCCAGGCGATCAAGGCTCATGGTGGGCAGATCAAGGCGGTGCTGACCCGTGGGCCGTTGGGCTTGTATGCCGAGGAAATCGCTGCGCTGCCGCTGCTGGAGATCATCTGCGTGATCGGCGCCGGCTACGAGCATGTGGACCTGCAGGCGGCGAGCAATCGCGGGATTGTTGTGACCAACGGCGCGGGCGTGAACGCACCGTCGGTGGCCGACCACGCCATGGCGTTGCTGCTCTCGCTGGTGCGCGGCATTCCGCAAACGGATGCCGCTGTGCGGCGCAGCGAATGGCCGAAGGTGATGCGCCCTTCCCTGGGCGGCAAACACCTGGGCATTCTCGGCCTTGGCGCGGTGGGCATGGAAATCGCCAAGCGCGCCGCCCTCGGGTTCGGCATGGAGGTGAGTTACCACAACCGCCAGCCCCGCGATGACGTCGACTACACCTATTGCGCAACGGCCGTGGAGCTTGCGCGCACATCGGACTTCCTGATCCTGGCGACACCCGGCGGCGCAAGCACCCGTCACCTGATTGATCGCCACGCCCTGGACGCCCTCGGCCCGCACGGTTACCTGGTGAACATCGGGCGCGGCAGTGTGGTCGTGACCGCAGACCTGGTGGCCGCCCTGGAGCAGCGGCGTATCGGCGGCGCCGCGCTAGACGTGTTTGACGATGAGCCAAAAGTGCCCGACGCCCTCAAACGCCTGAGCAACACCGTGCTCACCTCCCATGTGGCCGGGCTGTCGCCGGAAGCGGCCCATGACACCGTGCAGCGCGTGGCCGACAACCTGGTGGAATACTTCGCGGGCCGCCCCGTGCTGACCCCCGTTACCTTGCCACCACGCAACTAGTAGCGATTAGCCAGCGCCTGCGCAAAACCTGACTACACTGTTGGCGGGGATGCTCAGGACGTCGGTGCATGACCGGCGAAGGAACGCACAATGTTTGGCCATGGACTCGGCCCGGCCCGCCAACGCGGGGCCATCGGTCTGGTGGGCGCAGTGACCCTTGGGATCGCATTGTTGTTTGTGTTGCTGGTGGTCGACAGCGGTCGTTTGTACCTGGAGAAGCGCAAGTTACAACGTGTGGCCGATACCGCGGCACTGGAAGCGGTGAGCCGCGGCGGCACCTGCGCTGCGCCGAATAACAATGCCGCGCAATTTGCCACGCAAAGCGCGGAACGCAACAACTTCAAGGTCGATGCCGATCGCACGCTGGCAATCGCCTGCGGCACCCTGGCCACAGGGGCAGACTTCATGCGCACCTTCAGCGCCGACCCCACCAAGGCCGACGCCATCCGGGTCATCGCCACCCATCGCGTCGCCACCAGCATCGGCGACGCCATCCACACATTATTCTCGGCGCGAACCCTCAGCCAGACCTCGCTTTTGAGCGCCACGGCGGTCGCCGCCGCACCCGCGCCGCCTGTGGCGACGCTGACCGTTCGCAGTACCTTGTTGACGGTGGACAGCACCAAGTCGGCGGCACTCAACGGCTTGATCGGCGGCTTGCTGGGGGGCAAATTGCAGATCGATGCAGTGGGCTGGAAAGGCTTGATCAACACCGACATCAGCTTGCTCAGCTATCTGGACGCGTTGGCCATCCGCCTCAACGTCAGCGCCGGCAACTACGACCAGTTGCTCAAGACCGACGCGACCGTCGGCCAGTTGATCCAGGCCGCCATCGATGTGCTCAAGCTGGGCGGTAATGCAGTCCAGGTGGTGATCAATAACCTCGAAGCAATCAAGCTGATTGCCCCAGGCACGCAGATCCTGCACCTGGGCGACCTGATCAATATACAAAACGGCACGGACAAGAGCGCCCTGGACGTCAACCTGCAACTGTTCAACCTGATTCAGGGCTTTGTGCAGCTGTCCAACAAAGCCAGCGCGGTGGCCGTCGAGTTGCCGGTGGACGTACTGGGGCTGCTGAATATCACGGTGAAGACACGTGTCATCGAACCCGCGCAAATTTCTGCGATTGGCAACCCGCAGTTGATCGACACCCAGCCGATTTTTGTGCGGACCGCGCAAGTCCGCACCTGGATTTCCTTGAAGTTGCCCGTCATCGACGTGCTCAACAAAGTGATCGGTCTGGTCACCGATGTGGTGGGCTTGCTGCTGGGCAGCTCACTCGACCCGGTGCCGGGCACGCAAATCGACATCGCCCTCGAAGCTGCCAGCGGGAGCAGTTACGTCACCGGCTACCGCTGCAACGGCCCCACCGACAAATCATTGTCCGTGACAGGCAGCACGTCGGCGGTGAGATTGATGGTGGGCCAGATAGATCCGAAAAACCTGTTCTCCTCCACCGAAACCCTCAAAGTCGACGACTTTGCGCTGCTCGACCTCGGCGTCAAAAAATGCAGCCGGGGCGTGTGCGAGCCCAGGCAACCCTACGCAGTCGGCGGCCTCAGCCTGAGGGTAGACAGCAGCGTGGCCAAGACCACCCGCGACCATGTCTACGTGGCGCCTGCAGAGGTGAAGCAGCCGCCGAGCTATTACAGCTTCAGTTCCACTAACGTCATCGGCAGCTTGAGCAACACCCTCAACGGTATCCGGTTAACCAGCCACACACCGACGCTCGACGGGTTGCTGGGCTTAGTGCTCGGCCTGGTGGTCGGCATACTGACCGAGGTGCTGAACCTGCTCAGCGGTGTCATTTCAAGCGTGCTCAGCCCATTGCTCGACCCACTGGTCAACAGCCTGCTCGCCGGCCTGGGCATCGACCTGGCAAAAGTCGAAATAGGTGCCAACCTGTCCTGCAACCCCGGTGGCCGGGCGATGCTGGTGATTTGAACACATCAAGCCCGCTGATCATCATCCAACACGCTAACCTATTAAGCCGCCCCGACCTTGTCGCTGGGCGGTCGTGCGCATTAGATTAGGAAATAGTCCAAGGCCTTTAGAATAAGCAGAAGGGATAAGCATGGCGCTGAACGACCAATCGACCCAGATTCGCCCAGGCGAAGAACTTGATGCCAGCCTGATCGATCCCTACCTCAAGGCCCACATTCCGGGCTTGAGCGGCGCGGTTAACATCAGCCAGTTCCCCGGTGGCGCGTCGAACCTGACTTACCTGCTCGAATACCCAGGCCAGGAATTCGTGCTGCGGCGCCCGCCGTTTGGCCACAAGGCCAAGTCTGCCCATGACATGGGCCGCGAGTACCGCATTCTCAACCAGCTGAAAGACGGCTTTCCCTATTGCCCCAAAGCCTATGTGCATTGCACCGATGAGTCGGTGATCGGCGCCGAGTTCTATGTGATGGAACGGGTCAACGGGATTATTCTGCGCTCCGACCTGCCGCCTGAGCTGGGCCTGGATGCGGCCAGGACCGAAGCCCTGTGCAAAAGCTTTATCGACAAGTTCGTTGAACTGCACCAGGTCGATTACAGCGCCTGCGGCCTGGCCGACCTGGGCAAGCCTGAAGGCTACGTAGAGCGCCAGATTCGCGGCTGGAGCGACCGCTACGAAAAAGCCCTGACCCCCGATGCCCCAAGCTGGGAAGCGGTGCGTGCATGGCTCAACGACAAGATGCCGGCCGGCCACCCCACCTCCAGCATCGTGCACAACGACTACCGTTTCGACAATGTGATCCTCGACCCCGACAACCCGATGCAAATCATCGGCGTGCTCGACTGGGAACTGACCACGTTGGGCGACCCGCTGATGGATTTGGGCAACACCCTCGCCTACTGGATCGAAGCCGCTGACCCGGCGCCCGTGCAACTGATGCGCCGCCAGCCGAGCAACGCACCCGGCATGCTCACGCGCCGTCAGTTCGTCGATTACTACGCCGAGCGCGCCGGCATCCGGATCGACAATTTCGATTTCTACTACACCTACGGCCTGTTCCGCCTGGCCGGTATCGTGCAGCAGATCTATTACCGTTTTTTCCACGGCCAAACCCAGGACAAACGCTTTGCGCAGTTCATTCATATGAACAAGCTGCTGGAGCAAATGAGCCTGAATGTCATCGACAAATCCGCCCTCTGAAGGAAACCTTATGTCCAAGACTCACCTGTTCGACCTCGACGGCAAGATTGCGTTTGTTTCCGGCGCCAGCCGCGGTATCGGTGAAGCCATCGCCAAGCTCCTCGCCCAGCAAGGCGCCCATGTCATCGTCTCCAGCCGCAAACTGGAAGGCTGCCAGCACGTGGCCGATGCGATCATCGCCGCAGGCGGCAAGGCCACGGCCGTGGCCTGCCATATCGGCGAAATGGAACAGATCACCGAGGTGTTCGCCGGCATCCGCGAACAGTTCGGGCGCCTGGATATCCTGGTCAACAATGCTGCGACCAACCCGCAGTTCTGCAACGTGCTCGACACCGACCTCGGCGCGTTCCAGAAGACGGTTGACGTCAACATTCGCGGCTACTTCTTCATGTCTGTGGAAGCCGGCAAGCTGATGCGCGCTAACGGCGGCGGCAGCATCATCAACGTGGCGTCGATCAATGGTATTTCCCCAGGCGTATTCCAGGGTATCTACTCGGTGACCAAGGCCGCGGTGATCAACATGACCAAGGTGTTCGCCAAGGAATGCGCCGAATTCGGCATCCGTTGCAACGCCCTGCTGCCCGGCCTGACCGACACCAAGTTCGCCTCGGCGCTGGTGAAGAACGACGCGATCCTGAAAATGGCCCTGGCGCAGATCCCGCTCAAGCGCGTGGCGGACCCGAGCGAAATGGCCGGCGCAGTGCTGTTCCTGGCCAGCGATGCCTCCAGCTACACCACCGGCGTATCACTGAATGTGGACGGTGGTTTCCTGTCCTGACCCGCCCGGCACACCAACCCCCCAGGAGCGCTGGCACGCCCGCGACAGCGGCGTGCCAGCCATTGGATTGACCGGCACAGCGCGATCATGCACGAGCTTGAAGCCGGTTGATTCAGGGGCGCGTGAACTGCTGGCGTAGCGCTTCGATGCGAGGTCGGCAGGCACACCCTTCCAAGTGGTCATTGACCATGCCCATGGCCTGCATCAGCGCATACATCGTGGTCGGGCCGACAAAGGTCCAGCCGCGCTTCTTCAAGGCTTTCGACAAACGCACCGACGCCGGTGATGTCGGGTTGCCTGTCCAGTACGCCATGTCCACCACCGGTGGGCGCTCCTCATCAGCCGGTTCAAATGCCCACAGCCAGCGCGCCAGCGAGCCGGTTTCCTCCACCAGTTCACACGCTCTGCGCGCATTGTTGATGGTCGAGACGATCTTCGCGCGGTTGCGCACAATGCCCGGGTCATTCAGCAGCCGCACGATGTCGGCCTCGGTGTATTGCGCCACACGGCGAAAGTCAAAGCCGTCAAACGCGGCGCGGAACTGCGCGCGCTTGCGCAAAATGGTGATCCAGGCCATGCCCGCCTGAAAACCTTCCAGGCAAATCTTCTCGTACAGCTGGGTATCGTCGGCGACAGGCACGCCCCATTCATCATCGTGGTAACGCGGGTACTCCGGCGCCGCTGTGCGCCAGGTGCAGTGGGTCAGCCCCGTGGCATCCGTGGTCAGTCCTGGTTTGTCCATCCATCACCTCGCGTAACAAGCGGTGGATGATAAGCGAAAATTTTTCCGAGCCGCCAACCGCTCAAGCATCGCCATCACCGACCAACTGGTCAGACCGGGACCGGTCAAACCGCGAATATTTACTTGTGATTTCAAAAAAACCGAGCGTAGACTGGCCGCGCACTGGACTTACCGGTAAGACCACAACAATTAAGCCCTGGAACCACCAGGGCACCGAATAGAGATCCCTCCCATGCTCAGATGGTGCTCGCGTTCGATTTTCCTGCAAGTCGTGATTGGCCTGATGCTCGGCATCGTCTGCGGCCTCGCCCTCCCCGAATTCTCCTCACAACTCAAACCCCTGGGTGACGGCTTTATCAAGCTGATCAAGATGCTGATTGGCTTGATCGTGTTTTGCGTGGTGGTCAGTGGTATTTCCGGGGCCGGTGACTTGAAGAAAGTCGGACGCATCGGCCTCAAGTCAGTGATCTATTTTGAAGTACTGACCACCGTCGCCCTGGTGATCGGCCTGATCATGGCCTTCAGCACCGGCATCGGCACCGGCGCCAATATCCACCTGGAGCAGTTGTCCTCGGCCGGCCTGACTGAACTGGCCGACAAGGGCCAACATATCCGCGGCACCAGCCAGTTTCTGATGGAGCTGATTCCCAACTCGGTGATCGGCGCCTTCGCCGACAACAATGTGCTGCAAGTGCTGCTGTTCTCGGTGCTGTTCGGCAGCGCGCTGAACCTGGTGGGTGAAGCCGCTTCCGGGATCTCGCGGCTGATCAACGAGCTGAGCCACGTCATCTTCCGCATCATGGGCATGATCGTACGCCTGGCACCCATCGGCGTGTTCGGTGCCATCGCCTTCACCACCAGCACTTATGGCCTGGATTCGCTGCAACACCTGGGCAGCCTGGTGGGTTTGTTCTACCTGACCTGCTTTGCCTTTGTCGGGCTGGTGCTGGGCCTGGTGATGCGCCTGTCCGGTCTGCGCATGCTGCCGCTGCTCAAGTACCTGCGCGAAGAGCTGCTGATCGTGATGGGCACTGCGTCGTCCGACGCCGTGCTGCCACAGATCATGCGCAAGCTTGAACACCTGGGCATCGGCAGCTCGACGGTCGGCCTGGTGATTCCCACCGGCTACTCGTTCAACCTCGACGGCTTCTCGATCTACCTGACCCTGGCCATCGTGTTTATCGCCAATGCCACCGGCACGCCGTTGTCGATGACCGACCTGCTGACCATTTTGCTGGTGTCACTGATCACCTCCAAAGGCGCCCATGGGATTCCAGGCTCGGCGCTGGTGATTCTGGCGGCGACCCTCACGGCCATTCCGGCGATTCCGGTGGTGGGCCTGGTGCTGGTGCTGGCGGTGGACTGGTTCATGGGTATCGGCCGCGCGCTGACCAACCTGATCGGCAACTGTGTCGCCACCGTGGCCATTGCACGCTGGGAAAAAGACATCGATATCCAGCGCGCCAACAAGGTGCTGCACGGCGAGCAAGGCTATGCCTTTCAGACCAAGAAGCCGGTGTTGCCGGCGCATCAGGAGTTCTGACCCATTCCATGTGAGAGACCGATCAACTGGGGGAGCGGGCTTGCTCGCGAATACGGAGTGTCAGTCAGCCTATTATTTAGCTGACACAACGCCCTCGCGAGCAAGCCCGCTCCCACAGTTTGATCGTCGCCAGTTTGGCCACCGTATTTGCACTATCAAGGAGACGTAGACGTGATCAGCACCTCAACCGTCGTCAACTCAGTCGTCGAAAAACTGCGCGCCGCCCTGGCGCGGGGTCAGTGGCGGCGTGGCGAAATGCTGCCCGGCCAGCGCGAACTGGCCGAGCAGATGGGCATCAGCCGCCCGAGCCTGCGTGAAGCCGTGATCGTCCTGGAAACCCTCGGCCTGGTGCGTTCGATGCCGGGCAAGGGCGTGGTAGTGCTGGAAACCAGCCTCAGCGAACCGCAATCGAGCGACGCCGTGGCGGACGCCAGCCTCGAAGACATTCTGCAACTGCGCTACACCCTCGAGCCCTTCATCGTCGGCCTGGTCGCCCAGTCCATCAGCAGCAAGGAAGTCGGCCAACTGCGCCTGACGCTCATGGACATGCGCGAAGCCCTGGATGCAGGCGATGCCGAAGCGGGCATGAACGCCTACATCGGCTTCCACGAAGAACTGTTCGCCCTCACCTCCAACCCGATCTTCCAGAACGTGGTGCAACAGACCAGCAACGCCCTCAAGCAGAGCGCCCAGGTGTTGCGTAACTCACCCGAACACCTGGCCGAACGTCTGCAGGAAAACGAGGCCGTGGTGCGCGCGATCCGCAACAAGAACAGCGCCCTGGCGAGTGCCGAAATGCGTCGGCACATCCTCCAGGAAGGCCTGCGCATGGGCATTCGCTTGAACATCCCGGACGACCATCTGGGCAGCTGACTTTTTTGGAGACAGGCCATGACCGCTCACGCGCTGCACCGCAAATCAGTCTTCACCGCCCTGCCCGCGATGCACCTGGTAGCCGGTAAAAAGCCGTCGGTGGAAGACATCTACCCGCGCCTGTTCGACGCCATTCTGGAGCAACGCATCGCCCCCGCCAGCCGTTTTACCGAAGAAAGCCTCGGCGAAACGTTTGGTGTCAGCCGCAGTGTGATTCGCCGGGTACTGGCAAAGCTGTCGCACCAGCAAGTCATCATTCTGCGCCCCAACCAGCGCGCCCAAGTGGCCGCGCCGGACGCCCTGCAAACCCAACAGATTCTGGAAGCGCGGCGCCTGACGGAAATCACCGTGGTGCAACTGGCGTGTGCGCACGCCACACCGACGCAGGTTCGCCACTTGCGTGAGCTGATCGCTCGCGAACGTGAGTGCATCGATCGCGATCAACGCGGGCCGGCGATTCGCCTGTCCGGGGAGTTCCACCTGCAATTGGCCGCGATGGCGCGCAATGCGCCCCTGGCGCAGTTTCTCAACAGCCTGGTGCCGCTGACCTCGCTGATCATTGCCCAATATGAAGCGCACGCCTGCACCTACTGTGCGTGGCAGGAGCACGCAGCCATTGTCGACGCGGTCGAGCAACAGGATGCGCTCAGCGCAGTCAGCCTGATGACGCGGCATCTGGATCACCTGGAAACCAAGCTACTGAACCGCGATACGTTTGCGAAAAAGCCGACATAATCGGTTATGGCTGAGCGGCAGAATGCATTCATCCCTTAGCTAACGCCTTACACACGGATGAATACTGCCATGCGAGCCTTCACCTCTACCTTGTTCGCTGCCCTTTTCGCGCTACCTCTTCATGCCGACGCACAGGCAGGCGACGCGTCAGGTTTTGGCGCGGCGATCATCACCCCAGCGCACCCAGTGTGGTTGCTCGAGCAACCCTACGCAGACAGCCCGAAGCTCACCGCACGCACCGTCGGGGTCAGCGCCTACGGCGGCTTTCACGTCAAGGCCAGCCTGGAGATCAGCTGTTACCCGCAGAACCCGCTGGCCAGCCTTGCGCTGCAGATCGCCCCGCAGTCACTCGGTTTCGACAGCGATCCGTTTGAGGGTAAAGACGCCAGCGCAAACGGTCCGTTGCGTGTTACCACCGGCACACGCGCAAGCATCGAACTCCCGGTAAATGGGGTTTGGACTGACGGCGGGGCTTTCCAGATCGGTACACTCTTTGTGCTCAGCGCCGCTGTTCCGCCCGCTGAATTAGCCTACTGGCTCAGCGATGCTTCACAGGGCCAAACACTGACCCTGTCGCTGGCACCTGCCACCGCAGGCGCAGCGCCGTTGACCGCAACGTTCGTACTGCCAGAAAACAACACCGGGTTGAACAAAATCCTCCGGGCTTGCCGGGGTGTCGCCAGCGCGACGCCGCGCTAGTTTTTGCGCGCAAACCACTGTGGGAGCTGGCTTGCCTGCTCCCACAGTTAATCCAGGTGTTGGGTAAAATCGGCCGCCAACAAAAAGCCCCCGTATCTCACGATACGGGGGCTTTGGTTTTACCGCGGGATCAAGCCGGCGCGAGCACCGACTGGCCGCTCAATGCCAGGTCCAACAACTCACGGTTAGCCACCGCGTACATGGCGTAGTCCGTGCCAACCGCTGCACGAATTTCCACCATCATTGCACGCCAGCGATCGGCCATGTCCTGGTGCTGCTCAAGCCACAGGGCCACGCGGGCTTCCATGTCTTGTGGCGCATCGGCCATTTGCAGGACCGCGATGGTGATCGCCCGTTGCTGCCAGTCCACATCGTCGCGGAACGCTTCGCGTGCCTGGGCCTGCCAGTTGTTGGCCACCGGCAGATCGCTGATCTGCTGCAGGTACCACGGCAAGTCCAGGGCACTGCCCACGGCGAAGTAGGCCTTGGCCACTTCAGCGGCGTCATGCCCGGTGACGTCGGCGGCTTCGATGATCGGCAGCAAGGTGTACAGGTGAGTCGTGCCTGCAACCATGCGCGCCAACAACTCCGGCACGCCGGCTTCGGTGTACGCCTGGTAACGGTTCTGCCAGCCTTCGCGGGTCGGGCCTTCCAGCAGTTCGTCGAGCTTGAGGCCCAGCGCGGCCAGGTGTGGACCGAAATGCGCGGTGTCACGGCCAGCGTCCTGCTCGTTGCGACGGCTGCGCAGGAACCAGCGCGTAGCACGGCGGCCCAGGCGCATCAGCTCGTCCATCAGCTCCAATTGCACGTCGGCGGAGACCTGGTGGTCCAGGGCTTCGATCTGACGGAACCAGTGCGGGAGATGGAAGATGTCACGCACAATCACATACGCGCCCGCTACGTTCGCCGGGCTCATGCCGGTCGACTCTTTGAGTCGTTGAACGAAAGTGATGCCCATGTGGTTCACCAGGTCGTTGGCGATCTGGGTGCTGACGATCTCACGCTTGAGGCGGTGGCGACGCATGGCCTCACCGAACTTGGCGACCAGGCTCGGTGGGAACGCGGTCTCCATGTCACGGGTCAGGT
>PJQF01000311.1_pt1 | contig 16948 bp, 13 predicted proteins | sample 1503741 | NCBI WGS metagenome assembly PJQF01 (sample SAMN07775949, study PRJNA414020) | Biofilm metagenome, whole genome shotgun sequencing project. | isolation source: biomolecule (vanillin) treated reverse osmosis membrane biofilm | place: India: Nagpur | collected 2017-03-21 | reverse complement strand
TGACCTGGTGCTCGTGTGTGTGGTAATCGCGGCGTTCCAGGCGTTCGCGCTTGAAACGTTTCTCGCGTGAGAGTCGCGAGAACCAGTACAGCAATTCGTCGGTGGCCCCGTCCGGCTCCTGCTCCAGCAGCCAGGTCATCAGGTCCGGCATCGGCAGCGCGTCTTCGCAGCGTTCGAGCATTTCCTTGACCGTGCGCGGTGCACGCTGGGCTTCGCCCTTGTGGGATTTGTGCGCCTTGGGGAACCGCGCTGGTTTAGGCTCGAAATTCGCCAGGGCATACACATACGCTTCGACCTGACTGGCGCTGCCAAGGAAGGTGCTTTGCGGCCGAGTGAACATCGGCATCGCTGCCTGTGGCACCGCGTCCAGGCCTTTACGGCGGATGGCCGACAGCGCCAACGCCGCGCCACGGGTCACGGCGTTGTGCCGACGTGCTTCTTCACGCAGCGGCAGCAGCAGTTCGCGGGCATGACGCAAGGTCAGCTGGGCGCTGGTCTGCATTTCTAGGATGCGCGCGTGGGTGCGCAGCAGCATGTCATCGTCCACCAGGTGGCCAAGGCGCTGTTGCTCGGTCAGCATGCGCAACAGCACGTTTTCGACCTTGCGCACGCCTTGCTCGAAGGCGCCGTCGGCGTTCACCAGTTGGATCATTGGTTCGACATATTCGTCCCAGGTTGCCAAGACCTCGGCATAACGCTGGCGCAACGGGATCTGGCGGTCGCTGGTCTTGGCGCGGTCGGCCACGGCAGCGAGGGCCTGTTCGTCGTTGGCGAGTTTTTTCAGCACATCGCGTACGCGCATATCCAGCAGGCGCAGTTGACGGGCCAGGTCGTGGCCGTCGCGGATGTCGAAGGCGTCCTGGATGTAGCCGGCCAGGCGCTCGAGGTGGCGCAGGTAGGCTTCGATTTCCAGGCACAGGCCAAGCCGGTGCTCCTTGCGAAGATAGGCGAGGAAGTCGTGGATCTGCGCGTTGAGCTCGAAACGGTTCGGGCTCTTGGCGACAGGCACCAGGATATCCAAGCGAATCCACACGTCCAGCAGGCTAGTGATGTCCTGGGGCGTGCTGTCCAGTTGTTGGGCGGCCAGTTGTGCGCGCAGCTCGCTCAGGCTCAGGGTGCCTTGGTCGAAGTGTTCGCACAGTGGCTCAAGTAAGGCCCAGTGTTCGGCGAGGGCGCGCAGGACGCGCTTGGGTTCGATCATGGGAATGGCCGGCTGGTTGGCGATTAAAAGTCGCGATTGTACTGCATCAGGCGCGGGATTTATCCACAGCCGGTCAGTGCGCAGTGGGCGATTGTTAGCGAACAGCGGTAGAATCCCCGCTCTTTACTTATCCACAAGTGGCCGAGCTGTGCTTATCGAGTCCCGACGTCGCGCTTACTTGACCGCCATGCAGGTGGTCAACTGGCTGCCCCGCACCGAACTGCCATTTGCCGCCCCATCGCGGCCCGAGCTGCTGCAGGCGCCTGAGCCCTATGAGGCGTTCGAGGTTTCAGGCGAGGAGGCGGCCGCGCCGGTGGCGGTGGCCAAGCCGGTACCCGAGGCGCGTCCTGTGGTCGAACGGGCGAAGGTCGAAGTACCGCGCCCGTCACCGGTCGCCAAACCCGTGGTGGCCGAAGAGGCCACGCCGGTGGTCAAGGCCCCGGTGGTGCCGCCGCCACGCTTTGCCCTGCAATTGCTGCGGGCGGGGCGTTGCCTGCTGTTGGTGGAATTGCCCACCGGCGAACGCTTCCAGACCCGCGACCCGGCCTACATGCTGCTAAAAGACATGCTGCGCGCCGCCGGCCTGCCTGACAGCCCGCAAATCGTCGGCGACCCGGTGCGCTGGCCATTGTTGGTGCGCGGCACCATGGACCAGGGCCCGGAAGCCGCGCGGGATTTTGTGCAAGGTTTTGTGTCGGCGCGCCTGGAAGACGAACCCTGCGTGTGCCTGTGGTTGATCGGCCTGCCCGCTGTGCGTTTTGCCGGCGAAGCGAATGCCGAAGCCTGGTACCGCGAACTGCAGGTCGAAGGTCTGGGCTCGGTATGGGCCCTGCCGGGCCTGGAATTATTAATGGAAGAGCCACAGCGTAAGGCTGATGTCTGGCAAGCCATGCGCCGGCTGATGGCGCGCTGGAAAACAACCGATGAGTGAGGCTTTATCCTTCCGCCCGATGACCGAGGCCGACCTCGACGCGGTGCTGAAAATCGAATACGCGGCGTTCAGCCATCCCTGGACCCGCGGAATTTTTCTCGATGGGCTGGGCAAGTACCAGATCTGGCTGATGTTCGAGGGCGAGCAGCAGGTGGGCCACGGTGTGGTGCAAATCATCCTTGATGAAGCGCATTTGCTGAATATCACCGTCAAGCCGGAAAACCAGGGCCGTGGTTTGGGCCTGGCGCTGCTGGAACACTTGATGTCCCGCGCGTATGCCGCCAACGCCCGGGAATGCTTCCTGGAAGTACGTGACAGCAACACCGGCGCGTTCCGTCTGTATGAGCGCTACGGTTTCAACGAGATCGGCCGTCGACGCGATTACTACCCCGCCGTGGGCGGGCGCGAAGACGCAGTCGTGATGGCCTGCACCTTGGTCGATTGAACACCTAACCCATGTGAGAGCCGGGCTTGCCCGCGATAGCCGTGTTGGATTCACTGCCGCCATCGCAGGCAAGCCAGCACCCAAGGGGCCCCATTTCACAATGAGGCCTGTGGTGTGTCAGCGGTTGCCGTCTACCGGGTCGAGATCAGCCAACTCGGCTTCATCCAACCCATTGCCGCCGCCGATCTCGTCTTCATCGACGATGCTCAGATCGTAATCCGCCGGGCTGTCTTCACCTTCCTCCCGCGCATCCCGGGCGCCGTCCTCATGAATCAGCGTTTCCGGGCTCATGTCATCATCGGTGGGTTCGTGGTCCTCCGTCGAAGCGCCGGTCATTCCGGCTTCGCGAACCCGCTCGTCGGGCATCAGGTGCTCACGCTCACCCGCTGGGAGTTCGTCGCCGATTTCCGCCGTCGGCTCTTCCTCGTCAAAATTCAGCTCGCGTATCGAGCCCATGCGGTCTTCATTGTCATCAATCGGTTCCGGCTGTGTAGCGCCGTAGGGACGTCGTGAATCTGTCATGGCCAATCCTCATGCTGTGGGGCTTATAGTGTGTGGACAGGCACGGCTCCCCAAAGATTCAAGCTAATTAACACCGGTCTATTCTTGAACCGGGCGTGACCCGGACGGGCGGTCGTCTGTCAAAGCTGCGCATCATTCCTGAGGCTTTCCCTGATGAACGAACTACAAGACCTGCTTGATAACAATGAACGCTGGGCGGACGCGATCAAACAGGAAGATCCCGAATTCTTCGCCAAGCTCGCCCGCCAGCAAACCCCGGAATACCTGTGGATCGGCTGCTCCGACGCCCGTGTACCGGCCAACGAAATCGTCGGCATGCTGCCCGGTGATCTGTTTGTGCACCGCAACGTGGCCAACGTGGTATTGCACACCGACCTCAATTGCCTGTCGGTGATCCAGTACGCGGTCGACGTGCTCAAGGTCAAACATATCCTCGTGACTGGCCACTACGGCTGCGGCGGCGTGCGTGCGTCCATGCAGGACCGCCAGTTCGGCCTGATCGACGGCTGGCTGCGCACCATTCGTGACCTCTACTACGAAAACCGCGAGCTGTTGGCCCAGTTACCCACTGAAGAAGAGCGCGTCGACCGCCTTTGCGAGCTGAACGTGATTCAACAGGTGGCCAATGTGGGTCATACCAGCATTGTGCAAAACGCCTGGCACCGTGGGCAGAGCCTCTCGATCCATGGCTGTATCTATGGCATCAAGGACGGTCGTTGGAAGAGCCTGAACACCACGATCAGTGGTTTCGAGCAACTGCCACCGCAATATCGCTTGCGGCCAGTGGGCGAGGTCTAAGGCCGTTTGCGCTGCCGCCACTGGGTCATGAAGGCCTGACCGTCGGCGTTCAAGGGTTCTGCACTGCCGGTGATCCACCCCCGGCAGTTCAGCTCGCCGCATTGGCAAGCGAACTGCCGGAACAGCGTGTCCTCGGTATTGGCGTAGTCCGTCGTCAGCAGGTCGCCTGCAGCGATGGCTTGCACCGTCCAGACTTCCAGGTACGTGGCATCGAAAAACACATTCGGGTTGCACGAGTGCGAGAGCAGGCCGCTGAACCACGGGTCATACAAGTGAATGCGTGATGACAGTTGCAGGGTATGCAAGCGGCGTTCGCTCAGGGCGTAGCCGGAAACTCTGGCAATGCGCGTGCGGCTGTCAAAGGCAACGCACGCCTTGATGCTGGCACCCGGCCCAGTTGCGTCCTGTACCACCTGGAAGTGGGCGTTCGAGGGGTAACCGTGTTCAACGAGCACTGTCTTGAACGGGTAAAGGCCGTCACTCACAGCGGTTTTAGCCTGATCCATGGCTTGAGTCTTCATAACTCTCCTGGGTTGGGCTGCATCGACCTGCGAAGGGGGCTGACTACCAGTCTTGCAGCGGATGGGTGCGGCCCAAGATTCGCTGAAGTTGGATCCGATTTCTACTGTCAAATCTGACAGTAGAAATCGGTTTTAGCGTGCTCGGCTTACAGCGCCGGGGCTAGGACAGCCGGGGTTGGAGTGGCGTCCTTCAGTTGTTTCAACTGAGCCTTGATGACGGGTGTGGCGCACTTGGCGTTGGCTTGCTCGGGGGTCAGATTGCGCACCGAGGTGTAGAACAATTCACAGGTCTGTTCCTTGCGCGTGACCTGCCAGGTATTCATGCACGCCTTGAGCAGTACATTCGCATCGCTGGCGGGTTTCTGCCCCATGCCGGCTTGCCAGCACGCGGCGCTCAGGTCCTGCCCCATCACCTTCAAGCCGGCCTCATCGGCTTTTTGTTCATTACCGTCGTAAGTTGCCGGATCTGCTGCGTACCAGATGTAACTCGGGTGGTTGGCGCCCAGTACCGACACGGTCTTGCCCGCTGTCGGGCTGATCTGCGCCAGGCCCAGCACACCCACAGTCTGGCCATATTGTTGCTTGATCCAATTACGCACCGGCGCGCCGAACGCCACCATTGGCAACGAGCCATTGGCGCGCAGGCTCAACTCCCTGACCATGCGTGTCTGGTAATCGGCGAAGTAGCCGTAAACGTTTTCGAGGTCCTTGCCCGCATTAGAGGGCGCGGCGATCGGCGCGATATCGATGATGGTCTGATAGGCCGGTGTTTCGGTGGCGGGGATGCCATTGTCGGTGAGCAACGTGGCCCAGCGGTCGGTGGTCGCCGATTCCAGGTAATCCTGGGCCTGGGTCAGCGAATAGTCCGGCGGGAAGTGCAGCAGTTCGATGCTCTTGCGATTTTCCAGGGCCATGCCCAGCGGCAGGAACAGGTACCAGTTGTAAGCCCACTTGCCGTCGCTGTTGAGCTTGCTGGCGCCTTGGTAGGCCAGGTCGGCGGTGTTGAGCAGCGTGGTCAGTGGCTGGCCATAGTGGTCGGGTACGCCGCTGAACGTGGCTGAGACCTGGCCGTCATGGGTTTTTACACTGACCTTGGCGCGGCTATAACCGTCGCGCAGCAGGCTTTGGTTCAGATAGTGCTCGGCGGTCTGCTCCAGCGTCCATGGCCGAAAGCAGATCACGTTGCAGTTATTGGGGAACGCAAACAACTGGGTGACCCGCTGCGTGCTGCCCAATGGTACTTCGATGTCGGCCTGTACGACCGCACTGGCGAGCAGTGCGGCCAGGGTGAAGGACAGCCTGGTCGGTTTAAACATAGTTGTTTCCTTGTCAGCGAAAGCCCGTCTGCGCGGGGTGAAAGCCCACTTGCACACAGTAGCGGTTGACCAGGAAAACCGCGTGCTAAATCGCTGGGCATGTCGCTATTGGATAAGAAAACCTACACCTTGAACTGCAAGGCGTTGCTCAGATCGCCCATGGGCTTCTGGCCGCGCGCAATCATGGCGTCGTCGCGCAGCTTGAGGCCGTCCAGTTTTTCCAGCTGGAACACGCGGGTGATCAAGCGCAGGATCGACGCGGTGTCGTACACCGTATGGTCGACTGTGCCTTTGCGCGCAAACGGCGAAATAACCAACGCCGGGATACGCGTGCCTGGGCCCCAGCGGTCGCCTTTGGGCGGTGCAACGTGGTCCCACCAGCCGCCGTTCTCATCGACGGTGATAATCACCACCATGTTTTTCCACTGCGGGCTCTCCTGCAACACTTTCAGGGCGCGGGTGATATGGCGGTCGCCGGAGGCCACGTCGGCGTAACCGGCGTGCATGTTGAGGTTGCCCTGCGGTTTGTAGAAGCTCACCGCCGGCAGTTTCCCCGCCTGGGCATCCGCGAGGAAGTGATTGGTGCTCGGCTCATCGCCCAGCCCACCGTCGCGCAGGCGTTTCTTGCGCTCCAGCGGATTTTCCGGACCTTGCTGCTTGAAGTAGTTGAACGGCTGGTGGTGATACTGAAAGCTGGGGATCTTGGGAATCGCCGCCGAATCCTTGTGCTCGTCGATCGTCGCCTGCCAGGCACCGCCGTACCAGGCCCAATCGACGTTCTTCTTCGACAGCTTGTCGCCGATGTGTTCGTGAGACTGCGGCACCAGCACGCTGGGCAGGTCGGGTTTGGCGTAGTCCGGGCGCTCCGGGTCGCGGATCCAGGTGGGCCAGTACGGAGGCGCCATGGTGTTTACCGCATAGCCGTCCGGCGTCAGTGCGCTGGGCCCGAACTGCGGCGGGCCGGTCATGGCGCTGGCCGGTGACTTGTCCAACGGCTTGAGGCGCGTGTCGGTTGGGTCGTCGCTCTGCAGCGTGGCGATCTGCGATTTAGCCACCGAGTTGGCGGCATCCGGGTAAAACGGCACTTGAGCACTGATCAAGTATTGGTGGTTGAGGTACGAACCGCCAAAGGCACCCTGGAAGAAGTTGTCGCACAACACGAACTCCCTGGCGACGTCCCACAAGCGCAGCGAGTAACGCGTTTGCGGGTAATAGCCAAACGTCAGCGCACCGGAGTCGGCCCAGGCGACAAACAGGTCATTATTGCCGTCATTGATCTGCATCTGGTTCTGATAGAACACATGCCACAGGTCGCGGGTGACCAAGCCCAACGGCAGGTCTTCGCCGTTCGGCCCCTTCAATGCGTAGGGCGCGTTGGGCAAGTGTTCCTGATATTGGGTGGCGTTGGGGTAAAGCACGCCGTCAATCGTCTGCGGCCCCAACTGAGTGACGCCGCCCCATACCTGCGGCAGCGTCTCCAGCAGGCTGCCGTCGCGGTCGCGCTGCTGATAGTCGGCGGGCTTGAGAGCGGACAGTGGGCTTTGCACACCGGGGAAGTCGGCAAACAGATTGTTGAAACTGCGGTTTTCGCCGTAGATGACCACCACATTCTTCACGTTATCGTGCAGGGCCTTGTCCAGCTCAGCTGGCGACAGTTCGCGGGTGACTACCGGCCCAGGCGGTTCAGCGGGCCCACCGCAGGCGCTCAGGGTCGCCCCGGCGCCCAGTACGGCAACCCCTCCTAAAAAGCGCCGACGGCTTGAATCGGGGAGCGTATCGGCGGCATTTTGGGTGGCTTTCTGGTCTTCGGTTTCTTCGGTCATCCGAGGCATCTCACGGCTGTTTTTGGTTTATTTGTTGCTGGATGTTTCGTTGAAAAGGCATCAAATATGGCAAAGCTTAAACGCTTCAGTCTATAAGGCGAGGCCTTAGGGCATAAGGGTTCTGATGATGACTATCGGGTTTCGTAACGTGGCCGCGCTGCAATGCACCCTGTGCCCCGTGATCGATTGACGGTCGATCAAGGGGCCAGCGGCGGTGCCGGGCCTGAGGGCGAAGCTTAAGCAGGCAATGTGACAGAAGCGTTTACGGCATCACGGGAGGCAGGTATTTGAGCGTGGTGCCTAGCGCCCAAAGCAGGAACAACACCAACGGCGTGTGCACCAGCAGTTGCACAAACGAGAAACCAATCAGGTCTCGTGCCTTCAGCCCCAACACGCCGAGCAACGGCAGCATGTAGAACGGGTTGATCAAGTTCGGCAGCGCCTCGGCAGCGTTGTAGATCTGTACCGCCCAGCCCAAGTGGTATTGCAGCTCATTGGCCACTTGCATCACGTAAGGCGCTTCGATGATCCACTTGCCGCCCCCCGATGGAATAAAGAAACCCAGCACCGCCGAGTACACGCCCATCAACAACGCATAGGTGTCGTGAGAGGCGATGGAGGTAAAGAAGGTCGAGATATGGTGCGCCAGGGTCTGGCCGTCGCCACCCTTGACCACGGTCATCAGTGCCGCGATCGAGCCATACAGCGGAAACTGGATCAACACGCCGGTGGTGGTCGGCACGGCACGCGCCACCGCATCGAGGAAACTGCGCGGGCGCCAGTGCAGCAGTGCGCCAACCATGATGAACAGGAAGTTATAGGTGTTCAGCCCTGAAATGGCGCTGATCGCCGGCTTGGTCGAAAACTCATGGAATAACCAACCTGCCGCCAGCAATGCAAGCAGAATGGTCAGCAGCGGGCTGTGCTCCAACCATTCGCCCGGACGGCTTGGCGCTTGAATCTTGGGCAGGTTGAAGGCCGGGTCGACGCCGCAGGCTTTGGCATCACGGGCGCTGTTCGGCCCAGGCGCGGTGGCGTAGGCGATGATCAGCGAAACCACGATCAACGCCAGCAACATCACCCCGGATTGCCACAGAAAGATCGTCTCAGTGAACGGAATCACCCCGGTAATCGACAGAATCGACGGCGGCAAGCTGGCGGGGTTGGCCTGTAGTTGCGCGGCCGACGACGACAGCCCCAACGCCCACACCGCGCCCAGGCCCAGGTAGGCGGCGGCCCCGGCTGCGCGGTAATCCATGCGCAAATCCGTGCGGCGGGCGAGCGCGCGCACCAGCAAGCCGCCGAACACCAGGGACAAGCCCCAGTTGAGCAGGGAGGCGACCATCGAGATCAACGCCACCCACGCCACAGCCGAGCGGCCGTTTTTCGGGATGCGCGCCAGGCGGTCAATCAGCTTCACCGCCGGTGGCGAGCTGGCCACCACATAACCGCCGATCACCACAAACGCCATCTGCATGGTGAACGGGATCAGGCTCCAGAACCCATCACCGAAGGCTTTGGCGGCCTCGGTCGGCGCGGCGCCCATGCCCAGGGTCGCCACGGCGACGATAATCACGGCGAGGGCGGCAAACACCCAGGAGTCAGGAAACCAGCGTTCGGCGAAGTTGGAGCAACGCAGTGCAAATCGGGCATAGCGGCTTTCTTCGATAGCATCGGCCACGAGTCTTTCCTCTTGTATTTATTATGGGTTTTGGCAGTTTTACGGCATGTTCCTCTACGCCCATTGATTTGGGAATGTAGTTATCTTCATTGATCCATGAGTAAAACAAATATATCTGTCGCGATTGCCATCATTGGGCTCAGCTCATAACCTGCACGCCATTTTGTTTGTCTGCCGAGCCTCCACATGACTGCCACCTTTTCCCCGCAGGCGCAGCGTTTTTCCCGCTCCGACTACAAAACCCTGGGCCTGGCCGCCCTCGGTGGCGCCTTGGAAATCTACGACTTCATTATTTTCGTGTTCTTTGCGCTGACCCTCAGCCAGCTGTTTTTCCCACCCGAAATGCCCGAGTGGCTGCGCCTGCTGCAAAGCTTCGGCATCTTTGTCACCGGCTACCTGGCGCGCCCGCTGGGCGGCATCCTGATGGCGCACTTTGCCGACCACCTGGGGCGCAAACGCGTGTTCAGCCTGAGCATCCTGATGATGGCGCTGCCCTGCCTGCTGATCGGGATCATGCCGACTTACGCACAAATCGGTTATTTCGCGCCGCTGATCCTGCTGGCGCTGCGCGTGCTGCAAGGCGCTGCGGTGGGCGGCGAAGTGCCCAGCGCCTGGACCTTCGTCGCCGAGCACGCGCCGCGCCAGCACCGTGGATATGCCTTGGGCTTCCTGCAAGCCGGCCTGACTTTCGGTTACTTGCTCGGCGCACTCACCGCGACCGTGCTGGCGCAACTCTTCACCGCCGCCGAAATCCTCGATTACGCCTGGCGCTTCCCGTTTCTGCTCGGCGGCGTGTTCGGTGTGATTGGTGTGTGGTTGCGCCGCTGGCTCAACGAAACCCCGGTGTTCCTCGAAATGCAGGCCCGCCGCCAGGCCGCCGCCGAACTGCCTCTGCGCACCGTGCTGCGCGACCATCGCGCGGTGTTGCTGCCGGCAATGCTCCTCACCTGCGTGCTCACCTCGGCCGTGGTGGTGCTGGTGGTCATCACCCCGACCATGATGCAAAAAACCTTCGGCATGAGCCCCAGCCACACCTTCGCCTTGAGCGCGCTGGGCATTGTTTTTCTGAATATCGGTTGTGTACTGGCCGGCCTGCTGGTGGACCGCATCGGCGCCTGGCGCACGGTGCTGGTCTATAGCCTGTTGCTGCCGGTGGGCATTGCGGTTTTGTATGCCAGCCTGATCAGCGGCGGCGTGTGGCTGGGGGCGGCGTACGCTGTGGCGGGCTTGAGTTGCGGGGTAGTGGGCGCAGTGCCGTCGGTGATGGTCGGCCTGTTTCCGGCGCCGGTGCGGGTGTCCGGGATTTCCTTTACCTACAACATTGCCTACGCGCTGTGGGCGAGTACCACACCGCTGTTGTTGATTGCATTGATGCCGACGAGCCCGTGGATTTGCGTGGGCTATTGCGTAGTGATGGGCGCGGTCGGGGTGGTGAGTGTGGCGCTGTTCGGCAAGCGCCACACCTTGGCGACCTGAGGGTCAGGTCAGGAAGTGCCAGAGCAGCAGCGTACCGACCAGCCCGACCACCGAAACAATCGTCTGCAACACCGACCACACCCAGATCGTCTGTTTGAGTTGCAAGCCGAAGTACTCACGCACCATCCAGAACCCGGCGTCGTTGACGTGACAGAAGAACACCGAGCCGGCGCCAATCGCCAATGCCACCAATGAACTCTGCGTCGCCGCCAGCCCGGCCATCATCGGCGCGAGGATGCCCGCGGTTGTGGTAGTGGCGACCGTTGCCGAACCGGTGGCCTGGCGCAGGGCCACGGCAATCAACCAGGCCAGCAGCAGATACGGCATGTGCGCGCCTTCGGCGACCTTGCTGATGGTCTGGCTGACGCCGGCGTCCAGCAGGGTTTGCTTGAGGCCACCGCCGGCGCCGATGGTCAGCAACAACACGGCGATGGGCGCGAGGGCTTTGCGCAGGGTGTTACCGACTTCGGCACGCGGCATGCCGGCGGCCCAGCCCAGGCAGACCACCGCGGCGATCACCGCCAGGCCGAGCGCGATCAGCGGTTCACCGAGAAACTTCAAGGTCAGTGCCAGCGGGTTTTCCGGCGACATGGCGACCTTGGCCAAGGTGCTGCCGAGCATCAAAATCACCGGCAGCAAAATGATCAGCAGCGACACCCCGAAACTCGGCTGGCGCGGTGCCTTGGGCGGTGCGCTGAACAGCGCGCCGATGTCCGCCGGTTCATCCACGTGCATGCGCTTGGACAGCCAGTTGCCATAGAGCGGGCCGGCCAGGATCACCGCCGGTACTGCCAGGCAGAAGCCCAGCAACATGGTCAGGCCGAGGTCGGCGTGCAACGCGCTCACCGCAATCAGCGGTCCCGGATGCGGCGGCATCAGGGCGTGCAGGGTGGTCATGCCGGCCAGTGCAGGGATGGCGATTTTCAGCAGGGGCTGGTTCGAACGTTTGGCCATCACAAAGATGATCGGCACCATCATCACCAGGCCGACTTCGAAGAACAGCGGCAAGCCGATCACCATGGCCACCAGCGCCATTACCCAGGGCAGTGATTTGCCTTTGCCCAGCCCGAGCAAGGTGGTGGCGATACGGTCGGCTGCGCCGGATTCCGCCATCAGCGCACCGAGCATCGAGCCCAGCGCGATGATGATCCCGGCTTCACCAAGAATCGCCCCGGCGCCTTTGCTGAACGCTTTGGCGACTTCCTCAGGCGGCAATCCGGCGCCGACGCCGGCGATGAATGTGCCGATCAAAATTGACAGGAACGGCGGCAGCTTGGTCGCGCTGATCAACACAATAATGCTGGCGATGGCCAGCAGGACGCAGAACATGAGGCGGGTGTCGTGGACCATCCACGCGGCAGTCGATAACTCCAAAACGGGACTCCTTATCGAACAGGTTGGCTAATATGTTTCTTTTTGTTTCCTGCTCGAAAAGCATACCCGATAGAACTGTGCCAGAGCGTTCATGTACGATTTTGGTGCGCGTCATCTAACGGCGGGCTGTCGCGCAGATGACATATTTGCAACCCATGCGCGAAGATTTGGCCTATAGCTCTATGATCAACGGACCCCACCCTTTGAGGACATTTCATGAGCGCAGGACATAACCACGGCCAGGTACGCGCCGGCCACGAGCGTCTTCTATGGATCGCCCTCGGGCTGACCGGCAGCTTCATGATTGCCGAGGTGATCGGCGCGTTTATCACCGGCAGCCTGGCGCTGTTGTCCGACGCCGCGCACATGATGACCGACGCCCTGGCCCTGGCGATTTCCCTGGTGGCCATCCAGGTTGCCAAACGCCCTGCCGACCGCAAGCGCACCTTTGGTTATGCGCGTTTCGAGATTCTGGCGGCGGCTTTCAATGCGCTGCTGCTGTTCGGCGTGGCGTTTTACATCCTGTATGAGGCCTATCAACGGCTACAGGCGCCGGCTGAAATCCAGTCCACCGGCATGCTGGTCATTGCGGTGCTGGGGCTGATCGTCAACCTGATTTCCATGCGCCTGCTCAGTGCCGCCAGCGGCGAAAGCCTCAATGTGAAGGGCGCTTACCTCGAAGTCTGGAGCGACATGCTCGGCTCTATCGGCGTGATCATCGCGGCCGTGGTGATCCTGTTCACCGGTTGGGGTTGGATCGACTCCGTGGTGGCGGCGGCGATTGGTTTCTGGGTGTTGCCGCGCACCTGGACGCTGCTCAAGGAAAGCATGAACGTGCTGCTGCAAGGTGTGCCGGACGGGGTTGATATCGATCAGGTCGAGCAGGCCATTCGCAAGGTGCCCGGGGTCAAGGACATACACGACCTGCATATCTGGGCCCTGACCAGCGGCAAGAATGTGCTGAGCACGCACTTGGTGGCGGACTCGACGCTCGGCACCGAGCAGCAGATCCTCACACTGGTGACTGAAGTGCTGCACGAACAATTCGATATTTCCCACGTCACCTTGCAGGTTGAAGGCGAAGGGTTTCATCACGATGACCATGACGACCTGCACGCCTGATCCTCGCTAACGGATTTGTAATGTTCTGCCCACCGCCCTGATAAGTACCGAAGGCTACATTGCCCCCGCTGGGAAACCTCAGCGACTTCATGGGCGTGGAACTTTCGTTATGGCAATTTCGGTTAAAACACTGTTGGGGGCGACTGCGTTGTGGCTGGCCGCCAGTGCGGTCCAGGCGCAAACCCTCACGCTTGATAGAGCCCTGCAAACCGCGTTTGCCAACAACCCTGACCTGGCCGCCGCGCAATGGGAAATCGACATCGCCCAGGGCGGTCGCCAACAGGCGGGCTTGATGCCCAACCCGGTGGCCTCCTGGGATGCTGAAGACACCCGCCGCAACACGCGCACCACCACGATCAAACTCAGCCAGACCCTGGAGCTGGGCGGCAAGCGCGGTGCGCGGATTGACCTGGCAACCCGCGCCCAGGACGCTGCCGCACTGACCCTGGAGCAGCGTCGCAACGACCTGCGCGCCGATGTGATCGACAGCTATTACGGCGCCCTACGGGCCCAGGAGCGCCTCGACCTGGCGCAACGCTCTGTGGCCCTGGCCGAGCGCGGCCTGGTGGTCGCCAACGGCCGTGTCAGGGCCGGCAAGTCGTCACCGGTCGAAGCGACCCGCGCGCAGGTGCAGGTCTCGCAGATTCGCCTGGAAATGGACCGTGCGCAGATCGGCCTGAGCGACGCCTATCGCCGCCTCGCAGCCATTACCGGCAGCGCCGCGCCGGACTTCCAGGCGGTTGCGACGCAAAGCCAATCTGCGCCGCCATTACCGGCCTTCACACCGTTGCTGGCGCGCCTTGAGCAAACCACGCAGCTGCGCCTGGCTGAGCTGCACATTCAGCAAAACGAAGCCAGCGTAGGCCTGGAAAAAGCCCAGCGGATTCCCGACCTCGACGTGTCGATCGGCAGCCAGTACGACGCCGGCGTGCGCGAGCGGGTCAACCTGGTGGGCGTGTCGATGCCGATCCCGCTGTTCAACCGCAACCAGGGCAACGTGCTCGCCGCCAGCCGCCGCGCCGACCAGGCCCGTGACTTGCGCAACGCCACTGAGTTGCGCCTGCGCACCGAAACCCGCCAGGCCCTGGACCTGTGGCAAACCGCGAATACCGAAGTGCGCGCCTTCAACCAACAGATCCTGCCCGCCGCCCAAAGCGCGGTGGACAGCGCCACCCGGGGTTTCGAGATGGGCAAGTTCAACTTCCTCGACGTGCTCGACGCTCAGCGCACCTTGATCGCCGCCCGCACCCAGTACCTCACGGCGACTGCCCAGGCCACCGACGCCTGGGTACGCATCGAACGGATTTACGGCGACCTCGCCCGGTTTTGATTTTTTCTGGAGTTTTTTATGAAGCATAAACACGGTGTGGCGCTGGCCGTCGCCCTGGGCCTGATGCTGTCTGGGTTTGCAAACGCCGAAGAAGAGGAGGGCACACTTGAACTCACTGAGCAGCAGATCCAGGCCGCCGGTATTCAACTCGCCCAGGCCCAGCCACGTGCTATCAGCAGCCTGCTGACGCTGCCGGGAGAAGTGCGTTTTGATGAGGATCGCACCTCGCACATTGTCCCGCGCGCGGCCGGTGTGGTGGAGGCGGTGCAGGTCAACCTCGGCCAGTCGGTTAAAAAGGGCGAGTTGTTGGCGGTGATCGCCAGCCAGCAGATTTCCGACCAGCGCAGTGAGCTGGCAGCCAGTGAGCGGCGGGTCGAACTGGCGCGCACCACCTTCCAGCGCGAGCGCCAATTGTGGCAGGACCAAATCTCCGCCGAGCAGGATTACCTGCTGGCGCGCCAGGCCTTGCAGGAAGCTGAGATCGCCCTGAACAACGCCCGCCAGAAAATGACTGCCCTCAGTGGCAGCGCCGTCCTGGTCGGCGGTAATCGCTATGAACTGCGTGCTCCCTTCGCCGGCATGGTGGTGGAAAAGCACCTGGGAGTCGGCGAGGTCGTCAGCGAAACCAGCAACGCATTTACCCTCTCGGACCTGTCGCAGGTATGGGTCACCTTCGGTGTCTTTCCCAAAGACTTGAACAAGGTGCGCGTGGGTAAACCGGTGAAGGTCAGCTCTACGGAAATGGGCACCGACGTGCTCGGCACCGTGGCCTACGTCGGCAACTTGCTCGGGGAGCAGACCCGTACCGCCACCGTGCGCGTGAACGTGCCCAACCCCGACGCCGCCTGGCGCCCCGGGCTGTTTGTCACCGTGCAATTGGCCACTGACACCTACCAGGCCAAGGTCACCGTGCCTCAAACCGCGATCCAGACCATCGAGGACAGACCCTCGGTGTTCGTGCGCACGCCGGACGGTTTCATCACCCGCCACCTTGAGCTGGGCGTGAGTGAAAACGGCTACGTCGAGGTGCGCCAGGGCCTCGACGCCGGGGCACAGGTGGCGACGGCCGGCAGCTTCATCCTCAAGTCCGAACTGGGTAAAGGCTCGGCCGAGCACGCCCATTGATCCTGCGAGTGATTCCCCATGTTTGAGCGCCTTATCCAATTTGCCATCGAGCAGCGCATCATCGTGCTGCTGGCCGTGTTGTTGATGGCCGGTGTCGGCATCGCCAGCTATCAGAAATTGCCCATCGACGCGGTACCCGACATCACCAATGTGCAGGTGCAGATCAACTCGGCGGCGGCCGGGTTTTCGCCGCTGGAAACCGAACAGCGCATTACCTTTCCCATCGAAACCGCCATGGCCGGGTTGCCGGGTCTGCAGCAGACGCGGTCGCTGTCGCGCTCCGGTTTGTCCCAGGTGACGGTGATTTTCAAAGACGGTACCGACCTGTTCTTCGCCCGCCAATTGGTCAATGAGCGCCTGCAGGTCGCCCGTGGACAATTGCCTACCGGCATCGACACCGCCATGGGGCCGATTTCCACCGGCCTCGGGGAAATTTTCCTGTGGACCGTCGAGGCCGAGGACGGCGCACTCAAAGAGGACGGCACGCCCTACACGCCGACCGACCTGCGCGTGATCCAGGACTGGATCATCAAGCCGCAACTGCGCAACGTGCCGGGTGTGGCCGAGATCAACACCATCGGCGGCTTTGCCAAGGAATATCAGATTGCCCCGGACCCCAAGCGCCTCGCGGCCTACAACCTGACGTTGAGTGATTTGGTCACGGCCCTTGAACGCAATAACGCCAACGTCGGCGCGGGTTACATCGAGCGCAGCGGCGAGCAACTGCTGATCCGCGCACCGGGGCAAGTGGCGTCGATTGATGACATCGCCAATATCGTGATCACCACTTCCGATGGCACGCCGATCCGCGTGCGCAATGTGGCGCAGGTCGACATCGGCCGTGAGCTGCGCACCGGCGCGGCCACCGAAAACGGCCGTGAAGTGGTGCTGGGCACGGTATTCATGTTGATCGGTGAAAACAGCCGTACCGTGTCCCAGGCGGTGGCGAAAAAACTCGCAGAGATCAACCGTTCGCTACCGGCAGGCGTGGTTGCCGTGACCGTGTACGACCGCACCAACCTGGTGGAAAAAGCCATCGCCACCGTGAAGAAAAACCTCTTCGAAGGTGCGCTGCTGGTGGTTGCGGTGTTGTTCCTGTTCCTGGGCAACATCCGCGCGGCGTTGATCACCGCAATGGTGATTCCCCTGGCGATGTTGTTCACCTTTACCGGGATGTTTACCAACAAAGTCAGCGCCAACCTGATGAGTCTTGGCGCACTGGACTTCGGCATTATCGTCGACGGCGCGGTGGTGATCGTCGAGAACGCCATCCGCCGCCTGGC
>PJQF01000310.1_pt1 | contig 16980 bp, 16 predicted proteins | sample 1503741 | NCBI WGS metagenome assembly PJQF01 (sample SAMN07775949, study PRJNA414020) | Biofilm metagenome, whole genome shotgun sequencing project. | isolation source: biomolecule (vanillin) treated reverse osmosis membrane biofilm | place: India: Nagpur | collected 2017-03-21 | reverse complement strand
GATTTGTGGAAATTGCTAAGTCAAAGCGATTAATTGGTGAAGAGGTAAATATTGCTACAGAATCTGAAATTTCAGTCGCTCAATTAGCACAAGAGCTAATCAATCAAATTAACCCAAGGGCAAAAATTGTATCCGATCAAAAGCGGTTGCGTCCAGCAAAAAGTGAAGTTTTTCGACTCTTTGGTTCACACCAAAAGCTAAAGGAAGCCACCGGTTGGCAACCTCAATATTCTTTGCGTCAAGGATTACAAGAAACGATAGAATGGTTTAGGCAGCCAGCAAATAGTAATCTATATAAGCCGGATATTTACAATATATAACTTCTTTAATCAAATGATGCGGATTGCTGTTGTAAGTTATTTTTATCCAGAAGCAATACCGTTTGTTACCCAATTGATTGATGCACTCCAAAGACAATTAGATCAAGATTTTGAATTAATTGTATTTAATGATGGAGTTAAAGATGTGAAGCAGTATTTTCAAATTGATCCTATTCCAGTTTCATTTTATGAGTTGAGTGGTTCTATTGCATCAATTCGTATTCTTTCGTTGCGTGTTTTAGCCCAATTAAAATTTGACGGATATGTATTTCTGGATGCGGATGATTCGATGTCAGAAAATCGGGTTGTCGTAGCTCGTGAACTGCTGACAAAACACGAAGTAGTTGTAAACGATTTGACTATCATAAATGAAAATGGGCATATTGAATTGCCTTCGATTTGGTCTTCCAGAATAACTGAAGGATTTGAAGTCAATTCTTTTTTTCTTAATGACAAAAATATTGTTGGTTTAGGCAACACCTCAATTAAAAGAGCGGTGGCTTCAACCTTTCTTACTAATCGACCCGTTATGGCACCTGATTGGTATATTTTTTATCAGATCTTAGAGAAGCGCAATTTGATAGCTATCTTTACTTCGCGTTGCCAAACGTGGTATCGACAACACGACAGTAATATCGCAGGCATTCGATCTATTACCAAAGAGCGCATGGAGAAGGTTATTAAAGTGAAACAAATGCACTTCAGGGCATTGGAAGGAGAGGGATATAATTTTGACGATGAATTAAAAAAAACAGAAGCATGCTTGAAGCGAATGGAAAAATGGCATGAAATGAAAGTTAAGGTAGATGTAAACCCTTTTTGGTGGGAAGAAACCAATTTTATTTATGAGTAAAGTACAATTAACAATTGAAAGAACCGTAGAAGATTTTTCAACTCCCTATATAATAGCTGAATTAGGTTCTAATCACAATGGCGACATGTCATTGGCGCGTCAGTTGATTTTGGCTGCAAAAGAAGCTGGTGCAGATTGCGTCAAATTTCAATCATGGTCGAAAGATTCTATTTTCTCTCGTAAGACGTACGAAGACAATTACTTTATAGCTGATGATTATAGAAATAGAACGGATTTTACCCTTGAATCAATTGTTGATGCTTATTCCATTTCGGAAGACGAGTTGTTACAGATGAAAAAATTGGCAGACGAAATAGGTATTGATTGTACATCAACTCCTTTTTCAAAAAAGGAAGTTGATTTTTTGGTGGATGTGCTAAAAGCACCCTTCATTAAAATAGCTTCAATGGATTTGAATAACTATCCATTTCTTGAATATGTCGCTCGAAAAGGTAAGCCTATGGTGATTTCTACTGGACTAAGTGAGCTTTACGAGATTGATAAAGCCATTCGTACTATCGAGCGTGCCGGAAATAATCAAATTGTTATACTTCATTGTATTTCAATATACCCACCCAAAGACGAGCAAGTTAACCTGAATAACATCGACACATTGCGAATAATGTATCCTGACTATCCAATCGGCTTCAGCGATCATACTTTAGGGACTTCTATACCTATCTCTTCTGTAGTGAAGGGTGTATGTCTAATTGAAAAACATTTTACTTTAGATAAGAACATGGCGGGGTGGGATCACAAAGTTTCGGCAAATCCAGAAGAACTTCGCACTATGTGTATTGAAACGAAACGGGTAGCAGCTGCATTGGGATCTACCCGTATTCAGGTTCAGGAGAAGCCGGATAGGATTGAGTCATTTAGACGAAGTATTGTAACTACCAGAACAATCAAAGCAGGAGAAACAATAGAGCGAGAGGATTTGGATTTTAAGCGCCCTGCCTCTGGTATCGCGCCAGAGTATTATGAAATGTTGATTGGTAGAAAAGCGAAAGTGGATTTGGAATTTGATAAACCATTTACGAAAGATCAATTGATTTAATATGCTAGCAATTATTCCAGCTAGAGGTGGTTCAAAGGGACTCATTGGTAAAAATATAAAATCTTTACTAGGAAAGCCGCTAATAGCCTATACCATAGAGGCTGCTTTGGAATCAAAATCAGTTTCTAGAGTCGTTGTTTCTACAGATGATTTAAAAATAGCTGAGGTGGCTGAAAGATATGGTGCTGAGGTGCCATTTTTAAGACCTGACCATCTTGCTTCGGATAACTCAGCTGCAATTGATACATATCTATACACCATAAAAAGATTAGAAAGAGAAAGTCATTATTCAATACATGAACTCATGGTCCTGTTACCAACGTGCCCATTACGCGATTCATCTGATATTGATTCTGCTATTTTTCTTTATAGAGATCGCTTAGCTGATTCCGTGATTAGCTATACCGAAGAACATCATCCGATTTATTGGCATAAGAAGCTGAAAGAGGATTTAAGATTTGAAAATGTTTGGCAAGAAGAATTTCTCCTGAATAGGCAAAATTTAGAGAGGACCTACTATCCGAATGGAGCAATTTACATTTTCAAGAGTGAACTCTTGCATTCAGGCAGATACTATTCCGATAATTCTTTCGCCCATATAATGCCACGAAATCGATCAGTTGATATTGATACGTTAGAAGATTTTGAACTTGCTGAGTTTTATTTACGGAAGAAATGAACAGACTAGTATTAGATAATGCTACAACATTAGAAGAAGGAATAAAGTTGTTGGATGCAAACGGAAATGGGTTTTTGCCAGTTACTGACGAGTCTGGTAAGCTAATTGGAATTTTTACCGATGGCGATTTGAGGAAGGGGATTCTACAAAAAAAAATATCCATACAAGAGATGATTAATAGGTCGCCATTAACCGCTAATATCTCCGAATCCAGAATATCAATCATAAAACGCCTGCATGAATTAAAAAGAAGGCATATGCCCATTGTAAATGATTTTGGGCAATTTGTTGATGTTGTTGTTTTAAATGATTTCAATGAACATTCGCAATCTAATTTAGTAGTGATTATGGCTGGAGGATTAGGTACCCGGTTAGGAGAACTTACTCGTCATGTACCAAAACCTATGTTGACTGTTAATGACAAGCCAATTTTGCAACATATTTTAGAAAGATTCAAAAGCTTTGGCTTTAATACTTTTATAGTTTGTCTTAACTACAAAGCAGATGTTATTCAGGATTATTTTGGTAACGGAAGTAGTTTCAATGTTAAAATCGAGTATACAATAGAGAAGAAAAGATTAGGAACCGCTGGTGCACTCAGTCTGATTAATAGAAGTCAGGTTGCGGAACAACCTTTTATTGTTACAAACGGTGATATTATTACATCCGTCAATTACCTTAACTTGATTAATGATCATGTCCGAAGCAAAGCTTTAGCTACGATGTGCATTAAGCAGTATTCTATGCAGTTGCCCTATGCAAATGTAGTAATTGACGATTTTAATAATATGGTAGATTTAGAGGAAAAGCCATCTGTTCCATTTTTCATCAATACCGGAATATATGCGTTCAACCCTTCGATTTTTGAATATGTTCCATATAATGAATATCTTGATATGCCATCATTGTTTCAAGTCATCAAGAAGGAAGATCAAACTGTAAAAGTTTTTAAGATGGATGAGGATTGGGTTGATGTAGGGCTTCCTCAAGATTATTACTCATTTAAAAATGGTCTATAGAATTATTTTGTTTTGGGTTTATGCTTATGTTTATTTTTTATGAACAAACGCATGTGCAATTTTTAATAGTTAAACTTATTTAAATCGAATTTAATTAAACAATGTCTTTATGAACACATTAGATGAATTGCTAAAAGACTATGCTTCTGCACCTGAATTATACAAAACAACTAGATATTGGAGAGAATATGAAAAGAAGATTATTCGCGAACTAAAAAAGGCGAATCTTGAATATTTGCGAAGTGGCAAATATCCGGTATTTGCAACATTTGGGTTTAGTGAAAGTGTTTATCATTATCCACATAGCATTTCTTTTTGGAAGAAATCCTTTCTTCGGTTAATTAGAAAGTATATTATAGGAAACAGGAAAATATTGCCTTATTCGCTTAGATTAAAAGATATTCGTGAGATGGCTTACCGTCATGCTGAACTTTCCAGTCAACTAGCTGGAGCGCCTTCTGTTTCAACAATAGAAGCTTCCGGATTCGGGAAGCCCAACGATTTATTTGATATTAATGGAAAAGTTTATTCAATGCAGTTTTTGACTTTTTTTATTAGATATTGCTTCGTTTTTCGGCATTTAAATTTTTCTGGAAACGAAGTCATAATAGAGTTAGGGAGTGGATCGGGGCATCAAATTGAAATTTTAAAAAAACTTCATCCTAACTTAACTGTAATATGTTTTGATTTGCCTGCACCTCTTTATTTGTGTGAAGTATATCTGACAAACGTACTCGGTTCAGAACAAGTAGTTAACTATTCATTCACTAAAGATGTTACCTCTTTAGAATCCCTTCAAAGGGGAAAAGTTTATCTGTTTCCTAGTTGGATGTTTCCTCTAGTATCTCAATTCAAATTTGATTTGTTTTGGAATTCAGCGAGCTTTGGAGAAATGGAACCAAATGTTGTTGAGAACTATTTAAAGCAAATAGGCGACAATTCCAATTGGATTTATTTACTTCAGGCAGAGCATGGAAAAGAAGGAACAGATTCAACAGGTGTGGAAACGCCTATGACTTTCGATTTTTACAATAAAACATTGAAAGAGTATTCAATACTTCAAAAGGAATTTGTATACCAGGCTCACAGGAGGATGTCACAAAGTGGTGGTTATTTTCAAGCGATTTGGAAAAGAAAATGACCTAAATGATTAAGCGTTTCTTTTCTCATACATTAATATATGGCATTTCACCACAGTTAACTAAGATAGCGAGTTTTCTTGCTTTGCCAATTATTACCAAAGACCTAACTGCAGTTGACTATGGTGTGTCCGGTATTATAACTGCATATGTAACAGGTATTTCAGCATTTGCAACGTTAGGACTTCGAATAGTTTTGGTCAACAGTTTTTTTAAATCTCCTAATAATTACAAGTGGCTTTGGAGGCAAATCTATGGGTTTCTAACAATTTGGAACTTTATCTATGCAATAATTCTTGCAATACTTTTATATTTAATTGTACCTGCAGAGGCAATGGTTAATCGAAACTTGATTATCCTATTGAATGTGTCACCACTTGTTTTTTTTGGACAAACTCAAACAATTGGCTCTACATTTTACCAGATCAATCAAAACCCGATGCAGATAGCTATGCGTTCCGTTATCTTCGGATTGCTTACGATTGTATTAAATATTTACCTTATCAGCTATCAAAAAATGGGTTATATGGGGTGGTTTTGGGCTACCTTTTTGGCAGGTATTTTGCATAACTTTTCCTACTACTATTCTCTTAATTATAGTTTACGAATTACCCCAATATTTAATTACAAATGGCGTATAATTCGCCAATCATTAAAGACAAGCCTTCCTACAGTACCTCATAACTATTCAACATACTTATTAGGAAACTCAGACCGAATGATAATGGATTTAATCCACATTAACACAGCTCATATAGGATCTTATAACCTAGCAACGTTACTTGGAACACCAGCCTCTCAATTGGCATCAGCAACTACGCAAGCAATTGGCCCACTTCTTAATTCATGTTATAAAAAATCTCAAGATGTAGTTGCTAGAGATTTAATTTTCTTCTGGCAAGGGGCATTCATCATAGGTACATTACTTTTATCTATTTGGTTAAAAGAAATAGTCGCTATTTTTATTCAAAATCAAAACATGCAAAATGTTTATCAGATAGGTGTGATTTTGATTATGGCATTTAATTACAGGCCGATGTATGCAGGTGCAAATGCAAAGTTGTTTTATGCAGAGAAGACAAAAGTTTTATGGCGAGTATCATTTATAGCAGGCATAACAAACATTGCTATGAATATAGTTGCTATTCCAATTTGGGGAGTTCAAGCGGCAGCCTATACAACTTTTATCTCCTATATGTATATGGGATATTCTGGTTTTTACTTTAAAGTATTTAAAGAGGTTAATTCGGTTAAGTATTATCCTGAGCTTTGGTTGACACTTACCGTATTAGTGACCATATTGGCGATTTACTTGGTTGATCAAGGAGTTATGTTAAAGATGTTTACTTCCTTTGTTGTTTTAGTTGGAATGTTTTTTTTGGTAATCAAACTTCGAAAGAAAGGCATAAGTTTTTTTTAGTTAAGCGATGTTTCTCTAATCTAACTATGTAATGAATTCAGAAGACAGGAAACATATAGTAACTCTTTTGGGAAATTGGGAAGAAGAGTTCCCTGTTTACACATGGTCGGTAGAAGACGTTGATGTTTGGCCAATAATAAAAATGCGTATTTTTTTTGAAAAGGTTAAAGAAGTTCGAGGTAATGAATATCGTACAACGAAAATAAATTTAGCTAAATTAATTCATGAGGTGTTTAGATTTATTTTCTTAAAAAAATCTGCAGTCATTTTTGCTGGAAGCAAACATCATCGAATTAAATTTATGAATTCGAGTATAAATCGTTATTATTTGCCTCTGGTTGAATACCTTAAGTCAAAGAAAATTTCTTTTTTGCAATCTGAATACCTTTCTGATGATGAAGCCGGACCGCAGGTCATTAAATTAGATCGATTGATACGTTTGACTTATAGACCGGGTTTTTTATCCAAGATTAAGAAAAACGATCTTTGGAATGATCCTACGTATAGAAAATTTCTATCTGATGTACATACTAAACTATCGATACATCCAATAAAGGTTCAAGGTTTGGTGATTAATAGCATCTTTAGTGTCAAAAGATGGTCATTTGTTTATAATGCCTTATTCTACATTACGAGACCAAAATTAGTGATTGGCCTTTGGTATTATTCAAACGCGCAATTTGGAATGATTTTGGCCGCAAAAAAAAGAGGTATTTATTCAGTCGATTTACAACATGGTGCCCAAGGGTTTCTACATCCAGCTTATACTTTTGGTAAGTTTCCTACAAACGGATTAAATACTTTGCCAAATGGATTTTGGTGCTGGGATGAGGAATCAGCAAAGCATTTGGAGCGATGGTTCAAAACAAATATTAAATCTATTGAAGTGTGTGGAAACCCTTGGGTAACTTACTTGAGTAATTGGACAGGATATGGAACCAATTTGCTACATGAAATTAATAAGAAAATAATAATTTATACACATCAACCTGTTCAAGAGTCGATTGATCCATATTTAATCGAAGCGATTGAACGCACAGCTGGTGACTTTTTCTGGTGGATAAGGCTACATCCTGGTACTACAGAAGAAGAAAAGATTAAAATAATTGAACTAATTGAATTTAAGAACTTAACCAACAAAGTAAAATTAGAGATTAAAAGTGAGATACCTTTGCCTATTATTTTAAAGTCTACCCATTTGCATATTTCGAAGTATTCAGGCTCAATAGTTGAAGCTGCACTAATCGGAACCGTATCAATTATTTTGGAAGATACAGGATGCAACACATTTAAGGAACTGATCAATACGAATCAAGCGTATGGTCTACTTGATCCTTCCGCTGACAAAATTATTTCGTTGATAAAAAATCACAAGGGAAACAAGGAACTTAAACAGGTTGACTACAAGGATGTCTTGGATCGATATATATGAATATTGGATTTTTGATTGACAGTTTACCTCCTATTAACAGACCATCTGCTAACCGAGGCGTTTCTTTTATCAAAGAATTGATAAAAAGCCATACTGTTTTTGTTTTCTCCTATTCTAATTTTTCAGAATACGACTCCTCTGTACGGTACCACTTTTCGGGCGAAGAGTTGAAAAAAATCAAATCAATTCAAATTAACAAACCAAAGAATGTAAAGTATCTGGCAGCATTGCAATTTTTAATGCGGTTTTCCATTTTAGATACAGTTACAAGAAGGTATCTTAAGACAATTAGTAGGGTTCATGGTACGAATAGATTGGATTTATTGATAATTAGTATTGGGCCTGTAGAGAGAGCAAAAGTAGGTTATAGGATTAACAATAAACTTGGTATACCTTGGGTGTTAGATTACCGTGATGAGTGGACCAGCCAAGGTAGTCAACTCTATGCGAAGAATTCTTTATTGACTAGACTGAATAGCTTAATCAACAGGGAAGTATATCTTGAGAGAAAGTATACAAAAAATATTAAGTGCTTCACTACGGTATTTGAGGATGGCCTAATGAATATTCAAACCCATATCGGTAAAAAAGGCTTCCTAATTGAGAATGGTTATTTTTTAAAGAATTACAATTCAGTAATTAAACCAAATAATAGATCAGTTCTTAAGATTGCCTATCTGGGGACTTTTTACGACTCTCAGCTTATCCCCGAAAGCCTGTTAATACTAAATTCACTATTGAAATTATGGGGAATAAATATCAAGGTTCATTTTATTGGAACAAATCAAACTATTTACAAAACTAAATTCGGAACAATTTTTAACGAACTTGGGAATATTGAGTTTTCGATATTGCCTAAGGTTCCTTTAGAGACTATTTATCGTGACCTCCCTGAATATGACGCCTTGATTCACTCGGAGCATTTTGATCAAATAAATGTTCCGTCCAGTAAACTGTATGACTATATTGCACTTGGGTTGCCTGTATTGCTATTAAAAAGTTATGGTGGATTTATGACAACTACCCTTAGGAGAACTAGACAGCTAATACTGCTTTCTGAAACTGAATTTTTGCAAGATTTCTTGACTTCGTTTGAGTCACGAACAAGGTTTATGCAAGATTTAGATAATTACGCAAGATCAGAGTATTCAAGGGAAAAGCAGATGGAGAAAATGAACGAAGTGATCAAATTTAGTTTGCACTAAAATAAAAGTATATGAACGTAGCCATCATTACCGCACGCGCAGGAAGTAAGTCGATCATTAATAAAAATGTGTATGAAGTGGAGGGTAAGCCCTTAATTTATTATCCGATTCGTGCCGCGCAAGACGCAACTAAGATTCATAAAGTGTATATTTCTACTGATGGAGAGTCAATTGCCGAGCATGGAAGAAAATTAGGGTGTGAAATCATTAAACGGCCAGAAGAACTAGGTGGCGATCATATTAATCACGGTGATGTAATCAAGCATGCGGTAGAGTATGTTAATGCGCTAGAGAAAGATTTAAAGAACGTAGTCCTCCTACTTGGCAATACCGTCATGATTGACGGAAAGATTATCGACTATTGTCTTACTCAACTTGATGATCGAAAAGAGCTAGATTCTTGTATGACGGTTTGGGAGGCGCAGGATGATCATCCTTTACGCGCTATGTCGATTAATCAAGACGGAATCTTGGAAGCTTATGGAGATAAATCGCGTGATGTTTCTACTGAACGGCAATCCTATCCTAAAGCCTATTATTACGATCAAGGGGTTTGGGCATTCAGAAAAGAAACTGTTCAGAAAAGAGAAGGTGTTAGCCCATGGTGGTGGATGGGAAAAAAATCACTTCCTGTTATTAGAACGTGGGTAACAGGCAGAGATATTCATACTCATTTTGATCTGGGTATTTCCGAATGGTGGTTGAAAAATCCAGGAGAAGTTGCCGAGCGTATTCAAAAATCACCATGGGAATGGTAGTAAATTGAGATTGTTGAATGATTTCCAGAATATAAATATAAGTAAAATAAGAAGTAAAAATAAACAGAGTAATGAAAAGAATACTTGTTTCAACATCATCATTTGGAGTGGAAAGTAAAGCCCCCATTGATTTGTTACATGATGCTGGTTACGAAATAATACTGAATCCCCATGGTAGAAAACTTACTAAAGCCGAAACTATTGATTTGTTAAAAGATGTTGATGGAGTAATTGCAGGTACAGAAACATATTCAGCCGATGTTATTGAACAAGTAAAGAATATCAAAATTATTTCTCGTTGTGGCGCAGGCATCGATGGGATTGATGTAGAGGCATTAAAAGCTCATAAAATTGCATTAGCAAATACCCCTGAAGTACACATGACGGCAGTTGCCGAGTTAACATTAACAGGTCTTTTGGCCGTATTAAAAAAGCTGATTCCAAATCATACTCATACTTCCGCTGGTAAATGGGAAAAGATAATGGGTAGCAATTTGTCTGGTAAAAGGGTAGGGTTGATAGGATTTGGTCATGTTGGCAAATCATTTTATAAGCTTTTAAAGGGTTTTGATTGCGAGGTGTTAGTTTATGACCCTTGGATTCAAGTAACAGATACAATCCTGCAAACACCTAATGTATCATCTTTACTGGAATGGAGTGATGTGATTAGTTTGCATGTTCCGTTAACAGAAGAAACACGAAATATTATTTCAGAAAAATCATTGCAACTTGTAAAAAAGAATGTAATTGTTCTAAATACTTCTCGCGGAGGATTGATAGATGAGTTGGCATTGTTTAATTTCTTAAACAGTAACCCAACTGCGGGAGCTTTTTTAGACGTATTTGAAGAGGAACCTTACCGAGGAAGACTAGGGGATCTTTCAAACGTGATTCTCACTCCTCACATAGGTACATTTACACGGGAAACAAGGGTACAAATGGAATTACAGTCTGTTCATAATGTGTTAAATTTTTTCAATCATGGCTAAAGTGTTAGTAACAGGTGGCTCCGGATTTTTAGGAAGTCATGTGGCAGATGCTTTAACAAATGCAGGGCATTCTGTGACTATTTTAGATCGAGCACCATCACCTTATATTAGTTCAGATCAACAAATGTCAGTAGGTGATATTTTAGACGAAGCATTTATTGAGGAACTATTCAAGTCACAATTTGACTTTGTTTATCATTTAGCCGCCTTAGCAGATCTGAATGAGGCCAAAGATAAATCCAAAGCCACTATCATGGTCAATATTTTAGGTACTGCTAATCTGTTGGAGGCCAGTGTGAAGCATAAAGTAAAGAGATTTATTTTCGGCAGCTCAGTATATGTGTATAGTATGCATGGAGGTTTTTACCGGTGTAGTAAACAAGCTTGCGAGAATTACATAGAAGAGTATTTCAACCGCTATCAACTACCATTTACAATCTTGCGATTTGGTAGTTTGTATGGCGGAAGAACCAACGAAACCAATGGTGTATATCGCCTATTGAAGAAAGCCATGAATGGAGAGGAGATCATTTATGCAGGTACTCCTGAAGATAAAAGAGAATATATTCATGCAGAGGATGCTGCTCGATTGAGTGTTTTGGCATTGCAGGAAACCTATGCTAACAAACATCTAACTTTAACTGGAAATGATAAGCTTACAATTGCTGAGCTTTTTAAGATGTTTGAAGAAATATTGAATAGAAAGGTAATTGTAAAATTGGATAACCTCTCGGGCTCCAAGAGTGGCCATTACTCGATTACGCCTTATACGTTTACACCAAAGCTTGGTAAGAAATTGGTTTTGAACGAATATGTAGATATGGGGCAAGGATTAATACAAGTAGTTGAAAATATCTACAATCAAGAGTCTGTTTCCAACGCTTAGTAAGAAAGAGTTACTATGATGTCTGATTTCCCTAAGGCTATTTTTTTTGACTTCGATGGAGTAATTCTCGAATCTGCAGATATTAAAACCGATGCATTTCTAGAATTATTTAATGATCATCCTCAACATCTGGATGCTATCAAAAATTATCACCTCCGCCATATGGGGGTTTCGCGCTTTAAAAAATTTGAATGGATCTATAAGGAGTTGTTTCATCAACCTTTAGATGAAGAGACCAACAAAAATTTAGGTGATAGGTTTTCTGATATCGTTTTAAAAAAGATACTAGCAGCCCCATATGTTCCAGGGGCCATTGAGTTGCTGGAAAACGTTTATCGAAGGTCATCGTGTTTTATCGCATCTGGAACACCTCAAAATGAACTGGAAGTTATTGTAATGGAGCGAAATATTGCCCACTACTTTGCGGAAGTGTTTGGCTCACCCGCCACCAAAACAGAAATTGTAGAAACTGTATTAGAGAAGTGCAATTTGGAAAGAAGTAATTGTTGGTTTGTAGGCGATGCTATTTCTGATTATGATTCTGCCCGTGCTACGGGCCTAACATTTGTTGCTAGAAATACCGCTTCAATGAGTGCATATTGGCATACACAAAGTAATGTAAGGGTAGTTGAATCGTTGGATGAAATGTTAAAGTTTTGGCCTTGACAATTAAGCGCATAAGCCGCGAATATGCTCCAGAGTTAATGGCAGATTGGTTCATTGAGAAAGCCAAAGACTCTATCGCATATCAAAATAAGTTTACGATAGCTGTATCTGGTGGATCTACACCATTGGCATTTTTCAAAGCGCTCTCCAAAAGGGTTAATCAATTGAGTTTTGACCAATGGAACCAAGTTCATTTTTTGTGGGTTGATGAACGCTGGGAGCCTGTTTCAAGCAACGAGAACAATTACGGGATGGCTTGGCGCGAAGGCCTTCAATCATTGCCCGCACATTTTCATCCATTTAATACCCAATTGAGCCACCCCTTATTGGCATGCCAGGCTTACGAAAGCAATTTTCATCAATGGGTTAATCAATCTATTGATTGGACCATTCTGGGGGCTGGTACAGATGGACATACCGCATCAATTTTTAAGGAAAATTGGCTTGAGGCTAGTTTGCCCGTTGTAGCCTTTGAAACAAAGCACCCACAAACGGGGCAAGTTCGGGTGAGCTTAACTATATCAACAATTCTCAACTCTAAAGAGATTACAGTATTGTTAATCGGAATAGAGAAACAGCCTATTCTTTTGAGATTAAAGAACTTATCTTTGCTTGAATTTCCAATTCAAAAAGTGGTGTCTTTAGCAAAAAACGTAGTTGTAGTTACCGATCTTTAATAAATGAAGAAAAAGATAGTTATTGTAAGACCTACACTTGGACAAGGAGGGGCCGACCGGGTAACTATTAACATACTTCAATACCTTAATCCGGAAGAGTTTTCTGTTTCGCTTATTCTCATGCAAGGCAAGGGAGAATTCATGAGTGACATCCCAAAACATGTGCAATGGATTAACGTTCGATCTTCTAATTTGTGGTTTTTCGTTTTTCCTCTCACTAAAATTTTGAGATCTATAAGGCCGGATATTTCATTTTCAACCTGTAGTGGAGCAAGCATGCCTCTAGCATTAGCTCATTGGGTTACAGGATCATCCTCTCGGTTAATTGTGTCTGAACGGGGTAGATTAATGCGTTCAACCCGAAAAATCAATCGGCTGATAAGGGTAATTTTCAAATATTTTCTCTATCGAAGAGCAGACGTAGTTACGGTTGTTTCAAAAGAGATTGCCAGCGATGTAGAAAAGTGGTTAAAGATTATTCCGAGCAAAGTAAAACTTGTTAGCAGTCCATTAATACCCACCAATTTGGATGAACAAATGTCCAAGCCAATACGGCATGATTGGTTCTTGAATAATGAATTCCCTAAGATTGTCCATGCCGGAAGATTTGTGCCTGAAAAAGATCATCGAACATTAATTCAAGCTTTTGCAAATATTCCATCTCATTTCAATGCGAAGTTGATTCTCCTTGGTGAAGGCCCATTGAGGAGCGATATGGAAAGATTGGTGAGCGGATTAGGACTATCCGATTCTGTTTGGTTCGTAGGATTTGATAAAAATCCATTTGCATATTTTGCCAAATCGACCATGTTTGTATTAAGCTCTATTTCCGAAGGAATGCCAGGAGTTTTAATTCAGGCGATGTCTTGTGGTGTTCCTGTGATATCTACAGATTGCCCATCCGGACCATCTGAAGTAATTGATAAACCTATGGAAAATGGTATCTTAACACCAATGCAAAATGTTGAACAATTATCAAATGCTATGGTGATGTTATTAAAAGACAAGGAATTGCGCGAAAAATTGGGTAATCAAGGTCGCCAATCAGTAGGTGCATATTTTGAAGAAGCAGCAATGAAATCATATTTAAAAGTGCTTACCCCATGAAAGTTGTGCACTTTTATATTTCGAATAGCAATCATCATTGGCAAATGATGAAGCCGATTATTCGAGAGGTATTAAAGAGTAAGAATGTTTCCATTAAATTGATCTCATTATGCGGATTTAGGCGGATGGAGACTCCCGCGGCAGAATTAGCTAATATGGGAGTAAATTTTGAGGATATCGCCAGTTTAAAATTTAAAGGAGCAACTACTTCAACTGGCCAAAACGTAGGAGGAAGTCAAGGGATATTGCGCAAGACTATACGGGCCATCTTATGGTTGTTTTGGGTTAAGCCAGATTTTGTAAGGGTCAATAATCAATTACCGGATTTAGTAATTGTTCCGAATGATATAGCTTTTCCATTTGACCGAATGTGTAAATGGTTTCGGAATAAAAAGATTCGATTTATGTTAATTCAAGAAGGTATACGATTTCCATTACCTAACGAAGGTAAACTTAATTATGGAAAAAATGGACCATCAGATATTCTCGCATGGGGTGAAGATTCAGCTGCGTATTTCCGATCTTTGAAGCTTAAAGATGCTAAGATAATAGCAGCAGGTAATCCACGCTTTGACGAAGTTCTATCAAGAGATTATTCTGCTGAAATCAAGAAGATCAAGATTGAACAGAACCTTGGTGCGGTGAATATTCTTTATGTTTCAAATCCAATAGACGATCAGGGATTAGGTACTTATCAAGAAAAAATGGATTGTTTTGAAATATTTCTAAAACACTTGACATCTTCTCTGAAAAATGGAGAATTAAAAATTTTAGTTCGACTTCATCCCCGTGAGGATCGAAAAGCATTTGAAGATATTATAGATCGGTTGCAATTGCAAGAAGAAGTCCTATGGGTTCAAACATACCCACTTTTTGCTTGCCTTCAAGTAGTCGATTTCTCAATCATTTTAGCCTCAACTGTTGGTCTTGAATCCATGCTTTGCAAAACACCTGTGGCGGTAATCAAGTTAAAAAGTTGCGGATATGTGTTTAATTATGTGAGCTCTGGTTGTGCATTGGGAATTGATCTATCCGAAGAATTTTCTCGAAATTTGTTGGATGCTGTTACCCATCAGAAAGCTGAATGGCGAATAAAATGTGAGAAGTATGTTTCGAATCAACTTTCGAATATGAATGCTAGTGCACCTTTCATTTCAAATTATATAACCAGTGCTATAAGTGTCAAGTAGGGCAATCCATCGTACCGCTTTACAACCACGCTGGTTATTATACACGTGGTTTCTATCTTTAATTTTAGGACCTTTCTATATTTTTGGAAGTGGGATGCCGCAACCCGGTGATTGGTTGTTAGCTATTTTATTGGCTTACATTTTTTTCAATGGCATATCTCCACGGACCTTTCGTTTAATCCAAATTACTAATCTCCTTCGGTGGTTTGTTATTTATGTATGCATGGTTACTTTTTTTTGGTATTTTTTTATAGATCAAAGTAAAGAGGTTCGATTTCCTACCATTTTTTTTCCGGCATTTTATATTTTTAACTTTTTGATATTACGAGCCACATTTGTTTTGTCGGAATATTTCAAGAAAGAATTTTTGATCACTACTGCGTATGGAATTGGTTTAAGTTTGATTATCCAAACTGTTCTTTCATTTGCGATGGGATCTACCTCCTCGCGAAATTCACTTTTCTTTAATAACCCAAATCAATTGGGATATTATGCGTTGCTTTCCGGCTCACTTTTTATTTATGCGATGCGCTTTGTAAAACTCAATTCTATTTTTCAAATCGTTACCTATTTAGCTTTTCTATACCTCACGCTTCTTTCATCTTCTAAAGCGGCACTTGCCGGTTCAGTTATTCTGATAACTCTAGCTGTTGTCAATCAAGGATTTTTAAATGTCCGGCAGTTGCTTGTGATTACTTTAGCAGCCGTTTCAATTGCATACTTTGTATTGAATCAAAAATTAGGATCAGATTTATTGAGTTATTCATTAGGTCGATTTCAAACAATTGGTCAGTCGAAAGACGATTCGTATGAGGGTAGAGGTTATGACCGAATAATCAATAATCCAGAGTACTTATTGTTTGGTGCAGGAGAAGGAGGGTATTCGCGTTTCGATACTTTGTTAAAACATGGTGAAATTCATTCTTCATTTGGAACGCTTTTGTTTTGTTATGGCATTATTGGGTTCACATTGTTTTTTAGATTTTTATTTAGTGTTTTTCAGGGAAGTAAGTTATTTGGATTGTTATACTTTATACCAGTGGCAGCTTATAGCGTAACTCATCAGGGGTTGAGAGACAGCCTTTTCTGGGTTTTCCTGGGAGTGGTCTGTATTCTCAATGACGAGAAACTTCAAATAGCTAGGAAAAAGATTTCCGGAAAGGTTCACCGTCAGTACGTGCATATTCGCCCTAAAGTAATTTCTAATCCAACAACAGCATAATGAATCGTAAGCCCATTTTGCTACGAGTTACGACCGTTCCCATTTCAATAAGTATACTGTTGAAAGGTCAATTGAAATTCATGTCCGAAAATGGTTTCGAAGTTCATACTGCAAGTGCCATTGGCCAAGAGATTGATGATTTTGTAAAGCGCGAAGAAGTCATTCATCACATTATCCCAATGACGCGAATCATTAGCCCAATTAGAGATGTGATGGCTCTCGTCAAATTAATTATTTTGATAAAGAAATTGAATCCCTCCATTGTTCATTCGCATACACCGAAAGCCGGCTTATTGGCGATGATGGCCGCATTCATCTGTAGGGTTCCTATTCGCATGCATACAGTTGCTGGGATGCCAGA
>PJQF01000232.1_pt1 | contig 17106 bp, 4 predicted proteins | sample 1503741 | NCBI WGS metagenome assembly PJQF01 (sample SAMN07775949, study PRJNA414020) | Biofilm metagenome, whole genome shotgun sequencing project. | isolation source: biomolecule (vanillin) treated reverse osmosis membrane biofilm | place: India: Nagpur | collected 2017-03-21 | reverse complement strand
CCCGGCTGGTCGATCAGCGAAGTGCAGCGCCAGTTCGGCCAGTCGCGGATTGAGCAGATACGCGATGACGAACTCGACGGTCTCCTGGCCAGTGCCTACGCCGACACCGGCAGCGCCGCCGCCGTGGTGGGCGCGGCGGAAAACGAGGTCGACCTCGACCGCCTGATGCAGGACATGCCCGAGATCACCGACCTGCTCGACACCCAGGACGGTGCGCCGGTGATCCGCATGATCAACGCCTTGCTCACCCAGGCAGCGCGGGACGAGGCCAGTGATATTCATATCGAGCCCTACGAAACCCATTCCGTGGTGCGCTACCGCGTCGACGGCACGCTGCGCGATGTGGTGTCGCCACGCAAGGCGCTGCATGGCGCGTTGGTGTCGCGGATCAAGATCATGGCCCAGCTCGACATCGCCGAAAAACGCCTGCCCCAGGATGGGCGCATTGCGTTGCGTGTGGCCGGGCGGCCGATTGATATTCGAGTGTCGACAGTGCCCACCGGGCATGGCGAGCGGGTGGTGATGCGTTTGCTCGACAAGCAGGCCGGGCGTTTGCAGTTGGAGACTCTGGGCATGGAGCCGCAGTTGCTGGCGCGCCTCGATACCTTGATCCGCCAGCCCCACGGCATTGTGCTGGTCACCGGGCCCACCGGCAGTGGCAAGACCACCAGCCTGTACGCGGCGTTGGCGCGGTTGGACGCGAGCACCAGCAATATCCTCACCGTGGAAGACCCGGTGGAATACGACTTGCCGGGCATCAGCCAGATTCAGGTCAACGCCAAGATCGACATGACCTTCGGCCTGGCGCTGCGGGCCATTCTGCGTCAGGACCCGGACATCATCATGATCGGTGAAATCCGCGACTTGGAGACCGCGCAGATCGCCGTGCAGGCCTCGCTCACCGGTCACTTGGTACTCGCCACGTTGCACACCAACGATGCGGTGTCGGCGGTGAACCGCTTGATCGACATGGGCGTCGAGCCGTTCCTGTTGGCGTCGTCATTGCTGGGTGTGTTGGCCCAGCGGTTGGTGCGCCGCCTGTGCCCCCATTGCAAGCAGGAAGATCCTGCCGCGCCGGGCACCTGGCGTCCGGTGGGGTGCTCGCACTGCAACCAGGTCGGTTACAGCGGGCGTACCGGTATCCATGAATTGTTCTGCGTCGACGACGATGTACGCAGCCTGATTCACCAGGGCGCCGGCGAGCAGGATTTGCGCCTGGCCGCGCGGCGGGCCGGGATGTTCAGCATGCGTGAAGACGGTGAGCGCTGGGTGCGCAGCGGCGCCACGGCCCCCGAAGAAATCCTGCGCGTGACACGGGACGCCTGATGAATCGCTATCGCTATGAAGCCGCGGATGCCAGCGGCAAAGTCGAGGTCGGGCATGTGGAGGCCGACAGCCAGAGCGCAGCGTTTGCCCACTTGCGCGGGCGGGGTTTGTCGGCCTTGTTGGTGCAGATCGAAGGCGGCCAGCCAGCGGCGGCAGGCAGTAGCCTGTTCACGCCCAAGCTCTCGGACAACGACTTGGCCTGGGCCACGCGGCAACTGGCGAGCCTGCTCGGCGCCAGCCTGCCGTTGGAGGCGGCGCTGAGTGCCACGGTGGAGCAGGCCGAGAAAAAGCACATCGCCCAGACGTTGGCGGCCGTGCGTGGGGATGTGCGCGGCGGCATGCGCCTGGCGGATGCGTTGGCGGCGCGGCCTCGGGATTTTCCGTCGATCTACCGTGCGTTGATTGCGGCGGGGGAGGAGTCCGGTGACTTGGCCCAGGTGATGGAGCGCCTGGCGGACTACATCGAGGAACGCAACAACCTGCGCGGCAAGATTCTCACCGCGTTTATCTACCCCGGTGTGGTGGGGCTGGTGTCCATCGGCATTGTGATTTTTTTGCTCAGTTACGTGGTGCCCCAGGTGGTCAGTGCGTTTTCCCAGGCGCGTCAGGACCTGCCTGGGCTGACGCTGGCGATGCTCAACGCCAGCGACTTTATCCGCGCGTGGGGCTGGCTGTGTTTCGCCGGGATTGTCGGCGGTTTCTGGAGTTGGCGTTTGTACCTGCGCAACCCGGTGGCGCGCTTGAATTGGCACAGTCGTGTGCTGCGCCTGCCGCTGATAGGGCGCTTTGTGCTGGGTCTGAACACGGCGCGGTTTGCCTCGACCCTGGCGATCCTCGGCGGTGCTGGCGTGCCGCTGTTGCGGGCGCTGGAGGCGGCGCGCCAAACCTTGTCCAACGAGCGCCTGAGCCAGTGCGTCAACGACGCCACTGCCAAGGTACGTGAAGGGGTCAACCTGGCGCCGGCGCTGGCGGTGGAGAAAGTCTTTCCGCCGGTATTGATCCACCTGATCGCCAGCGGCGAAAAAACCGGCTCGCTGCCGCCGATGCTCGAACGTGCAGCGCAGACGCTGTCGCGGGATATCGAACGCCGGGCCATGGGCATGACCGCGCTGCTGGAGCCGCTGATGATCGTGGTGATGGGGGCGGTGGTGCTGGTGATTGTGATGGCGGTGCTGTTGCCGATCATCGAGATCAACCAACTCGTTACCTGATCAAACGGCGTGAGCGGGCTTACTGGGGTGAGCGGGCTTGCCCCGCGCTGGGTGGCGAAGCCCCCCCAAAAAACCTGACACGGCACCCTCTCTGAGACACCGCGTTTTGTCGGGGGGCAGATCCATTGCGTGGAAATCCAGTTCTATTGGGGGGCGAGCGTCCTCCACCACTCAACGCGTTTTTCAGTTGTTTTTTTGGTATCCCGATGTCCGGGTCCCAACCTCGGGTTCCTCATTCCGTCATCTGCCAACGGTTCCTGCCGCCTCCACGGCAGGGCCTCTGAAACCTCGCTGTCACCTGGGCTGAAATCGCTCAGAATCATGACCAAAACACCCGAGAATCTTTTTAAAAATCAAGTGTTTCCTCCCGAGGTTTTTTCCTACATCTGTCATCGGAAACTGCGACTTTCTCTTCCATGGTTTTCACCCCCGGCCACCCCTCTATCACGGCTTGGGACCGAAGCCATGGCGTCATGCAAGAGCCATCTACCCCAAACGTACAAACACGACGAAAGGAGATTCTTCATGTTTAAGCGCAACGTTCTCGCGGTATCCATGACCCTCGCTGCACTGTGCTCGGCCCAGGCTGCAATGGCTGACATCAACGGCGGCGGCGCAACCTTGCCACAGCCGCTGTACCAAACCTCCGGCGTCCTCACCACTGGCTTCGCCGCCTACATCGGCGTGGGCAGCGGCAACGGCAAGGCGGCTTTCCTGAACAACGATTACACCAAGTTCGTGGCGGGCGTGACTAACAAGAACGTGCACTGGGCAGGCAGCGATTCCAAGCTGACGGCTGCTGAGCTGCTGGCTTACCAAACCAACAAACAAGCGACTTGGGGCAAGTTGATCCAGGCGCCTTCGGTGGCCACTTCGGTCGCCATTCCATTCAACAAGGCTGGCGCCAACGCGGTTGATCTGAGCGTCAACCAACTGTGCGGCGTGTTTTCGGGCCGCTTGACCGACTGGAGCCAGATCACTGGTTCGGGTCGCACTGGCGCGATCAAAGTGATCTACCGCAGCGAGTCCAGCGGTACCACCGAACTGTTCACGCGCTTCCTCAACGCCAAGTGCGCTGAGACGCAACCGTTCGCCGTGACCACCACCTTTTCGTCCAGCTACGGTGCAGGCTTGCCTGCTGGCGCAGTGGCCGCTACCGGCAGCCAAGGCGTAATGACCGCGTTGAACGCTCAAGATGGCGCGATCACCTACATGAGCCCGGATTACGCGGCGACCACCTTGGCCGGTCTGGATGACGCCACCAAAGTGGCCAAGATTGGCGGTGTTTCGCCAGCGCCTGCCAACGTTTCCACCGCCATTGGCCAGATCCCTGCGCCAACCGAAGCCCGTGCCGATGGTTCGTTCATCGACGCCACTAACCCGGACAACTGGGTACCGGTATTCGCTGCCACCGCCAGCGGCCCGGCGACGTTCGCCTACCCATCCAGCGGCTACCCGATCCTGGGCTTCACTAACGTGATCTTCAGCCAGTGCTACGCCGACGCCACCCAGACCACCCAGGTCCGTGCGTTCTTCAACCGCCACTACGGCAACCTGATCAACAACGACACCGCCATCAACAACAACCGCTTCGTGCCGCTGCCAGCCAACTGGAAAAAAGCCGTGCGTGACACCTTTGCCACCGCTTCCAGCGCTCAAGGCATCGGTAACACCAGCGTCTGCAACGCCATCGGTCGTCCGCTGTAACCCAGGCTTTCAACGACCCGCAACCCCGATCAGCAACGGCCTGTGCCGTTGCTGATTTTTTTTGCGTTAGCAGCCCTTTATGAACTTTGCATGACAGAAGTTCAGTCCCGCCCCTCGCCAACCGCCTAACCCTCATACGTGAGCCTGTCTTGCTCCTGGCGATTACAAAGAAGGAAGATTCCCGATGGTCCGCTGCAAACCCACGCTCAAGCTGAATGCCCAGGGCTCGCACGCCCAGACTGTGTTGCGCCTCAAGCCTCTGGCTCAGGTCATTGCCTTGTTGGTGGTGGCGGGCAATGCCCATGCGGCGACGGCGTTCAGCCCAGCGTGGTTCGCGGCCAAGGGGGCGACCCAGGCGACGACGGCGGCGCGGATCAATGCGGGGCAGATGCCGTCGGTGCCGACGCTGAACCAGCAGGCGCGGGTCAACCAGCAGTTGGCGCGGTCCATCAGCACGCTCAACACCACGGTCGCGGCGATTGCGGCGCAGCAGGCGGCGCAGGCGGCCGGTCGGCAGGCGGCGTTCGGTCAGGTCTCGACGATTCCCGACGGCCTCGGCAAAGGCGGCTTGCAGGTGGACAACAGCCTGACCCAGGGCTGGACCAATGCCAAGGCGCCGACCCAGACCCAGGCGGGCGGCAAGACCACGGTGAGCATTGAGCAGACCGCCGACAAGGCGATCCTCAATTGGGAGACGTTCAACGTCGGGCGCAACACCACGGTGGATTTCCAGCAGCAGTCCACCTGGGCGGTGCTCAACCGCGTCAATGACCCTGAAGCACGCCCCAGCGAAATCCAGGGCAAGATTCAGGGCGCGGGCACGGTGATGATCATGAACCGTAACGGCGTGGTCTTCAGCGGCACCAGCCAGGTCAATGTGCGCAACCTGGTGGCGGCTGCCGCGACGATCACCGATGACCAGTTCATCCAGCGCGGCCTTTATGTCGACACCAATGGCACTCAACCGACGTTCACCGACGCGGCGGGCAAGGTCGAGGTGCAGCGCGGTGCGTTGATCCAGACCCACAACGCCGCCACCTCCACCGACGCGGGCGGCTATGCCTTGCTGCTCGGCACCGAAGTGGAAAACGCCGGCACGATCATCACCGCCAAGGGCCAGACCACCCTGGCGGCCGGTGACAGCTTTTATATTCGCAAAGGGGTGGGCACGGCGGGCAACGAGCGTTCCACCACCCGTGGCAATGAAGTCGCCGCCAGCCTCAAGCCTGGCAGCAGCGCAGGCAAGGTGATCAACAACGGCCTGATCATGGCCTCCACCGGCGACGTCACCCTGACCGGGCACCAGGTTCAGCAAAACGGCGTGGTCCTGGCCAGCACTTCGGTGGACACCCGCGGCTCCATTCACTTGCTCAACTCGGCCAGCGACACCAGCGGCAGCGTCACCTTGGGGGAGGGCAGCACCACTGCAATCCTGTTGGACGCCAGTGGCAGCACCGCCCTCAACAGCCAGAAAGACAACGGCCTGATCAAGCTCGACGGCACGCCGGCTAACCTGATCACGGGGCAGTTCAACCACCTCAGCGCCGTGGCCGACCGCACTGACCAGTCGCGTATCGAGATCGTCAGCGGTGGCACCGTGGACTTCCAGAAAGGCTCGATCACCCTCGCCACCGGCGGCCAGGTGGCGGTCAGCGCCGGTCAACGCAGCCTGGTGCGCGATGGGGCGATGATCGACGTGTCGGGCGCCGTGGGCGTCAAGGTGTCGATGGAAGCCAACAACATCAAGATCAACGTACAGGGCAACGAGCAGCGGGATGCGCCGATCAACCGCGACAATGGGCAACTGATCAATAACGACGTGTGGGTCGACTTACGCGACCTGGTGTTTGTCCCGGCCGGCACCAACGGCTACGCCACCGATCGCTGGTACACCGCCGGTGGTCTGCTGGAAGTCGGCGGTTACCTCGGCACCCAGGGCCATTCGGTGGGCGAATGGATGGCCCAGGGCGGCACCGTGACCTTTACCGGCAAAGATGTCGTGACTCAGCAAGGCGCGCAGATCAACTTGTCGGGCGGCACCGTGGATGTGCAAGGGGGCTATATCCGGCAAACCTGGCTCAAGGGCCCGGATCGACGGTTGTACGAGTTGTCCAAAGCACCCGGCGACATTCTCTATTCCGGCATTTACAAGGGCTATGAAGACACCAGTGTTCGCTGGGGCCAGACCGAGTACTACTACAACCCGATGATTGCTCCGCAGGGCCGTAACGAGGCCGGTTATACCGTGGGCCGTGACGCCGGCAAGCTGGTGGTCAGCACCGCCAGCGCAGTGCTGGAAGGCCAGATGATCAGCGCGGTGTTCCAGGGTGATCGCCAGACCCAGGCGCCGAACATCAACCTGGACGGTTACCAGCAATCCCAAAAAGCCATGGCCCAGCTCGCGCAGTTGATCATTGGCCAGTACACGCCGATCTACAACAAGACCACCGGCACCTTGCGCTACGCCTTAGGGGCGAACGCCGACGAGGTGTCGATCGAAGGCAGCCTGGAAAAAATCGCCGATGGCCTGGACCTCGCCACCGCGTTGCCCCAGGACCGCCAGGGCAAAATCCTGCTCGACAGCGAGCAGCTCAGTGGCAACCCGTTGGGCGCGATCAAGGTCGCGGCCAGGCAGCAGGTGACCGTCAATGGCGCGCTCAGCGTGGCCGACGGCGGCGACATCACCCTGTTCGGACCGAGGGTTGATATCAACGCCAACCTGACAGCCCTGGGTGGCAGCATCAATGCGGGCAACATCCTCAGCCAGGTCAACCCGCTGAAAGCGGGCGAGGTCGAAGACACGACCCTGGCCGGTGGTTCGAGTGTGAGTGTCGCGGCCGGCGTCAAGCTCGACGCCCGTGGCCGCTGGAACAACCTACTGCTCGACCCGACCAACAGCACCGGCGTGGCGTATGTCAACGGCGGCAAGGTCTCGTTGCGCAGTTCGAACAACGTCAACCTGGCGGCCGGCAGTGTGGTGGATGTGTCCTCCGGTGCGACCCTCGGCGTCGACGGCAAGCTCACCGGCGGCAAGGGCGGCAGTGTGACCCTGGGCGCCCTCGGCGCCTTGGCGTTGGAGGGCGAGGTGCGTGGCTTTGGCGTGAGTGGCGGCGGCACCCTGGCCTTGCAGGCACGCAAGGTGCAGATCGGCAACAGCGCGGCTGCGGTGGACAGCGACACCCTGAAACTGGCTGGCGACTTCTTCAATAAGGGTTTTTCGGCCTACGACATCACCGGCAACGAAGGGCTGATCGTCACCGACGGTACGCAAGTGGATGTGAGCCTGCCGACCTATCGTTTGGGCGCCCAAGCGTCCACCACGCCAACGGGCAGCGATCCCGCCACGGCCTTGGAGCAATGGACGCCGCCGCTGTACCAGGAGGACGCGACCAAGGGCGTGCTGACCCAACGCCGTGGTGCCGGTTTGAGCCTCACCGCCGGTACGGTCTACGCCACGGCTGCGCAACTGGCGAGCACAGCCCTGACGGTGGGCCACGGCGCGGTGATCAACGTCGATCCCGGCCAGGCCATCAAGCTGCGCAGCATCGGCCAATTGACCCTGGACGGAACGCTCAATGCCTGGGGCGGCAGTGTCAGCCTGGGCGGTGTGACCACCGGCGCCTCGGAGGCGGTGAACGCCATCGGCCATGACCGCTCGATCTGGATTGGCGAACAGGCGTTGATCGACGTGGCGGCGCGGGCGGCCACGGCGGTGGACTACCGTGGCCGCACTTACGGCGTGGTGCGCGACGGCGGCACTATCAACATTGGCGGCTCGCTTGACCTGAACACCGGCCTTGCCACGGCCAGCGACATGTTCGTGGTCGTGCGCGACGGTGCGCGCCTGGACGCGTCCGGCACCCAGGCCTTGCTGAATATTGCAGGGCAGGGCGCGGTGCAGGTCGCCAGTAACGGCGGCAGCATCAGCCTGGCCTCCAACAATGGCCTGTACCTGGATGGCAGCCTGGTCGCCAAGGCCGGTGGCGCCGGCGCGGCGGGCGGTAGCCTCAACCTGGCGCTGGAGAGCCCGTATTACCAGAAAGCCGGGGTCACCGATCGGGTGCTTAAGGTCCGTGACCTGGTGTTGAGCCAGGTGCACCAACCGACCGCGCTGGGCGACAGCCTGGAGTACGGGCATGGCCGCCTGGGTGTGGATCAAGTCACTGCCGGCGGCTTCGATAACCTCGCGCTGTTGAGCAATGGCTTATTGAGCTTTGACGGTGATGTGAGCCTGGACATGGGCCAGAGCCTGCGTCTTTACAGCCGTGGTTATGGCCTCAGTGAAAACGCGGCAGGCAACTCACGTGTCAACCTGACGGCGCCGCACCTGTTGCTGGCGGGCTACCTTGCGCCTCCTGAGACGGGCAAGGATTTATACGTGCGTCCGGTGCCGGTGTTGCCGGCGCCATCCCAGCGTGCAACCGAGGCGCAGTTCAATGCCGACGGCGACCTGGTGGAAGTGCGCGGTAATGTGATCTTCGGCAATCGCAGCAGCCTGTACGGCGCCGACAATAGCCTGGCGAGCCTTGAGCGCCGTGGCTTCGATCAGGTCAACCTGACCAGCCAGGGCGATTTGCGCTTTCTGGTGGGCGCCTCCGCGAACGACATCATCACCGGTGTCAGTACCCAGTTACTGACCCAGGGCGACATGACCCTGCGGGCGGCGCAGGTGTACCCGAGCACGGAAGTCAGTGCCCGTGTCATCGCCGGTTACCTGGGCGAGTCATCAGCTGTGCAGGGCCTGACGTTTGACCCTTTACGCACGTTGACCATTGGCCGCGTCGGCAGCACGGACGCGCCCCTGCCGTATTCGGCGTTCGGACGCCTGCAACTGGGCGCTGCCACCGTCAAGCAAGGCGGTGTGGTGCGCGCGCCATTGGGCCTGATCGATATCGGCAGCATGGGTAGCAGCCTGGTGCAATTGCTGCCGGGCAGCGTCACCTCGGTGAGCGGCAAGGGCCTGGTGTTGCCCTATGGCGGCACGCTGGACGGGCAGGTTTACAAGTACAACGGCAAGACGGTGACATTCCTCGGCCAAGGCGGGCTGGCCAATACCAACAGCGACTTGAGCGTGGGCGTCATTCTGGGCGGCCAGTCGGTTGCGGTGCAGCCGGATGCCATCCTGGACCTGTCGGGCGGTGGCGAGTTACTCGGCGCCGGGTTTGTTTCCGGGCGCGGCGGTTCCACGGATGCGCGTTACAACCCGCTGGTGCAATTTGGTGCCAACGGCGGGTTTGTGTTGCCGGGGCTGTCCACCAACCCGATCTACGCCATCGTGCCGGGCGTGCAACCCGGCGTAGCGCCGGTGGCTGCGGAGGGCGGTGCCGTGGCGCCGCTGGTTGGCCAGCAGGTCACCATCGGCGCGGGTGTGCCAGGGTTGCCGGCAGGCACCTATACCTTGATGCCGTCGACGTATGCCTTGATGCCCGGCGCCTATCGCGTGGAGATCAATGGCCTGGCCGGAGTCGGCAGCGACGCCGCGACCACCTTGATGCGCAATGGCTCGTGGGCCACGGCCGGGCAGTTGTCGATTGCCCACACCGGGATCCGCAACAGCACTGCCAGCCAGTTGATCCTGACTTCGGCGGACACCCTGCGCCGTTATTCCCAATACAACGAAACCAGTTACGCCCAATTCGCCAAAGCCGATGCGGCCAGGTTAGGCGTACCGCGCCCCATGCTGGAAGCCGACGCCAAGACCCTGAAACTGGCACTGCGCCCCGGCCAGGGGGGCGACGCATTCTCCTTCGAGGGTATCGGACGTTTTGATGCCGCGACGGGAGGCTATGGCGGTACGGTAGCGGTACTGGACCCTGGCAAGCTCGGCATTGAAGTGATCGCGGCTGACGCTTCGGCTACCGCCGGTTTTTCCGGCATTACGCTTAAAGCCGACACCCTCAATGCCATCGGTGCTTCACGGCTGATGGTGGGGGGCATGACCATGGTGGAGTATGGCCAGTCGGGCAACTTCATAAGCCTGGCATCGGGTGTGAATGCCGCCGATAGCAACGTGACTTTACGTGCGGGCGCCACCCTTGCCGCGCCCGAAGTGTTCCTGGTGAGCAACACCGGCGCCATCGTGGTAGAGCAGGGCGCTTCGATCAACACCCTGGGGCGCGGTGCCGCCAGCTACGACGCCCGCGACGGTTTTATCTACCAGGTTGCCAATATGCTGGCGGTGTCCAACGGTTTGCTGAACGTGGTGAGTGCCCCTCAAGTCGGCGGTGTGACCAGCGGTGGTATCAACATCGGCGCATGCAGCACGAGCGTCTGCACCGGCCAGACCGGGTTGTATTCCGATGGCAGCATCGTGGCCCTGACCGACAGCACCTTCCAACTGGGCGACCAAGTGCGCTATGGCACTCGTCACCTCAACCTGGGCGTGAGCACCATCAACCTGGGCAGCGTCGAAGCCCTCGCCGCGGCCGCTGCCGCAAACCGCTTGCCAGCCGGCCTGACCCTGAACCAGGCGCTGCTCGACCGCCTGCTGCGCGGCGACACGCAATTAGGCGCACCGGCCCTGGAGACCCTGCAGTTGTCGGCGCGTGACGGTTTTAACTTCTACGGCAGCGCCAGCCTCGACACCTATGACCCGCTGACCGGCAAGTCGCTGCTGAGCAACCTGATGCTGTCCACCCCGTCCATCTATGGCGCCGGTGGTGCCAGCGATGTCGCGACCATTCACACCGCTAACCTGATTTGGCTGGGTGCTACTAACGCTCCCGGCGCGGTGGTGGCAGGCGGCGCAGGCACTGGCAGTGGGCGCCTGGATATCAATGCCGAGCGCATCGAGTTTGGCTATGGCGAATTTGGCCAGCCCAGCACTGTAAAAAGCTTCGACCGCCTGGCCCTGGGCTTTGCCAACGTTGCTCTCAACGCCAGCGAGCGCATCACCGCCAACCACAAGGGCAGCTTGTCGGTGTACCAGCGCCAGGGCGCCTATGACCCGGTCAGCGGCTTCCAGTACAGCGGCGGCAACTTGACCATTCGCACCCCGCTGATGACCGGTGAGGCCGGCTCGGTGAACACGATCAAAGCCGGCGGTGCGATCGATATCGGCGCCTCGGCAGGCCCCCGTGGCAACGCCAGCGGCCAGGGTGCCGCACTGTCCCTGCAAGGCGACAGCATCCGCGTGGCCAGTGCGGTGGTGTTGCCCAGCGGTAAAGTCAGCCTCAGTGCCCGTGGCGATGTGGTGTTGACCGACGACGCGCTGATTGACGTGGCCGGTCGTGGGATCACCTTCAACGATGTGACCCAATACGGGTGGGGCGGCGATGTGCTGCTCGACAGCCGCAGCGGCAATATCCTGCAGGCGGCGGGCTCGACCATCGACCTGTCCGCCAAGCACAACCAAGCCGGCAAGTTGCGTGCGGTGGCCACGGATGCGGCGGGTGGAATCGTCGATCTGCAGGGCAAGATCCTCGGCAGCAGCAGTGGTTACTACAACGCCGGTGGCACCTCTATGCCGCAACCGGCCGGAACCGTGGAGATCCAGGCGCAGCGCCTGGGCAGCAGCGGCTCCCTGGACCAGCAGTTTGCCGACCTCAACCAACGCCTGAACCAGGGCGAGGTGTTCGGTGCGCGCAGCTTTCAGCTCAAGCAGGGCGACCTGACCATCGGCAATGGGCTCAAGGCCGGCACCGTCAGCGTGTCCGTGGACAACGGCAGCCTGCGCGTGACCGGCCTGGTGGACGCCAGCGGTGAGCGCGTCGGCAGTATCAACCTGGCCGGCAAGAACGGCCTGACCCTGGACAGCACAGCCGTTCTCGACGCTCACGGCAGCAAGCTGCGCGTGGACAGCTACGGCAAGATCATCGACTCGCCGAACCGCGCCACGGTGGTGCTGGGCTCCGGCAGCGGCCAACTGACCCTCGCCGATGGCGTACGCATCGACCTGCGCCACGGTACCGGCGCGGCTGCTGGTAATGACGGACGCAATCGCGGCACCCTGGAACTGAATGCACCACGGTTGGCAGGCAATGACGTGGCGATCGACGCCAGTGGACGCTTGACCATTCAGGGCGCGCGCTCGATCACCCTCAACGGCATGGCGACCTACGACGATGCACCCGAAAAAAGCGATCCGACCGCCAGTGGCAGGCCGTATCAGGAAATCACCCAAGGTTATCTGGATGCAAAACACGCCTTGAGCGAGGCCTTCATCAATGCCGCCCTGCTCAATACGAACTTGCTGGATAACAAGCTCGCCGGCTTGAATAACGCGACCTACGCCGACGCTTTCCACCTGCGCCCCGGTGTGGAAATCGTCAGCAAGACCCCGGACGGCGACCTGGTGGTCCAGGGCGACCTGGACTTGTCCGGTTATCGCTATGCCAGCCTCAACCCCAACAGCCAGAAGAACAATGCCGTCTACGGCTCCGGCGAGTCCGGCAGCCTGACGCTGCGCGCCGGTGGGGACTTGAACATCTACGGCAGCATCAACGATGGCTTCGCCAAACCACCGGTGTCGGAGGATGACAAAGGCTGGGTGCTGCTGCCCGGTGTGGACTTCAGCGGCGGCACCATCGTGGTGCCGGGCAACGGTGTAACCCTGGCAGACGGTACGGCCTTCCCGGCGGGCAGCACGCTCAACTACGACCTGCCGATCAAAGGCCTGACGGTCGCCGCCGGCACCCGTTTGCCAGTGGCCGCGACCTTGGGCCAGGACCTGGTTCTGCCGGCGGGCAGCGTATTGGCGGCGGACGTGCGTGATGCCGGGGGCAACCTGTTGTTTGCCGCCGGTACGTTGCTCGCCGAGGCGCACACCCTGGTGGCGGGCACGCAATTGGGCGCCGGGACACTGTTGACCCAAGGCACCCGTCTGCAAGACATGATCTGGCCCAAAGGTGTACCGCTGCCGACGGTGCACGGGGCGAACCTGGCCAATAACATCGTGCAACTGAGTGGCAGCAAAGCCCTGCCGAAGGGCGCGCTGATCCCCGCCGGCACCGATGTGAAGTTGCCCAATGGGGCTGCCTCGGTGCAGTTGCGGGTTGGGGTGTCTGGCGACGCCGGTCAGGTGTGGGCCATCTCGCCGATGCTGGCCGAAGGCACCCAATCGTGGTCGTTGCGCCTGGTGGCGGGTGCCGACACCGAGGCCGCGGACAGCCGTCTGCTGCAAGCCCATCCGCGCAGCGGCGATATTCACCTGGCCGACAATCACTACGGCATGTATGCCAAGGAATTGCCGAGCAAAGGCGTTCAGACCTGGACGGCCGAAGCGGTGGCGGTGCTGACCGAGGCTGGGTTGGACATCAAAGAGGGCGACCCCATCGACCAGCAATTGCTCGATGACTTGAGCCTGGGGTCGATCGAGGATTTCTGCGCCGGCGCGCCGGAGTATTGCGCGATCAAAGTGACCTACGTGTGGACGCAGCAAGCGGCTGACGATCTGTTGAACCAGTCCGGTGTGATCATCCCCGTGGGCGCGGTGATCACCAATGAGTTCCTCGCCAGCCTGGAGCTGCCTACGGTGGATGAAGTCTGCGCCCTGGCTCCTGAATATTGCGCGGCCCAGAGCACGACCGAATACGGGGCGACGCCTTCGAGTACACGCTTCAGTGTGATCCGCACCGGCAGCGGCGACCTGGAGTTGTTGAGTGCGGGCAACCTGAGCATGGATTCGCTGTACGGCGTGTACACCGCCGGTACTTCATCGACCGGCACGTTTGCGGGTGACCCGTACAACCAGCCCAACGCTCAACCGTCCGGCGCTGTGCTGAACGATCCGGGAAGCTACTTTGAGCAATTCGTCAACGGCTCACCCACCAGCCGCTACCGGGCCTGGTACCCGGAGGCTGGGGGCAATCTGACCCTGAATGTCGGCGGTGACCTGACCGGTAATATCACCAGCACTGCGACCAGCAATGCGCGTCCCAACCCCAAGGACGCCGGAGTGGACTCGGCCGCAGTCGGCAACTGGCTGTGGCGCCAGGGCAGTGGTGACGTGGCCACGGGCGGGCAAGCTCAACCCACCGCCTGGTGGATCAATTTCGGCAGTTACACCGCGACCACGGCGGCGGACAAAATGCTTGGCTTCACCGGTTTCGGCACCTTGGGTGGCGGCAATCTGGACGTGAACGTGGTCGGTGATGCCGGGGTCTTGGATACCTTGGGCTATGGCTTCAACAACACCACTGTAAACCCCCACAGTCAGGGCCTGGCCCTGGCGGTCGGCAGCACGGGCCGGATCGCCAGCGATGGCAGCCAGCAGTTGACCGGCGGCGGCGATTTGCGCGTGCGCATCGGTGGGGCGCTGAACCCGGCCAGCGTGGCCGCGACTGCGGACCATCGTGATGGTGTGCTGGTCAACCTGCGCGGCGATGTGCAACTGCGCAGCACCAGCGTGGGCAGCGTCGACATGCTCTACGGCAGCATTTCCCCCACCCAGAGCCCGGGCGAAACCCGCGCGTTCGACCCATTGGTCGCGACCCGTGGCGTTGCCCGTGGTGGCATGACCCTGGTGCCCGGTGATGCCACGTTCAACCTGCAGACCCTGGGCGACTTGGTGGTGCAAAACGTCGAAGACCCGGGCCGGGTACAGCTTTCGCACGTATCACCCTTTGCCCAAGGCGCGAAAGTCGGCAGCGGTTCAAGCTGGTTTACGTTGTGGACTAAAGACACCGCGATTGATCTGTTTTCACTGGGCGGCAACCTCACACCCTTCACCCGCTCCGAAGCGACGGCCGACCTGGCGGTGGTCTACCCGTCCATCCTTAACGCTACCGCAGCGGGCGGCAGCCTGTATTACGGTAAAGCCGCGCAGACGCAGACCAACGGTGACAGCGCCTACAGTTATCCCTTGCTGTTGGCGCCCGGGGAAAACGGCCAGTTGCAGTTCCTCGCCCAAGACTCGATCTACGCCGGCGGCATGCCGGTTAGCCAGTCCGGCACGGCGAACAGTGCGATGGCGACGCCGTGGAATCCTGCGTACCAAGGCCGGGTGGGCAACGCCGTGGTCGCCAGCAACCTGTCGGTCACGGGTAACGCGGGCAACCTCTCATTGTTCGCATTCGGGTCTGGCACCACAGCCGCTTCATCTGCGGGCAGTGCTGAACCGGCGCGGTTTTATGCGATGGACGGCGACCTTGTCGGGGTGAGCAGTGGTCGGATAATCACGTTCCAGAAGACACCCGGGTCAGTGCATGAAGGTGAGACCTGGTATGAAGGGAATGGCGCGGTCCGCATGATGGCCGGGCGGGATATCGTCAGCAGTGGTCGTACCTTTGGCACTGATGGTTTTACCGTCGCGTCGCCAAGCGACAATCTGTTCATTCATAAAAACACTCAGGACATCTCCATCGTGTCTGCCGGGCGCGACATTCTCTACAGCAACTTCCAGGTAGCCGGCCCCGGCCTGCTGGAAGTCTCGGCCGGGCGCAATATCCTGCTGACAGGCACGGGCGGCGAGCACAGCGTGACCAGCCTCGGCGCGGTGTTGCCGGGCGACAACCGCCCTGGCGCGAGCATCGTCATGCAGGCCGGTGTAGGCGTCAACGGGCCGGATTACCAACGGTTCGTCGAGAGCTACCTGAACCCGCTCAACCAGGCACAAACGGGCGAGTCCTTGCAGGGCGGCAAAGTGGCCAAGACCTACGAGGACGAACTGGCCACCTGGCTGGCCGAGCGCTTCGGGTTTGCCGGCGACAGCGAGCAGGCCCGCGCTTACTACGCTGCATTACCCGCTGAGCAACAACGGGTGTTTGCCCGTGACGTGTACTTTGCCGAACTCAAGGCCGCTGGCCGCGAGTACAACCAGGACGGCGGCGTCCGCGAGGGCAGCTACCTGCGTGGCCGTGCGGCGATCGCTGCGTTGTTCCCGACCAGGGACGTGGCCGGCAACCCGATCACTTACCAAGGCGACATCAGACTGTTCAACGGCTCGGGCGTGCACACCAATGCCGGTGGGTCGATCCAGATGCTCACCCCCGGCGGCGGCCAGACCTTCGGCATCGAAGGCGCGGCGCCACCGTCCACGGCGGGTGTGATCACTCAGGGTGCCGGTGACATTCAGCTGTATTCCATGGGCAGCATCCTCTTGGGGCAGAGCCGCATCATGACCACCTTTGGCGGCTCGATCATGGGGTGGACCGCCGAGGGCGACATCAACGCCGGTCGCGGCTCCAAGACCACCGTGGTGTACACACCGCCCAAGCGTGTCTATGACAACTGGGGCAACGTGGGCCTGTCGCCGTCGGTGCCGAGCACCGGTGCGGGGATCGCCACGCTGAACCCGATCCCGGAAGTACCGGCGGGAGACATCGACCTGATCGCGCCGTTGGGCACCATCGATGCGGGCGAGGCGGGGATTCGGGTGTCGGGTAACGTCAACATCGCGGCTTTGCGGGTGGTGAACGCGGCGAATATCCAGTCCCAGGGCAAATCGTCCGGGGTGCCTGTAACGGCCTCTGTCAATACCGGCGCCATGAGCTCGGCCAGCGCGGCGGGGGCAGCGGCCTCCCAGGCGGCGGAAGATGCGGCGCGCAGTCAGCAGGCGGCGGCCAAGCAGGGCAGGGCTTCGATCGTGACGGTGGAAGTGCTCGGGTTTGGGACTGAGCCGGTGCAGCGTGGGGTTGAAGAGGGGCAGAAGACGTCGGGGTATAACCCCAACAGCCCGGTGCAGGTGCTGGGCGCGGGGCCTCTGAGTGAACAGGCGCGGGCGCGGTTGACGGACGAGGAGAGGAAGCAGATTTCGTTGTAGTTGGGTTGGTAGGGCCTCTCGTTGGACTTTTGGGGTGATCTTTGATTGCCCCGTTTTTTTTGGCTTGGCGGGTGTACATATCCATTGGTTAGGTAACGGCGGCTTAGGGTTCCGCTCTTACAGCGGGTCACTTTTGTAAAGGCACAAAAGTAACCAAAAGGC
>PJQF01000308.1_pt1 | contig 17108 bp, 18 predicted proteins | sample 1503741 | NCBI WGS metagenome assembly PJQF01 (sample SAMN07775949, study PRJNA414020) | Biofilm metagenome, whole genome shotgun sequencing project. | isolation source: biomolecule (vanillin) treated reverse osmosis membrane biofilm | place: India: Nagpur | collected 2017-03-21 | reverse complement strand
GATCTGTTCTACAATCGACTATTGAAGCCGATGCAGAAAGAAGGTGTGCCTCAAATTTTGTGTGGCGACTTTAACATCAATCGCAAAAAAGAGGAAGAGTACAATTTCATGCTTCAAACACTACGAGCGACTGATGGCGAACTATGTGGCGAATGGAAATACACGTATGATCGCCAGCAAAACGATTTGCATGTAGAAGCTGGACAAGAAAAAGATTTGATTGATTATATTTTGATTCGCGATTCAGAAAATCTCTTGGCCGGCTCGTCTCGTCAAATCAAAGTAATGCGCGATAAATGGCATCGACTACATGCGGATCTTTCAGATCACTTTGCATTAGAAGCAGAAATTCAGTTTGCACAACCAGCTCTTGTATCGCAATTGAATCAGTCAATCGGGCAATTCCACAAATAGGAATTTCTCCTAATTAATCTTCCTCAACTTCTCCAACTGAGTTTCTTTCACCTTTTTGATTTGCACAGCCGCATTCGCGATGGAATCTTGTGCTTTTTTATTATTCTCGATTTTAATTTTCAGGGCCGCGTTCTCTAGCTTATTCGCTTCTAGTTCTTTCTCTAGCTTAATGCGCTCCAGTTCGTTGTTGGCCAATTTGTTGGTCAGGTCTTTTCCCTGATTAATGAATCGAACGGATTGTTTATCAACTGCATCCAGCGCCTGTTGAGTTTCATCAATCTGACCTTGTGCTTTTTCCCGGTTGAAGCGTACGCCAAATTCTTTTGCCATACGCTCCAATTGTTTGTTGATCATCTCCACATCTTTGCTATCCCATTCATTTGGTTTAATGCCCAGCCAGGCAGAAACCACATTCCCACTTTCAGTGATAAAAGCATAGATCGATTTTTTGGCATATACATTTCCATTGAAAACCGGATCGGTAATCACTAATGGGTCTGAAGACAAAAACTTGATTTTGCCGACCTCTTTCAAATAGCGAGTCAATGAAGAGCTGACATCCGACTTTTTACCTTCCAGGTCTACTGCAAATCCATCAACATTCTCACCTTTCAGGCGTTGCTTTTGATTTTTCACTGTCACCGTTTGAGCATTCACTCCTATCCCAACCAAAAGAAAAAAAACAGCAACTCTAAACTTAATCATATGGGTTATGTTATTTTGACAATACTTTCTTTAATCGGCTTCAAAACTACAAATAATGCGCCACAAAATTTTAATCACCGGTGCCAGCGGTTTGGTAGGCACCCAACTTTCACAGTTACTCCTGCAAAAAGGCTATGAAGTAGTGCAGTTAGGTCGAAGTAAAAAGGCGGGCAACATTCCATCATTCGTTTGGAATGTGGAAAAGCAAGAGATCGATACCCAAGCACTGGAAGGTGTGGACACGATTGTGCATCTGGCCGGTGCCGGCATTGCCGACAAACGATGGAACGAGGCGCGCAAAAAGGAAATTCTGGAAAGTCGCACCCGCTCCACACGACTTCTTTTTAATACTCTAAAACAAACAACCCATCAGGTAAAGAATTTCATCTCAGCTTCTGCCATCGGCTATTACGGTTTTGAGGAAACAGAAGCGGTCTTTACGGAAGAAAGTAAAGCGGGAAAAGATTATCTGGCCGATGTCACAAAGCGATGGGAAGCCGAAGCGGATCAAATGACGACACTCGGCATACGACTGGTGAAAATTCGCATCGGCATTGTGTTGAGTGAAAAAGGTGGAGCTCTGGCAGAAATGGCCAAGCCGGTTCGATGGGGCGTAGGTTCTCCGCTCGGTAGTGGTAAGCAATGCATGAGTTGGATTCACATTGATGATTTGTGTGCACTGTTTGCCAAAGCCATTGAAGATACACAGTGGCAAGGTGCCTACAATGGTGTGGGAAAAACCTGGGCTACCAATGCCGAATTGACCAAAGTAATCGCGAAGGTTTTGCATCGCCCGTTGTGGTTGCCTGCGGTACCATCGTTCGTTTTAAAAATTATTCTGGGAGAAATGGCTTCGCTCGTTCTCACCGGAAGCAAAGTATCGAATGCAAAAGTAGAGCGAAGTGGTTTTACCTACGCCTTCACCGATCTGGAAAAAGCGGTGGCTGATCTGCTTGGTAAAAAATAATTGAACAGCTTTCTCTGCTTCTAAGCAAGATGTGGCATGATGACTCAGCTCTGCTTTGTATGCATTGATTTATTTTTTTCTAACTTGTCCGGCAATTAATAATTTGGACTATGTGTGCAAAACAGAAAAATGGAAAAAAAGTGAAAGAAGTGAGCTCGTTGCCACTGGAAGAAGAGCATCGCATTCGTAAAGCATTTAAAGATAAAGATTGGGCAGAGATCAAGAGTTCCGACTCGTGGGTGATCTTTAAAGTGATGAGCGAGTTTGTGGAAGGTTTTGAAAAAATGGCGAAGATCGGACCTTGTGTTACCATTTTCGGTTCAGCACGTGTCAAACCCAACAATCCCTATTATAAGATTGCCGAAAATATTGCTGAACAATTGGTGCATCAAGGCTACGGTGTAATTACCGGTGGTGGTCCCGGCATTATGGAAGCCGGGAATAAAGGTGCACACAAAGCCGGAGGAAAATCAGTTGGGCTCAACATCTACTTGCCTCATGAGCAAAAGGGAAACATTTACATCGACCCGGATAAGTTGATCACCTTTGATTACTTCTTCGTGCGCAAAGTAATCTTTGTAAAATATTCACAAGGCTTCATTGTAATGCCCGGTGGCTTCGGTACCATTGATGAGTTGAGCGAAGCACTTACACTCATTCAAACGAAAAAGATCGGACGCTTTCCCATCGTACTTGTTGGTAAAAAATTCTGGGCCGGTATGATTGATTGGATCAAAAAAGTATTAGTCACCGAAAAAATGATCAGCAAAGAAGACTTAGATCTATTTAGTTTAGTAGATACTCCTGAAGAAGCTGTAAAAGCCATTGACGACTTCTACACTAAATATCTACTCTCTCCCAACTTCTGATGATCAGTGTACTCGGCATTCCTTTCGATGCGAACTCTTCTTTCCTAAGAGGAGCGGCATTAGCTCCTGCGCGCATCCGCTTAATGGATACCGAAGGATCAGCCAATTCATTTTCGGAATTGGGAAGCGAAATCAAAGCGGGACATAGATATCACGACTTGGGCGATTTGAAATTTGAGAGTGCTGATCCGGCAAGAGCATTTAGCGTCATTAAAAATGCAGTTGCTCAGGAATTAGCTTCACATCACAAAGTTTTGTCGCTAGGAGGCGATCACTCTGTGTCGTATCCGATTATCGATGCATACTCCGAGCACTATCCGAATTTGCATGTGCTTCATTTAGACGCGCACACCGATCTGTACGACAATTTTGAAAACAATCCCTATTCACACGCCTCGCCATTTGCGCGGCTCTTAGAAAAAGGAAAAGTGCAATCGCTCACGCAAGTAGGCATTCGCACGCTGACCAACCACCAACGCGAGCAAGCCAAACGTTTTCAGGTGAAGGTCATCGAGATGAAAGATTTCAATCTGGATTTTATAAACCACTTGAAAGGTCCACTCTATATTTCATTGGATTTGGATGTGCTCGATCCGGCTTTTGCTCCGGGCGTATCGCATCACGAACCGGGTGGTATGTCTGTGCGCGAGTTGATTCACATCATTCATCAAATCAAAGTGCCTGTGGTAGGTGCTGATATAGTAGAATACAATCCCATTCGTGATCATCAAAATATGACGGCCATGGTGGGCTATAAAATGATGAAGGAACTAATTCACGCGCTAACTGCATCATATTGAACTTTTTCTAACAACCGATTGTCGTGTAGAGGATACTTTGCTGGACATCCAAATCGTAACTTTGTTTTTACTGCACTAAACCTACCAACATGGAAAGCGCCTATTATAATCCGGAAGACCTTAAAAAATTTGGTAACATTGGCGAGTGGGAGAAAAACCTGGCCGATAAATTTTTCTCGTACTATGGCGATGTTTTTAAAGAAGGCGATTTAACAGCCCGTGAAAAATCATTGATTGCTTTGGCCGTAGCACACACGATTCAGTGCCCCTATTGCATTGATGCGTATACGCAAGATTCGCTCGAGAAAGGTGCCACCGAAAAAGGAATGATGGAAGCCGTTCACGTGGCTGCAGCGATACGCAGTGGAGCCACACTGGTACATGGCGTGATGATGATGAGCAAAGCCAAAAAAATTTCCATGTAGGGCTGTATTTCAGCATCCAGTCTCAAGTATTCAGCATTTTAACCATGATCAAATCTCTCCATGCCAGACATCATCAACTAGCGCAACAAGAGCGACAAGTAGAGTGGCTAAGCAATGGCATTTTCAAAGAAAATAAATTATCCACCTTTCAGCACAAGCTGGAACAATCCGGGCAATTTCCATTGCGTTCCGGAGCAATTGAAATTTTTCAAATCAACATCGGCTACATGTGCAATCAGGTTTGCAAACATTGCCATGTCGATGCGGGGCCTGATCGCAAAGAAATAATGACACGTGAAACCATGCAGCAATGTCTGGATGTAATGGAGCACGCCAAAATCAAAACGCTTGACATTACCGGTGGAGCACCTGAAATGAACCCTGATTTTCGCTGGCTGGTATCGGAAGCACACAAGCGTGGCGTGAAGGAAATCATTGTGCGATCGAACCTCACCATCTTTTCCGCTAATCCAAAATTCAACGACCTGCCGGAGTTTTTCAAACAGCACGGTGTGCGTGTCTGTTCCTCGTTGCCATTTTATAATGCCGACAAAACCGATCGCCAACGTGGCGAAGGTGTATTCACCGATTCGATCAAAGGATTGCAAATGCTCAATGCAGTTGGCTATGGAAAAGAAGGTAGCGGATTAATTCTTGACTTAGTTTACAACCCAACGGGTGCTTTTCTTCCGGGCGATCAAAAAGCGCTGGAGCGTGATTTCAAAAAAGAATTAAAAAATCATTTCAACATTGATTTCAATCAACTCTTCACCATCACCAACATTCCGATCAGTCGGTTTTTAGATTTTCTGATTGAGTCGGGTAACTATGAAGGTTATATGGAAAAATTGGTGAATGCTTTCAACCCCGCAGCCGTTGCCGGAGTGATGTGCAAAAACACCATCTCCATCGATTGGCAAGGCAATATGTACGATTGCGACTTCAACCAAATGCTTGGATTAAAAGTAGAAAAGAAAGCAGGCCAACATATCCGTGATTTCTCATTGGCTTCATTACAAAATCGCGAAATCGTAATCAACCAACATTGCTTTGCGTGTACAGCCGGTGCGGGCAGCAGTTGTCAGGGAGCCACGGTTTAAATCCCTAATTCCATTTTATGAATACTTATTTAGAAACCACACGCAACGTATATAAAGAAGCAGCAGAAAATCCGCAAAAGGGTTTGTGTTGCACAACTACACCCGTATGGCAACTGCCAGGGCTAAAAATCCCAAAGCGGATGTTGGATATGAACTATGGTTGTGGCAGCACGGTGCATCCGCGAGATTTGGCTAATGCGCCATCCATACTTTATGTGGGTGTTGGCGGGGGCATGGAGTTACTCCAATTTTCATACTTCAATAGGCAAAAGGGAAGCGTAATAGGAGTTGATGTAGTAGACGAAATGTTGCACGCTTGTCAGCAAAACTTCAGCGAAGCTGAAATAGAAAATGACTGGTTCCATTCTGAATTTATTGATTTACGAAAAGGTGATGCGCTAAATCTGCCAGTAGCCAATCAATCAGTAGACGTGGCCGCACAAAATTGCCTGTTCAATATCTTTTCGCATGAAGATTTGAAACAAGCACTAAGTGAAATGTATCGTGTGTTAAAACCTCATGGGCGATTAGTGCTTTCTGATCCTGTATGCGATATGGCAATGCCTGCGGCTTTGCAAAACGATGAACGTCTGCGAGCCTTGTGTTTAAGTGGTGCATTACCATTAAATCAATATATTCAACTGATTACAGATGTCGGATTTGGAACTATTGAAATTCGCGCTAAGCGTCCTTACCGTATATTAGACCCAGCTCATTATAATACAAGTGAAAACATTTTTATTGAAAGCGTGGAAGTGTGCGCTATCAAAGATCCGATGCCTGCCGATGGCCCATGTGTATTTACTGGAAAGACAGCAATCTATTTTGGACGCGAAGAGTACTTCGATGATAGAAAAGGGCATACTCTTTTGCAAAACCAACCATTAGCAGTGTGCGATAAGACAGCGAATGCTTTAACTCTCCTGAATCGAAATGATATTTTTATTTCTGAATCCACATGGTTTTATGATGGCGGAGGATGTTGCTGATAGTGTTTGAATTTGATACTTTCGTAGGGAAGCTATTATTAATATGCGCCCTTACATTTTAAAAGAAACCAATTGGAAAGCCATTCAGCAAACCAAGTTTGATGTGGCTGTATTACCTTGGGGTGCTACAGAAGCACATAACTATCACCTCCCCTATGGCACTGACATTATTGAAGCAGAAGAAGTAGCCGCAGAGGCAACACGGCTAGCGTGGGAAAAAGGCGCGAAGGTAATTGTGTTACCTTGTATTCCGTTTGGTGTCAACACTGGGCAGTTTGATGTTACACTGGACATCAACATGAACCCGAGCACACAACTGGCCGTTTTACACGATGTGGTCGATACACTCAATCGTCAAGGCATACATAAACTCGTTATCTTCAATAGCCATGGAGCGAACCATTTCAACAATGCGATTCGTGAGTTGGGATTAAAGTTTCCGGATATGTTTCTGTGTGCGTGCACGTGGTTCAACGCAGCAGATCAAAAACAATTTTTCGAAAATAAAGACGACCATGCCGGTGAAATGGAAACGAGTGTGATGATGCACCTTCGTCCAGAATGGCTGTTACCGTTATCCGAAGCTGGAGATGGCAAAACGAAACGGTTTACTTTTAAAGCGATTCAAGAAGGCTGGGCATGGGCCGAGCGCAGATGGACGAGCGTAACGAAAGACACCGGTGTAGGCGATCCCAGCAAAGCTTCCTCAGAAAAAGGCAAACGTTTCTTTGAAGCAACCACTCAAAAAGTCAGCGAGTTCTTTTACGAGTTAGCTAAAACCGATCGGAAAGATTTTTATAACTAACTTGATTTTCAAATTACCACGTTTTTAAATCTTCAAATCACCTCATTTTCAAATCTTCAAATTGTCTCATTTTTCAAATTAATTTATGCTAAAAGAAATCAACGAAGCCACCGAGTATCTAAAGAAACATGGAGTTGATCATCCGGAAATTGGAGTGATCCTTGGAACGGGTCTGGGCAATTTATTTGTGAAAGAAATTAAGAATTCCATCGAAATTAATTACAACTCCATTCCTCATTTTCCGGTTTCTACGGTTGAGTTCCACAAAGGCAAACTGATTTACGGAGAAGTTAAAGGAAAGAAAGTACTGGCTATGCAAGGTCGCTTCCACTATTATGAAGGCTACAGCATGCAAAAAATTACGCTACCTGTGCGCGTCATGAAAATGCTCGGCATCAAAAGTTTGTTGATTTCCAACGCAGCCGGCAACATGAATCTCAAATGGAAAAAAGGTCAATTGATGTTGATTGATGATCACATCAATCTGCAACCGGATAATCCGCTGCGTGGCGAAAATTTTGAAGTGTTGGGCCCGCGCTTTCCGGATATGAGCGAACCTTACTCCAAAAAAATCAACAAGATGTTGTTGAAAATTGCAAAGGAGAAAAAAATAAAATTAAATCAAGGGGTGTATGTAGCTGTCATGGGGCCAAATTTAGAGACTCGTGCCGAGTATCGATTCTTGCACCAAATTGGAGCCGATGCCGTGGGCATGAGTACCGTGCCCGAAGTATTGGTTGCCAATCACATGGGTTTACCTTGCTGTGCGATTTCGGTCTTAACGGACGATTGTGATCCGGATAACTTGAAACCTGCTGTGATTTCTGAGATTATTGAAACGGCCGGTAAAGCAGAAGCCAAACTGACACAATTATATGTGTCGCTGATCGGTAAGCTCTAAAATCCCAAGCAACCTTTTGGTTTGGATTAGCGTCTAACCCACAAACAGACGCATATGAAACCAAGTTTACTGCTCCTCTTAGTAGGTTTTTATTTTACAGCACCCGCCCAAATGAAAGATGGCGACTCGAGCTTCGCCTCTTTGTTTGCATTCTCCTCATTTGCTCAATCGCAAAAAGAAGATGGCGAATTTCATTTGGAAAAAGAATATAAGATCAACAGCACCGGTCAATTGCGCTTACATTGCTCCGATGCAAAAGTGGCCATCAAAGGTTCATCACGAAGTACCGCTCATGTTAAAATCGATCGGATTGTTGAATCCAAGGGGTTTATTTTCGGTGACAGAGAGTTTACGGTAGACATCCAGGAAATCAATGGCAACCTAGATATTAAAGAGCGCTCGCAAGGCAGCGTGGGTATGATTGGTTATTATCATGTCAAATACACCATTGTCATTGAAGTACCGGAAGGTATCAGTTTAGATGTGAATGGCGATGATGGCGACTATACGCTTACATCCATCAACGGAAAAATTGATGTCAGCTTAGACGATGCAGATGTGCAATTGTTTAGCTGCAAAGGAAATGACTTTCGTTTTCGTTTAGATGATGGCGACATTCGGATGGATCAGGGTCGGGGTACTCTAGAGATTGATGGCGATGATTCTGACATCGAAATCAGAAATGCCAACTTTACCAGTGTAGTGGCAGATGTAGACGATGGCGATTTTATTATCGAGACAACCCTTGCCGATAATGGCAAATACTCCATCGATGCGCAGGATGGCTTGATTTCTTTCACCGTACGATCCGGTGGCGGTACGTTTGATGTGCGCCATGATGACTCACGCGTCACTGCCGAAAATGGATTTGTGTTACAAGATAAATCCGAAAGTCGTACGCGCTTTGAATTGCCGAACGGCAAAGCCCAAGTGGATCTACGTGCTGATGATGCACGCGTGAAACTTGCTCGCTTATAATCCGAAAATTATTTTCCTTTCGTGTTGAATTGATCTTGCAAAGAATGGGGTAGCTTATCAAAAGCTTTGAAGGTAATGATAACGACCCCATTCTTTCCATTTTCTGCATATTGATTAATTGCTTCCTGATCTTTCAATACATGCATTGACTCTATGTTATTGGCATCCAGTTTATCCACATCCAATCTTTCGCTTTCATAGGCTTTCAATTCCAATACACGATCATCGGCTTTTAAGACGAGATAAGGTTTCTTCTTAGCTAGTATTTTAATTGTGCCATAATTCGGTTCCTGATCTTGTGCCGCCCCCGAAGTTGAAATCATTACCATCAGGGCCATCGCTAAAAGTACCGTATTCGTTTTCATGATTTTCATTTTTTAAACGTTACAAATCTTGATCGCGTTCTTGAGAGAATTCAATTTATCCTTATGCGCAGGAATAAACTCTTGCGCCACATATCCTTTAAAACCGGTTTCCACAATGGCTCGCATGATCGCGGGATAGTACAGTTCCTGGCTCTCGTCAATCTCATGGCGGCCTGGAACGCCACCCGTATGAAAGTGAGAAATGTATTGGATGTTTTTGCGGATGGTAGCAATCACATCACCTTCCATGATTTGCATGTGATAAATATCATAGAGCAACTTGAAGTTTGGCGACCCTAGTTTTTCACAAAGTCTTACTCCCCATGAAGTGTAGTCGCACTGATAATCTTTATGGTCTACTTTGCTGTTGAGTAATTCCATTGACACGAGCATGTTGTATTTCTCAGCTACTTTCATCACCGGCTCCAGTCCTTTGGCACAATTCTCTAAGCCTTGTTCAGATGACAAACCATTGGCATTTCCGCTGAAGCAAATCACATTCTTCAATCCAGCATCTGCTGCTTTCGGAATATTAGCCGTATAGTCTTTCAACAGTTGTTCGTGAAAAGCAGGATTATTGAAACCTCGCTGCAAGCCCCAATCATTAGCGTAAGCCATCGCACAGGTCAATCCATATTTCGCGGCAGTCGCCCACTGACTTGAGTTCAACAGATCAATGGACTTAATGCCCATGCCCTTGGCTGCTTCACACAGTTGCTCAAGTGGAATGTCGTTGTAGCACCATTGGCAAACCGAGTGATTAATTTTTCCGCTTACTTCTTCCGGCAATGCCATCATCGAATTGGCAATTTGAGGTAGTGTAAAAGTGGCGGCAGCGCTGGCTGCCATTGTTTTTAATGCTTGCTTTCTGTCCATAGGTAAAAGTTGGTGGTACTAGTTACAAATTCGGATAGTAATATTCAATGGAAGACGAATTCAAATAAGCAGTTTATGGCGCTGGAATCGTTACCGGTTAACAAGAGTCGGTTCGATATACTTATTTCTCACTTCTATAAATCACACCATCCTTCATCACAAATTTTACCTTCCTCACATCCGAAATAATTTTAGAAGGATCGCCTTGTACAATCACAATGTCTGCTTTCAATCCTTCCTTTAAACTTCCAACCTGATTATCCAGATGAAATGCTTTGGCATTGACGCTGGTAGCTGCGCGTAACACCATCAATGGCTGCATGCCATATTCCACCATCAGTTCCATCTCCAACGCATTTTCACCATGCGGAAAAACACCCACGTCACCTCCCATGCCAATGGCCACACCACTGGCAATGGCTTCCTTAAAACTTTTCTTTTTGTTGATCACGTTGGCGGGCTCTGTCGTTACTCCTTTTTTCCAACCCCGGTATTGTGAAATCATATCAACCGCTGCGATGGTTGGAATGTAGGTCACATTGTGCTCCTTCATCAGCTTGCCAATTTCCACATCAATAAAATCTCCATGCTCGATCGTTTCGGCTCCGGCCATCACTGCCCTGCGAATAGCCTCTTTTGATTTGGCATGACACACCATCACGCGTCCGCTGCTGCGGGTTACTTCGTTGATCAGTTTCAATTCATCGAGTGTAAACGAAGGCTGATCTTCACCTTGTAAACCCCAACGATAGTCGGCATAAATTTTTATAAAGTCAGCACCTTTGCCAATTTGATCGCGCACCACCCGCACCAGGTCGCTGCCATCGGCAGGCTCAGCTCCAAGCATAATTTCCTGATCGTGATCGTATCCTTTCGGTCCGTAAGAACCGGTAGAAACAATGGCGCGTCCGGCAACCATCAACCTAGGACCGGGAATAATTCCTTCATTAATCGCGCGTTTCAAAGCTACATCCGAATAGCCTGCGCCTTCTGTACCCAAATCACGAGCGGTGGTAAACCCGGCCATCAATGTATTTTTTGCATGAACGGTAGCGCGTGCGGTTCGATACGCATCGGTTTCCTTCAACACTTGTGTATCCCAATCGGTAATGTTGTAGGGATAGAGCAACAAATGCGAATGTCCCTCAATGAGACCCGGCATTAGTGTGGAGCCGGGGTAATTTATTTTTGTAGCTCCGGCCGGAACCTTTATTTTTTCCTGAGGCCCAACGGCAACGATTTTATCCCCCTCCACTAAAACAGCCCAGCCTTCGTGCATATCCACACCATCAAACACGCGGTCGGCTGTGAGATAAACGATTTTCGATGTCTGTGAAAAAACAGTAACAGACAAAACAAAGAACAAGGAGCTGAAGAAGTATTTCATTTGGATTGGTTTACGTATTCAAAATACCAAATTCCCTGCAACAAAAAACCCTTTCTGTGATGAAAGGGTTTTTGTGGTTCGAAATATTATGATTCGCGGGATCAGATCGCTTTCAGCGCTGCTTCGTAATTTGGCTCTTCGCCAATTTGAGGAACCAACTCTGTGTGTTTCACTTTGCCTGCTGAGTCTAATACTACTACTGCACGGGCAAATAATCCGGCAAATGCAGAATCAGTCAATTCCACACCATACGATTTTCCAAATCCGCGACTGCGAAAATCCGAAAGTGTAATTGCTCGGTCGATTCCTTCGGCTCCACAGAAACGTTTCATGGCAAACGGCAAATCTTTAGCGATGCAAAGCACCACCGTGTTATCCATTTCTGCCACGCGCTTATTAAACTCGCGCACCGAAGCGGCACACACACCCGTATCAACACTTGGAAAAATATTGAGCACTACATTTTTACCTGCAAAGTCTTTCAACGACACATCTTTCATATCGTTGGCCGTAAGTACAAAGTCTGGTGCCGAAGAATGAACAGCGGGAAGTTCGCCAATCGTGTTAGCCGAATTTGGGCCTAATTTGGTTTGAGCCATAAAATAATTTTGATTTTGGATTTATGATTTTAATTTATCGGAGACGATCAGAGTCACGCACAAGCTTTTCATCTCTGCGAATAAACCGCAGTGACAACCAGTTGAAAGCTACAGCTGCAAAAGCAATGTAAAGTACCAATCCGTTTTTACCACCCGGATAGGTGCGAGCCAACGGATTCAGAAAAACCACTACTGAAATCATTACACCGGCCAGCAACAACGAATTTAAAGTGCCGATCTTGATCTGCGTAATACGATTTTCAAATTTTGTAATGCTGATAACGGCCAGCGTTGCAACCGCTACCATCAACACGGAAGTAATAGCATACGGGAGATAGGTGCTGGTACGCACTCCATTTGAAACGACTGTGTAATGAATAGGATACAATTGATGCGAATTACCTGCCGGATCGGTAAAAATGCCAATTGGTAAAAATAAGGCCACTGCCATGCAGATAACTACCATTGCCAGAAACACTGTCTGAATTCTTTGCCACATACTATCGGTTCATTTAACTTGCAGCAAAAGTAGTAAAATGGCTGTAGGGCACAAGCGATGAATGCACAGCCACCTCGTAATCTCTTACAATTAATTTAAAATGAATTCCACCTACATTATTGACATCTTACGCACACCGATTGGCAAATATGCCGGAACATTAGCCTCGGTGCGGCCGGATGATTTAGCCGCAGAAACGATTCGTCAGTTGATGGCGCGAAATCCACAAGTGGAAGCTGCATCGATTGAAGATGTTGTGTTTGGGGCTGCCAATCAAGCCGGAGAAGATAATCGTAACGTGGCGCGCATGGCTCTTCTGTTGGCCGGATTGCCAACCTCCACCGGAGGTGTAACCGTGAACCGTTTATGTGCTTCCGGTTTGCAAGCAATTATGGATGCGAGTCGCGCGATTCACCATGGTGATGGAGATGTGTATATTGCCGGAGGTGTGGAAAGTATGAGCCGTGCTCCGTTTGTGATGAGCAAAGCTGAAGAAGGTTTTTCGCGCAAAGCAGAAATTTTTGATACAACGATCGGCTGGCGGTTTGTGAATTCGCGCTTATCGAAATTATATCATCCCTATTCGATGGGCGAAACAGCGGAGAATGTAGCCGAGAAATGGAAAATAACGCGCGAGCAGCAAGACGTTTTTGCCTTGGCTTCGCAAACTAAATATGCTCAGGCGAATGCCAATGGCCGATTTAAAGAAGAACTAATTACTGTTTCCGTTTCGAAGGGTAAAGAGAAAATTGAATTCAGCAAAGATGAATATCCTCGCGAAACTTCATTGGAAAAACTGGCACAATTAAAGCCTGCTTTTAAAGAAGGTGGCTCTGTAACGGCCGGCAACTCTTCCGGAATTAATGATGGTGCCGCAGCAGCTTTGCTGATGAGTGAAGCTAAAACAAAACAACTCAATCTGAAGCCGCTTGCTCGTGTAGTATCTGTTGCCATAGCCGGAGTCGATCCTGCCTACATGGGTGTAGGCCCGGTGCCGGCTGTAAAAAAAGCGCTGCAACGCGCAGGACTTCGAATGAACGATATTGGATTGATTGAACTGAACGAAGCCTTTGCTTCTCAATCACTCGCCTGCATGCGTGATCTCGAAGTGGATCCTACCATCGTAAATGTAAACGGAGGAGCCATTGCCATCGGTCATCCACTTGGGTGCAGTGGTGTGCGTATAAGTGCCACGCTCATCCACGAAATGCAAAAAAGAAAAGTACGCTACGGTATTGCCACTATGTGTATTGGTGTGGGACAAGGGGCCGCTATTATTTACGAATCGCTTTAGTCAATGATCAAACTCTTACGGAAAGTCAGGCAGAACCTCATTGATTCAGGGAAAACAAAAAGTTATCTCCTCTATGCAGTGGGCGAAATCGTACTGGTGGTAATTGGTATTCTCATCGCCTTGCAAATCAATAACTGGAATGAAACCAATAAGGACCGGCAACTGGAGCAAGTGTATTACTGCAAGCTGTTGGAGGATGTCTCGCAAGATCAGGTTTTGCTAAAAAAATTAATGGACGAAGATCAAGAGCGGATCTATTGGGTCAATCAAAGCATTCATTTGCTTCAACAAAAAACAGTTGACCGCGAGGCATTGGTAAATGCCATGCGTAAATCCATCAACCTGATTCGATTCAACTTCAAACCTAGCTTATCCGCTTTTGATGATTTGAAATCCAGTGGGAAGCTGGGAATTTTAAAAGATCTGGAGGTGAAGAAAAAACTGCTAAACTACTACGCAGTGTTGTCAGGCTATGGCGATATTCAAGACATTGTAGCCGATGCCAGCTTAGATAGTTACTTGCATCCTACCAAAGACTTTTTAGAGTCTGGGTTTCCGCAAATTGATTTTGTAAAAGCAGAGTTGGATACTGCGTTGGTAGATATCTCAAAGTTAGCCCCCACCTCAGCAATGCCCGCATCTATCCGAAAAGAACTTCTGAACGAATCCATCCTTCATCTCAACTCCAACGCTCGCAAAAAGGCAGTTTTCAAATTGATGGAAGCCGAAGTGATGGCTATGAAAACGCTACTAGAGAAAAAGTGCAGCCTCATCAAATAAACCAGGAAGAAAATTTAAGCACCGCCTTTAATTCATGCGCTACTTCTTCGAAATTTCATACAACGGAAAAAACTACCACGGCTGGCAGAATCAAAAAAATGCAGTGGGTGTTCAGGAAGTAGTAGAAAGTTGTCTTTCCAAAGTATTTCGCACCCATTTAGAAATTGTGGGCAGCGGCCGAACCGATGCTGGTGTGCATTGCGCACAACAATATTTTCATGTGGATATTGATCAGGAATTGGACGAGCGAAGTTGGTTAATCAAACTCAATTCCATTCTTCCGCAAGACATTGCCATTCGATCTATCCATCACGTAGCTGACCAAGCGCACGCACGCTACGATGCCATTGAGCGATCGTACGAATACAAGATCACGCCTGTAAAGAATCCACTGCTAATCGGGCAGGCATACTTCTTTTTTAAGCCGGTCAATCTGGCAACTATGAACAAGGCTGCCGCGTTACTGGTGGGGGAAAAAGATTTTGAGTGCTTCAGTAAAGTAAAGACAGATGTAAATCACTTTATTTGCCACATTAAAAAAGCAAACTGGCACCATTCGGGCGATTTATTGGTTTTTAATATCACTGCGAATCGATTTTTACGTGGTATGGTGCGAGCTATTGTAGGCACGTTGCTGGATGTTGGCATTGAAAAAATTTCTGTTGCCGATTTTGAAAAGATTCTGGCGGGCAAAGACCGAAAAAAAGCAGGTATGAATGTACCTCCGGAAGGATTGTACTTAACGCGGGTCGTTTACCCAAAAAATATTTTAAAACAGCCTTAAATCGCTTTCGCGGATGAAAAGGCGTTGACCAACAACATGGAGAAGGAAAAAGTAAGTAGTGGAAATATCATCGACTTTAAAGTTCTAAAGCGGGTGATGGATTTTGTGCGGCCCTACAAAGGGCGATTTTATTTAGTCATTGCCCTCACTTTACTCTTAGGAATTCTTACACCGATCCGGCCATTCCTGATTCAGTACACACTCGATAAAGACGTTCAGTATGGCAACTACTGGGGCATGGTGAACATCATGATTATTGTCTTGGTATTGTTAGTAGTGCAGGCCATCGTTCAGTATGCGCACACCTACGTCAGCGGTCGCATTGCTCAGTTTGTAATTCGTGATATCCGAATTAAACTTTATACACATCTGATCAATTTGCGTCTTCGGTTTTTTGATAAAACTCCGATCGGCCGGTTAGTAACTCGCACCATTTCAGATGTTGAAACATTGGCCGATGTTTTTAGTGAAGGCTTGGCGGCCATGGCAAGTGACCTGTTGCAGATTGTCTTCATTCTGGTGTTCATGTTCATCACCGATTGGCGCCTCACGTTAGTGAGTTTGTCCACCATTCCTTTGATGTTGCTGGCTACCTATGTTTTCAAAGAGAAAATAAAGATCGCCTTCAACGATGTGCGAAATGCGGTTTCTAATCTGAACGCTTTCGTGCAAGAACACATCACTGGTATGACCATCGTACAAATCTTTGGCAGCGAGAAAAAGGAGTTTGAAAAATTCAAAGAGATCAATGCCGAGCACAAAGCCGCTCATTTACGCTCTGTACTTTATTACTCGGTTTATTTTCCGGTAGCCGAAATTATTGCAGCCATGGGCACGGGTTTGCTGGTGTGGTACGGTGCCAAGGGTGTGATCAATCAGGAAGTTTCTCAGATCACGCTCGGCAAGTTGGTATCGTTCATCATGTACATCCAGCTTTTCTTCCGTCCCATTCGCATGATTGCCGATCGCTACAATACATTGCAAATGGGTATTGTGGGCTCATCGCGTATTATCAATTTATTAGATGATAAAGAGCACGTGGTTGAAAATGGCTCTTTCCAGCCGGAGGTAGTAAAAGGAGCTGTCAAGTTTGATCATGTGTGGTTTGCGTACAACGAAGAAGATTTTGTTTTGAAGGATGTATCGCTGGAAATCAAAGAAGGTGAAACCATCGCTCTGGTAGGCGCTACCGGAGCCGGGAAGTCGTCCATCATCAACTTGTTGAACCGATTCTATGAAATCAATCGCGGCAGCATTGAAGTAGACGGGGTAAATATTCGCAACTATGATTTAAAATCTCTTCGTAAAAATATTGGGGTTGTATTGCAAGATGTATTCTTGTTTAGCGATACCATTCGCAACAATATCACACTCGGCAACAAAGACGTAACAGACGAAATGATTTTGCACGCTGCGGATTTAGTGGGTGCGCGAAAATTTATTGACCGCCTTCCGGGCGGATTAGATTATAACGTAATGGAGCGTGGAGCCACACTATCCGTTGGTCAGCGACAATTGCTCTCCTTTATCCGGGCGATGGTGTACGATCCCAAAATTTTAGTGTTGGATGA